>Ga0316209_1001410_pt1 | contig 25189 bp, 17 predicted proteins | sample 6monopyrite_MG_FD_204945 | JGI IMG/M metagenome (GOLD analysis project Ga0316209, IMG submission 204945) | Microbial mat bacterial communities from mineral coupon in-situ incubated in ocean water Damariscotta River, Maine, United States -... | ecosystem: Environmental > Aquatic > Marine >...
GTATGAAAGAGACAACGAAAGAATGTTTTTTAGCTGATGAGACGCAGCAGATTGCGCTTGCTCAAAAAGTTGCAAAGCACCTTAAATCATCTTTTGTTCTGCTGTTGAAAGGTGATCTGGGGGTAGGTAAAACCACATTTGCTCGTGGGTTTGTGCACGCAAGCGGTTTTGATGGCATTGTTAAAAGCCCAACATATACCTTGGTGGAGCCTTATCCTATTGATAATGATCGTACCTGTTATCATTTTGATTTGTATCGGTTGGCTAATCCAGAAGAACTGGAATTTATTGGTGCGCGTGATTACTTCAACGAAAAAGACGTCTGCCTTATCGAGTGGCCTGAAAAAGCGGATGGATATTTGCCTGCTGCGGACTGGATCTGTGAATTTTCACATCTTGAATCAGGTCGAAAATTGATAATTTCTGCTACTACAGATAAAGGTAAAAAGTTGATGTTACAGGTCTTTTCTGATTATTAACTATAGCAATGTAACGTATGTTATTAAAAAATAATGAAAAACTGCTTGCATTATTTTTATAATTTGCCACAATAGCCATACAAAGAGGCAACACTATTGATCTTAAAAAGGGGCACGATGATAAACTTCCTAAAAGTTTTGAACCAGAAGCATGGAAACTAATCGTCGAAAATTTCTAAAAAGTTTGGCTGGGCTTGGCGGTCTGGCTGCTTCTGCTGTCCCCAATATGGTGGCTGCACGCGCAACATCTGGTGCGACTGTGCAGGATATACGTCTTTCTAAAAATCGAGACTACCTTCGTTTAGTGTTTGATTTAGATGGCATTGCCGAGCATTCGATTTTTACCTTACACGGACCTGAGCGTGTTGTTCTTGACCTTAAAAAAGTAAAAATGCCACATGGCATGGTTGATCAGATTCAGGCGAATGCCTTGATTCAGAGTATTCGTAGCGGCGTTCGCAATGATAAAGATTTACGGGTTGTATTCGATTTAAGTAAGTCTGTAACACCTCGTAGTTTCCTGTTAGCACCATCAGGTAAATCAGGGCATCGACTGGTTATTGACCTGCATGACAATAAAAAAACCTCGGCTAAAACAGCAAAGTCACAGAAGCGTGATGTGGTCATCGCTATCGACGCAGGGCATGGTGGTAAAGATCCCGGTGCCACAGGTCGATCTGGAACACACGAAAAAATTGTCACATTACAGATTGCTAAACGTCTGGAAACTTACATCAATAAGCAAAAAGGTATGAAAGCTATTCTTACCCGTAAGAATGATCGTTTCATGCGATTACGTGAGAGAATTCATAAAGCACGTGATAACCATGCTGATCTGATGATCTCACTGCATGCCGATTCATTCCCTGATCCACGCGCACGCGGTTCATCGATCTATGCTTTATCAGTCGATGGTGCGAGTTCTGAAACGGCACGCTTATTAGCAGAAAAAGAAAACGCTGCGGATTTATTATTCGGCGATGTTAACCTTTCAATTGACGATCAAATGGTAAAAGAAGTATTGTTTGATTTGTCGCTAACGGGCACCATCGAATCAAGTCTCGATATCGGCAGTGAAATATTAGGTCAAATTAAATCGGTTAACCGTGTTCATAAAAAGAAAGTTCAACAAGCCGGATTTGCTGTATTAAAAGCACCAAACATTCCATCAGTATTGTTAGAAACAGCATTTATTTCAAATCCACGCGAAGAGAAAAATTTACGCAGTGCCGCACATCAGAAAAAAGTCGCAAAAGCGATTACACGCGGTGTCGGTAAATATTTTGCAAGAAAAGCACCACCAGGAACCTGGTTGGCATCGTCTGATGGTGAATATTCAGTGAACTCTGGCGATGATTTAAAAACAATCGCAGATAATCACAAAGTTAATGAAAAAGATTTGCGTGCACGCAATGCGTTGTATGCTGATAACCTGATGGCAGGTCAGGTGCTTAAAATTCCAGTGAGTTAATAATATAACAATAATAATAAATCTCTCACGGATAACTGCTAATGACCCTTTTTAGGGTCATTTTTTTGTCTGGTGTATTTTTTTAGGCGTGAATTTATTTGCATGAGCATGGTTTAATTTTTATTCTGATTTTTATCTTTGAATTCCCAGCTAATGGGATTGGTGTTTCGTGTAGTTCTTTCTTTTTTTTACTTAAGCTTAGCGGTACTCGCACCGCGGGCGAGTCACTTTTTGGCTGCAGCCCCAAAAAGTAACCAAAAAAGGCCGCCCCAACTCGTTTACCTCGGCAATTGCTCCTGCATTGCTCTACTACCGTCCATCCCTGGACATACTGCGGGTGCCTGAATTTGGCAGCATTGCCTACGCGCCCGTCTTGATGCGCCATCCGGGCGCACAAGACTACAACGCCGAGCTTGCAAATATTGCGCTACCAATGCCGCCAAATTCAGCAAACGAAGAGGGGAAATCAGTCAAAAGAAAAAAACGAAACTAAACTAAACCAAGCAAAATCAAAACCACGAAACAATAAAAAATGAAGGCTAACAGAATAAACGCCTCTTCTAATAAAAACGCTGTTTTTGACTTTGACCTTCCTCCCACCTCAGCAAGCCATTGAAGTGCGGTCCTTATCATGGGCCTTCTGACCCAGCTGTCTGAGCGCCTTTTGCGAGTTCTGGGGCAGCATGATAAGGACCGCACTTCAATGGGAACCCCTGCGTCTTTTTGCAGGGGCGCAGCTGACGTGGCGGCATTTTCTGGTTACTCTTTTTTGCTGTTGAAAAAGAGTAACTCGCCAGTGGGGCGAGACCCACAATGCCAAAGTAAATAAAAGAAAGAGCTGTACTAATCACCTAACGATAAAGTTGAGAATTTAAACAAGAATGCCAGGACAAAAAATCAAACATGTTCGTGCAAATAAATTCACACCTACACGGAGTGCGAACATCAAAATTAAAATACGAAACTTGGATTATAAGTAACTAACAATAAATCAAACTAACGAAAATAACGCGCTCCAGTACAAAAAATCGAAAATTCCCCCTAATCCTTGCCCAACATATCGGCATTAAATCAAAAACCTTTAATTAAAATTTACAAATATTTACAGGCGAATCTAAAAATACGTAATATTATGGTCAAAATATAACCATTTAGATGATGTTTTTACAAAATAATTTGTTGTGAAAGTGACATGTGATTTTGGGTGTAATCTAGTAAAAATACCGTAATCAGTGGGTTTGTAGAAGAAAAGTACCGTTTTCACGATAAATTTTCACAATATCTGCCCGATTTTTTGATGTATTTAACAGTAAATTATCACTGAATTTTACTTTGTTGAAAAAATGACAAATGTGTCACCTTGTGACACAAATAATTAACAATTATTTCTCGATATTTCTTTGATATTCACTGACTTAGCGTCTAAATTATATCTATTACAAAAGTTTACAAATAAAAATAATAATTGTACCTCCCCCCCGATAAATGTTTGCTGTTTGAGTTGCACGTAGATGGACGTTTTTCTGTCGCGACTTTAGGCATTAAATGAAATAAAAAAATTACAGGCTAATGATTGATCTCAATGTGTTGGGCTCAGTTAATAATTTTTTATCAGGATGAAGGTTCGGGAAATAAACTTGAAAAGCGCTAACAATAAATTCGTCGATCAAAAATTTAACATCATCACGATGTTAACGACTTCTTGCGTTCAAAAAAATATTTCAATTTTATTTTTGTTTGTTATCTCACTATTTGTTTCAACAAAAATATTTGCAGCGGCGGGTGACAACATAAGCAATACTGCTGTCATCAGTTATGGCATTGGTGGTGTGTCAACGGTTACCAATGCATCATCATCCTTTACTGAAGATAGAAGGATTAACTTTGTTGTTGTCGAATCAAATGGCGGTTCAGCTGTGCCGGTCATTACCGATATGACAAATGCTGTCATGCAATTTTTAATTACCAATACCAGTAACGATACACTCGATTTTTTGATTACTGCTGCAAATACTTCTCCTAATCCTTTCGGATTGCCTGCAGATACTTTTGATCCACTAGCCGGAACAATTCAAACTTTTGTTGAGAGTGGTGCAACACCTGGTTATCAGGTTGCACAAGATACGGCAGTATTTGTCGACGAGCTTGTACCAAACGTACCACGTGTGGTTTATGTGGTTGCTGACTTACCAACGATTGTAAATGATGATGTAGCTGCTATGGCATTAATCGCTCAAGTAGCTGAAGGCGGAAGTGTTGGCGTTGAAGGTGCTGCAATCGATGCTGATGATAATAATCGTGTTAGCCCTGCTGGTGTGTACAGCAATGGTGCGACAAATGTTGCTGCTGGCTCTGCTGTTAATAATCCAGATACGCTGGGTATGGAAACAGTTTTTAATGAACCAGCAGGTTCAAATCCTGAGGATATTAGCAGTGACTTAAATCAGGATGTAGCGGGTAATGGTCAGCATTCTGATGCGAGTGCATATCAAGTTACACCACCTGTCATTATCACTAAGTCAGTCGTTGTTATCGATACTCTGGGTGGTACCGATCCACACCCGGGTTCGACTCTACGTTATACCCTTAACGTTGATGTCAACGGTACCGTTGCGGTCGACAATTTAGTCATCAATGATCCTATTCCAGCAAATACAACTTACACCGTTGGTTCTATGCTGCTTAACGGTGTCGTGCAGACCGATGCGAATGATGACCCAACCGATTTTTCACGTGCTATTGATATTTTAAGTTTACCTGTCGTCAGCATCGAAGTTGATCTTGGACAGAATAACGCGGTGTCAGTTGCGCCCGGTGTAAGCAACGTAATAATTTTTGAAGTAACCATAGATTGAGGATAAAAATGAGAAACCAAAACCAAAACCAAAAACTAACAATTATCTTAACGGTATTCGCCTTTTCAGTAATGGTATCGCTGAATGCATATGCTGAAGAGGGTGCTATCCGATTTAGTAATAATGCTTTTAAGCAAATTATTTCTAAAAATGCTGATGGTACTGTGAAATACGATTATGTCGAGCCAACACTTGTTGTGCCAGATGATGTGATCCTTTATGAGATAACGTTTGAAAATGTTAGTCAACAAGAAATTTCAAATATCGTTATCAATAATCCGATTGCTAACAATTCCAGCTACCGTGGAAATTCAGCGACCGGTGATTCAACCGAAATAACTTTTTCTGTTGACGGCGAATCGTTTGCTGCTGCAGATGCTTTGACTGTTAAAGATAAAACCGGAAAGAGCTGGCAGGCAAAACCTTCTGATTACACAGCGATACGTTGGGTTTATAAAAAAGCATTAAAGTCGGGTGAGAAAGACAAGGTTACTTATAAAACGACGATTAAATAAATATTAATAATGACTACTTAAATACATATGCAAAATTTGACACGACAATTTGATGTGCAAACAGGGCCCAAAATGACTGGGTCTATTGTCGTTTCTGCGCAAATTAAATTTATATTAAGGAAAACAGGTAATAGGGACGGACCGCTTATCTTCCATATGCGTGACGGGCCGCCAAATGTAACCGGCCCGCCAGGCGGAACCGGACCACCGGAGATTTACAAAAGTGGTACAGGTCCGCCAAAAACAACAGGTCCACCGATGGAGTGGTTGGGCAGAAAGAAAATGCTAAAGAGATCTTGAAAAATGTAAACCGAGAGTCTTTAGGAAAAAGGAAAAAAACAAAAACATTAATAATCTCAAAGAGATTAAAAAGAGGTAAACATAATGAAAACAAGTAAAAGAAACAAGCTATTAAGCTTGGCACTAGCAGGCAGTTGTAGTCTGTTTGGTGCATCAAACGCGCTTGCCGATGCGGGTGACCCTATTTTGAACAGGGCAACACTTAATTACGATGTCGGTTCAGCACCTCAAACACTCATCGAATCGGGTACGGGTGCAGGTAACACAACTCCAGGCATAGGCGCAGGTACTGACACGAGCTTCATCGAAGACCGTGTGGTCAACTTTACTGTAGCTGATAGTGGTGTGACCGGTAATGCTGTTCCAGGTGGAACATTGCAGGCAACGGCTTTCACCATTACCAACAACAGTAATGTTGCTTTGGATTTCTTGTTGCGCGGTTTAAATAATGCCGACGGAACAGCTGATCCACAAGGTGGTACGGTTGATGAGTTTGATGCATCTGCGATACAGACATTTGTTGAAGATAATACTACGCCAGGTTTTCAGCCAGCTGAAGATACGGCTGTATTTGTTGGAGCATTACCAGAAGGTTCAGTTGCAACTGTCTATGTAGTATCGACTATTCCGTTAGTTGATAGTACAACTAACCCTTTGGTTAACACTAATGTAGCGGTTATGTCTTTAGTTGCGCAAGCAGCGACAGGTGGAGCCGGTGACGGTACAGGTGCCATTATGCGTGATGATAATGGTAACGTGAGTCCAGGTGATGGTGGTGCAGGTGCATTTAGTAATGGTACGGCTACATTAACGACTGTTGCTGCGTCGAATACTCCTGATGCTTCGGGTGTTATGGATACTGTATTTAATGAGCCGCTAATTGCGACCCAAAATGGTACAGGTGTTGCTGATGATGCTGTTAATCCTAATGGTCAGCATTCTGATGATAACTCTTATACCATTCAGACTGCTGTTTTGACCGTAGCAAAAACTTCTGCTGCAGTATGGGATCCAGTTAATCTTGATTCCAATGCTAAGTCGATTCCTGGTGGTTATGTTGGTTATACCATCTCTATTTCGAATGCAGCGCTTGCTGCAGATGCAGACCTGACTACATTGTCTGATGATTTACCGCCAACTTTAGATCTTGATCCAGATTTTGGTGATGGAACGGCCGCAAATAATCCGACTAATGCGCTTGGCGATGGCATCGAAGTTGTAAAAGGTGCGACTACTATTTACTGTACAGGTGCATCTGACGGTGATGGTTGTGATTACACTGCTGGCCCTGGTGGAGTGATAACGGTTGATTTTGAAAATGCTACGTTTGCAGGCATTATGCCGCTTGCAGCATCTGAAACCGTTGATGTTAATTTCAACGCAATCGTTCAGTAATCAAGGAAGATTAACGAAGCCATGTTGCAATTGATGCTACACACTATAAACACCTGTTTTGGTCAGATGACCAGAACAGGCGTTGCTGTGTGTGCGTTTTTTGCTCAGGCTTTTACAATGAATGAGATGAATTGTGTGGAAGTTCGCACAGTTCATCTTCCAGAAATTGTTCGAGGCAATACTGCTTCTAGCAGTTTCTGGAAGATGTCTTTACGTCTTGTTACTAGTTTAATTTTACTTGTTGGTTTATTACTGTCATCACTAAACGCTGAAGCAATTACCCCGCCGGGTACACCTATAGATAACACTGTCTCGGCTACATTTGATTTCTCTGCTAGTGCAGGTAACACTACAAGTAACACTGTTACTGTTATAACGACAATTATTCAAACTCCATCAACAGTGAGTTTGTTCCAGTTTGATACAACAGGTACAAGTGGTTTTACACCGACAGTGGTGTCACAATTTGCAACCAGTGGTCCTCCAGGAAGTGGTTTTGTTGTTTCACCTGACCCAACAATACCAGTCGTTGGTGGCGCACCCATTACTTTAAACCCTGCCAATCCGCAGCCGTTGAATCCAGTTAACCTGTATACAACCGGTGATCCAATATTTGTACAGGTTGATGATCAGGATCAAAATCTTAATCCAGCTGTTATAGAGATCGTACAAGTTGTTATTACCAGTTCAACGGGTGATCAGGAAGAAATTATTCTGACTGAAACTGGGGTAAATACAGGTGTATTTGTAGGTTACGTTCAATCTTCATCAGCACCGGTTACACAATACGATGGTATCCTGACCTTAGGTGAAGAAAGTAATGTTACGGTTCAATATACCGATCAATTTGATCCAGCAGACATTAGCACTGGTGGTTCATTAGTTGACCCATTTGGTGTTGTATTCAGCAGTAATGATGGAACCTTGCTTGACGGTGCCATCGTTTCAATTCTGGATTCTAATGGTAATCCAGCAAATGTATTTGGTGATGATGGCATCAGTACATACCCTAATACTGTTGTAACAGGTGGAAGCGCAACAGACAGTGGCGGTACCGTCGTTAACTTCCCAGCTGGTGGTTACCGATTCCCTCGCTTGGCTCCAGGTGATTATCAGTTAGTCGTAACAGCCCCAGCCGGATTTGAAGGGCCTTCAACAGTCAGTGCTGCTAATCTGCAATTACTACCTGGTGCGCCTTACTCATTAGGTACAGATGCATCGTTTGCATCAGTGTTTACCTTACAGGCTGGTCCACCGTTGCATGTAGATATTCCTCTTGATGCATTAACATCCATTCTGGTTATTAACAAGGCGGCATCAAAAGATACCGCTGCAATTGGTGACTTTGTGCAGTACACATTAACTCTGGATAATGTTGATACTAATCCTGCCGGTTCTGCAGACAATGTCATTATTACAGATGTATTACCCGTTGGATTGCGTTATCAGAATGGTTCTGTTCGTATTGATGGTGTAGCAGGAAATAACCCGACGATAACTAAAGATGGACGAACATTAAGCTTTTCTGTTGGTAATCTTGCAGCGGGTGGTTCTCTACAGGTTAGATATGTTGCCGAGCTAACTGTGGGTACCAGGTTAGGAAAAGCTGTCAATAGTGCTATCGCTGAGGATAGTCTAAATAGACAATCTAATACTGCATTAGCTGCAATTGTTGTTACCGAAGATCTATTCTCAAGCAGAAGCTTTATCGCCGGTCGTGTCATAGTGGGCGAATGTGATGAAGATAGTTCGCGTATTAACCCCGGTCTGCCTTCTGTTCGCCTGTTTATGGAAGACGGTACCTTTGCTGCAACTGATGAAAACGGTCGATTCCATTTTGAAGGAATTAAACCAGGTACACATATAGTACAGGTTGATAAAGAAAGTATTCCCGACAATCTTGAAATTGTTGATTGTGTGAAAAATACACGTTTTGCGGGAACAGCTTACTCTCAATTCGTTGATATTCAGGGTGGCACACTATGGCGTACAGATTTTTATGTACGCGAGAAGAAGCCAATTACTGATACGGCGACACTGTTTATTCAAAGTGAACTTAATGAAGAAGACATTAAATATACAATTGGAATGTCTAATGGTGAAATTCCTGTTAGCAACTATCGCCTAATTGTTAACCTGCCTGATGGAATTGAATATGATTTAGGTAGCAGCGTGTTAGATGATGCTGTTATCGATGATCCTTATGTAAACGAAAATGTGGTGGTTTACCGTTTTGGTGATTTAGGTAGTAACTGGAACAAAGAACTTAAATTCCGTGGTCGTATAAAAGAGAAGGCCGACGGTGATCTCGTTACGACTGCATTCATTATTCTGAATACTGATAACAAGAAAAATATTCGTTCAACACCAATCAAGAATAAACTGGAAGTGAGTCGCGTGAGAATGGAAGGCAAGTCGGTCATCTATCAGGCGTACTTCCAGCCATTAGGTGCAGAACTATCTTACATAAGCAAAAAAGGCATACGTGAAGCGATCGATAACTTAGGTGAAGTCGATATTACACGTAATGAAGTAACTGGCTACGCTGACATAACTTCAGTTAAAAAGCGCAGTGACTGGCTATACGAAGATAACTCGGCGCTATCAAAAGCAAGAGCAGAAGTAGTCGGTGATTTCTTGATCAATGAATTAAATATCGATGAAGAAAAGGTTGTTTTGAATGGGGCCGGTAGCTCGGTTCCTGTTGCTTCAAATGAAACTGTACAGGGGCGGTCATTAAATCGCCGTGCAGAATTAGTCGTCAGCACCAGTGAAGTCGTTGCTCCAGGTAAAGTTGAGCTGATTACATCAGAAAGCGAAGTAAGTGAGATTACGCTAGAAGGTCAGCCTGAATTCAAGATAGAAAAATTAATACAGGCGCCACCAGTAACAGAACAATTAAACATCAGTGAATTTGATGAATTCTGGATTAAAGAAGCAATACCAGGATACGAGTGGTTGATGCCGGATGTTAACTACACACCTTTTTCGCCATCAGTGAATCTTGCGATTAAACACAAACCATCAGATGACTTTGAAATCTTATTTAATGGCGAACGTCTTAACCCGCTGTTCTACTTCGGTATGATTAAAAATAAAGCGAATACAGTAGCCAGAAGTTATTGGCAGGGTGTTCACCTTAATAATGGTGATAATAAATTTGAATTCATCGTAAAAGATAAAGCAGGTAAAGTCACTAAACGTTTAACTCGTAATGTTGTATATGCGGGTATTCCTGTAAGAGCTGAATTAGCAGAAGAGTTCTCAAGATTAATCGCTGATGGTCGCAACGTTCCGGTTGTGGCTATTCGAGTGTTTGATAAGAATGGTAGCTTTGCCCGTCCTGGTTCACGCGGCAAATATACTTTATCTGAACCTTACATCTCTCAACAATTAGTTGAAGCATTCCAGACTAATCGTTTGTCTGGTTTAAATCAGGAAGACCCGGAATATGTCGTTGGTCAAAATGGATTGGCTTATATCGTATTAGAGCCAACCACCACAACGGGTAAACTTGAGATTGAATTACCATTCTCTGGTCGTAAACAAACACGTTTAGAAACCTGGATTCAACCAGAGATTCGTGACTGGATTATGGTTGGTCTGGCTGAAGGTACGGTTGGTTTCAATTCAGTATCGGGTAACAAGGAAGCCTTGAACGCTGCAGATAACGAAGATGACTTCTACAGTGATGGAAAAATTGCGTTCTACGCAAAAGGTAAGATTAAAGGCGACTGGTTATTAACGACTTCTTATGACACATCGAAGAAGACTCTGGCAGGTGACAATCGTGTTAATCAATTAATCGATCCAAATACTTATTACACTATATATGGTGATAACTCACGTCAGCGCTATGATGCATCAAGTGCTGAAAAATTATATATCAAGATTGAACGTAAACAGTTCTATGCTTTATTCGGTGATATGGATACCGGATTAACGGTTACTGAATTATCTACCTTTAACCGTCGTATGACTGGTCTGAAATCTGAATACGATAATGGTGAAATTTCATATACAGCGTTTGCTGCTGAAAATGTAAATAACTTCATTAAGGACGAAATCCCAGGTGAAGGGATTTCAGGTTTATATAGTTTAAGCGGTAAAAATATCGTTATTAATAGTGATGAAATTGTGATTGAAACACGTGATCGTTTTCGCAGTGAGATTATTGTTAAAACTGAAACCATGCGTCGTTACCTTGATTACAGCATCGATTATTCAGACGGTACAATTTACTTCCGTCGTCCAATTCCCAGTCGTGATGAAAACTTTAACCCAGTGTTCATCGTGGCTGACTACGAGGTTGAAGCGCCAGTTAAAGGTGATATTACTGCCGGTGGTCGTGCAGCGATCAAACTGAATGATGGTAAGGTTGAGCTTGGCGGTAGTTTGATACACGATGGTACAGATCAGAACGAGGGTGATTTGATCGGTGTCGATGCGCGTATCGAAATCGACACGAAAACAGAAGTTCGTTTAGAAGCAGCGACATCGGATGTAACCGCAAGCGGTACCGATTTAACCGGTTCAGCTTATTCAGCTGAAATTGTACATGGTGGTGATGATCTTAAGATTCGCGCATACGTAAAACAGCAGGATGAAGATTTTGGTTTAGGTCAACAGTCAATCAGTGAACAGGGTACACGTAAATACGGTGTTGAAGGTAACTATCGAATCAATAAAGAAATGTCTACAGATGGTGTGATTTACCAGGAAGAGGTTCTAGCAACAGGCGCTGATAGAAGTGTGGCAGAAGGTAATGTCATTTATGGTAAGCGTGATTACACATTAAATGCAGGTGCGCGCATCGTTAGAGATACGGATGCGCTTGGTGTATCCAATGACTCTAATTTATTGTTATTAGGCGCGAGTAAAGGGTTCCTCGACAATACAGTAAAACTACGTGCGAATGCAGAGGTAGCGATAAATTCTAAGAATGAAAGTTCAGACTATCCTTCGCGTTATATTTTAGGTGCGGATTATTTTGTTACTTCTAACGTCAATCTATTCGCTGAAAACGAATGGACAGTCGGTGCAAATCAAAATACACAAATGAATCGTGCAGGTGTCCGTGCAACCCCATGGACTAACGCACAGGTCAATACTGCAGTAAATCAGGAAACCAATGAAAACGGTATTCGTTCTTTTGCTACATTAGGCTTAACACAAAGCTTCCCAATATCTAAACGTTGGAGCGGTGATGTTGCCTTTGATCGTTCACAGACTATGCGTTCATCGGGCGCTGATCCGCTGAATCCAAACGTACCAATTGCGCAGGGTACGGCTAACAACGACTTTACCGCTATATCTGCAGGTACAACTTATAATGCAGAACACTATACGATTAATAACCGCATTGAATTTCGTACTGCTGATCTTGAAGATAAATACGGTGTTATCGTGAACTGGGAAAGAAATCTGAAAGGCGGTGTTGGTTACTCCGCAACAACGAAATTATTTAAAACTGATCGTGATGATGGCGGTGATATCCTGGACGGTGACGTTCGCTTCTCAGCTGCCTACCGTCCTATGGAATCTCGCTGGATTGCATTGAATCGTCTGGATTTCGTATTTGATTCAAACACCGATTTGCTTGGCTTCAAGACACGTCAACGTAAATTGATTGAGAACCTGGCAACCAACTTCCTGATTGATGATAGAAACCAGTTAGCGTTTAACTTTGGATTGAAATACGTTGTTGATAATTTTGACGATTCAGAATTCAGTGGTGTAACCGGGTTAATCGGTACTGAATTTCGCCATGACATCAGCGATAAATTTGATGTGGGTGTGCATGCACATACGCATTATTCAGCTAACTCAAGCGTTTATCAATATTCAACTGGTGTATCAGTTGGCTGGAACATGGCACGTAATATCTGGTTAAGCGTGGGTTATAACTTTGACGGTTTCGAAGACAGTGATTTCTCTGCCGCAGGTTATACCGCAAATGGCCCATACATTCGTTTCCGCCTGAAGTTTGACCAGGATACTGCAGACGAGATTCAAAGCTGGTTAAATTAATAGTGCCGTCATTGCGAGGTACGAAGCAATCTCCGTTAGATAATGAGAATTTAATAACTGCAAATGTCCTCATAGAGATCGTGCCAGCCTTGATTGTTGTTTTCAATAAGTGTGATTTTATTCTTAAGAGACCCTGCCTTAATCTGTTTTTCACGAGATATTGCGTGATACATATCATTGAATAATTCAAAGTAAACCAGGGTTGTTAAATTGTATTTATATGAAAAACCGTGGATTACTTTGTTTTTATGCTGCCATATCCTGTTCGGTAGGTTGCTTGCAACACCAGTATATAAGGTACCGTTTGGTCTGTTCGTTAATATATAAACCGCTGGTTGGCGCTGCATGACATACTCCATTATGATCAAGTCGATTCCTTGTTTGGTGGTATTCTACCTGAGATTGCCACGCTATCGCTCGCAATGACGAGATTTTGTGTCTTCTATGTCAAGCAAGAAGAGATTATTAATGGTTCATACTGCTCTGAGAATTGTCACAAAATGATTTGATTTGACAAATATCTATAAAATCATAAATACATAAAATATGTAAGTTCAATTTAGAACTTAATGTAAACTATTCTATCCAGATTTTCGAAACTGTCATCTAATGCCAAATCAATCCAGAATCCAATCCATGCCAGTGCAACTGGTCAACCAGATTGCAGCGGGTGAGGTCGTTGAGCGTCCTGCCGCCGTTGTAAAAGAGTTGCTGGAAAACAGCCTGGATGCGGGTGCGACAAAAATTGTTATTGATATCGAGCAGGGTGGGACCAAGCTTATTCGAATCTCTGACAATGGAAACGGTATTCATAAAGACGATCTCGTGCTATCACTTTCCCCGCATGCAACCAGTAAGATTCGTAGTATCGATGACCTTGAAGAGGTGAAAAGTCTGGGGTTTCGCGGTGAAGCCTTACCCAGTATCGCCTCTGTTAGCCATTTACAGTTAACTTCTTGCTGGCAAGGTGGTGATGAGACCTGGCAGCTTACGATGAATAATAGCCAGGCCAGTGAGATATCGCCGGCTGCCAACAAACCGGGCACAACCATTGAAGTTCGTGATTTATTTTTTAATGTGCCAGCTCGACGAAAATTTCTACGCACCGAAAAAACAGAATTTTCACACCTCGATGATGTTGTTAAACGTATCTCTCTCAGTCGTTTTGATATTGATATATCACTGCGTCACAATCAGCGAGTGGTTAAAGCATTACGTGCCGCCAATACCCAGATAGAGCAGGAAAAACGCATCGCCGACATCCTGGGACCTGCTTTTATTGAGCAGGCTCTGCACATGGACTTTGATTATGAAGGGCTACGATTATGGGGTTGGGTAGCTGAGCCAACATTTTCACGTAGTCAGGCTGATATGCAGTATTTTTACGTTAATGGTCGTATGGTAAAAGATCGATTGATTACACACGCTGTGCGTCAGGCGTATTCCGATGTGCTGTTTCATGGCCGACATCCCGCTTATGTCCTGTTTTTTGAATGCGATCCGGCGATGGTGGATGTTAATGCGCATCCGGGCAAGCACGAAGTTCGCTTTCGGCAGGGTCGCCAGATCCATGATTTTTTATTCAGGGCTATCCATAAAAGTCTGGCAGATGTCAGAACAAGCAATACCGCTTCTCATGATTATCAACACTTCACTGGTTCGTCTTCCGAGTCGTCTCGTTTAAACGATTCAATGCCGACGCAACAACCTTCCCAATCGGCTATGCCATTTGCCGTGGCGGAACAGCGTCGTGCATATACTGAGTTTACAAAAAGAGAGAGTACTTCATTTGTAGATCGCACAAGTAGTCAATCTCCAACCGAAACAGAAGGTATGCCGCCACTGGGATTTGCCCGTGCCCAGTTACATGGAATCTACATTATTGCTGAGAATGCTGAAGGACTCGTGATGGTTGATATGCATGCAGCGCATGAGCGAATTACTTATGAACGACTTAAAACCGCACGTGAAGGAGATGGTATCCAGTCGCAACCTTTGCTCGTGCCCCTGACCATAGCCGTCAGTAATAAAGAAGCGCAATTGGTTGAAGATAATGCTGATATATTTAACCAGTTAGGTTTTGAAGTCGATCGCGTGGCTGATGAAAGCATCAAACTTCGACAAATACCCGTTACGCTTTCGAATAGTGATGTCGAAACCCTGTTAAGGGATGTGTTATCCGATCTGCTCGCACATGGTAGTAGTTCAAGAATTGAACAGGAAATAAATGAAATATTATCAACCATGGCCTGTCATGGTTCGATCCGTGCGAACCGTAAACTAACCATCGAAGAGATGAATGCATTATTACGAGATATGGAGATAACCGAGCGTAGCGGGCAGTGTAATCATGGGCGTCCAACGTGGATTCAGTTGACGATCGCTGAGTTGGATAAGTTGTTTATGCGTGGGCGCTGAGGTGGGGTTGTTTGGGGTGCGTACAGAGGGGTCAGAGACAGGCTTGTCTCTGACCCCGGTTCGGTTTTAGCCGTCATTGCGAGCGCAGCGCGGCAATCTCCTGCAGACGACTCGGTTGCCTAAAAAGGGTTGCCGCGCTGCGCTCGCAATGACGGTAATATTTGATCAATGATATTCAATAAATTTTAATGAACGACTTAATCATCCAACCAGGTGAATCTGATGATTCCCCCATTTCTGTCTTTATCATGGGGGCGACTGCCATGGGTAAAACAGATCTTGCGCTATCCATTTATGATGAGCTGCCATCCGAATTAATCAGTGTTGATTCTGCTCTGGTGTATCGAACCATGGATATCGGCACCGCCAAGCCAGACCAGCAAACCTTAAGTAAATCGCCGCATCATCTCATCGATATTATTGATCCAGCTGAGGTGTATTCGGCCGGTCAATTTCGCGAAGATGCTCTTGAGTTGATGCAAACTAGTGTGTCCCACCAGCGCACACCAGTGTTAGTTGGTGGCACTATGTTGTACTTCAATACCCTGCAAAAAGGCATGGCAAATATGCCTGAGGTGGCCGACTCTGTTCGACAGGCAATAGAAGATGAAGCCAGAATAAAGGGCATTCAAATGCTGCATGATAGACTGAAATCGGTCGACCCGGTTTCGGCAGAACGCATCCATCCTAATGATCCACAAAGGATTAAAAGAGCATTGGAACTTTTTGATTTTACAGGGAAAACACTAACAGAGTTCTGGGTAGAGCAAGCGCAAAGCCAGACCAGTAATCGTTTCCCATACCGTCGTATAAAAATTGCACTGGTTCCAGAAGATCGTGCAGTCTTACGTAAACGTATCGCTTTGCGATTCGATCTTATGTTGAAACAGGGTTTCATCGAAGAGGTTGAAGGCTTATTTAAACGCGGTGATTTGAACGCAGAAATGCCTTCGATTCGGGCTATTGGTTATCGACAGGTGTGGGCATATCTTGCGGGTGATTGCAGTTATGATGAGATGCGCGAAAAGGCGATTATCGCAACGGCGCAATTAGCTAAACGTCAGATGACCTGGCTACGGAAAGAGAACGATTGTAATTTTATTGACCCAATTGTATTAAATACTGAGAAAGTACTGAAAAACCTCAAATTTTTACTATCATAATGGAGTGACGAGCAATTGCAATTTGGTTCTAAGCTGGAACAATTCGCAAGATGCTGAGTCTATAACCTCAATAATAACAATAACGGGGAACAACCATGTCAAAAGGGCACCATCTACAAGACCCTTATTTAAACGCGTTACGAAGAGAAAGAGTGCCTGTCTCAATTTTTCTGGTGAACGGAATTAAACTGCAGGGACAAATCGAATCATTTGACCAGTTTGCAGTACTGCTGAAAAATACAGTTACGCAGATGGTTTATAAACACGCCATTTCTACCGTTGTTCCTTCACGACAAATTAAATGGAATGATGAAACTGAGTCTGACGGTAACAGTGATAATTGAGTATAATGAAACAGAGACGATATCAAATGGTCGCCAGAGGCGGCCATTTTTTTTGCAATGAATTAACTGTTTTTAATAATAAATTATATTAGCTAAATAACATAGGTGTTTGATTAATAGATGATGTTAGATCAAGAGCGCGCGTCAGGTGGTAACCGGGCCATCCTTGTTCATATGGATATTAACGATGAGGCACATCGAGAAAACCTATCCGAATTTAAAGAACTGGTGCTTTCCTCAGGTGCTGATATCCTCGATATCGTCACTACCAGTCGGCAACGCGCAGACCCTAAATATTTTATCGGTAGTGGTAAAGCGCTCGAAATTGCCGAGCTGGTAAAACAGCATGAAGTTGACATTGTGCTGTTCAATCATAAATTAGCAGCATCACAGGAACGTAATCTGGAAGGTTTGATCGAGTGTCGTGTACTGGATCGCACCGGTTTGATTCTGGATATTTTCGCCCAACGTGCGCGTTCGTTTGAAGGTAAATTACAGGTCGAGCTAGCGCAGTTAAAACACCTCTCGACCCGGCTGGTTAGAGGCTGGACCCACCTTGAACGCCAAAAAGGGGGAATCGGACTTCGAGGACCGGGTGAAACCCAGCTTGAAACCGATCGTCGATTACTCGGTTTACGCATCAAACAGATAAATAAGCGCCTGGCAAAAGTTAAGAAGCAACGCGAACAGGGCAGGCAATCACGTCAAAAAGCAGAAATTGCCACAGTGTCTCTGGTCGGTTATACCAACGCCGGAAAATCCAGTTTATTTAATGTGCTGAGTGAAGATGATGTTTATGTGCAGGACCAGCTCTTCGCGACACTGGATCCGACATTACGACGTGTTGATCTGAGTCAGGATGTGTCTGTCATCCTTGCTGATACCGTGGGATTTATCCGTCACCTGCCGCATGACCTTGTTACTGCGTTTCGATCTACATTGCAGGAAACCTCTGAGGCCCAGCTGTTGCTTCATGTTATTGATTCAGCTGATCCTAATCGTGACGCCAACATCTCTGAAGTCGATAAGGTACTCGCGCAAATTAATGCTGATGAAATTCATTGCATACATATAATGAATAAGATTGATTTAACCAGTGCAAAACCCAGAGTCGATTTTGCAGATGATGGCAGGGTTAAACGAATCTGGCTGTCTGTCGAGTCGGGTGAGGGTATCGACTTACTCAGGCAGACATTAATCGATCTGTTCAGGGAAAAGATGATAGAAGGTCAATTATCACTGACACCTGCTGACGCACGCGTTCGAGCGAGATTGTTCGAAATTGGTGCAATTCGAAACGAGACAGTTGATGAAGAGGGCCATTTTCAACTGCAAATCAGTATCTCACGTCGCGATCTGAATCAATTTGAATCACGTGAGCAGATTCCGCTGGAATCGATGTTGCTATAGGGTTGTTTTTTAAACACTTAGTCACCATAGAGACACAGAGGGCACGGAGCTTGTATGTTATTAGCGCCGTAGGCGCGTAACAAAAAAATGTAAACTTCTGTGTCCTTTGTGTCTCTGTGGTAAAAAGCTTTTAATGATTCAATATTCAGGTAGAATGTCGCGTTTGCAGGCGATGTTTTGACGCCCTAACTAAGAAGTAAATATTGGTAACCAAATATGCGAAAGCAAGATGATAGACAAGATGATTTGAACGCCCGCCCAGGAAAGCATGAAATGGCCTGGAATGAGCCCGGTGGTAGTGGTGGTAAGAATGACGATAAAGATCCCTGGGGTACCAATCGGGGGAATCGTGGTAATCAGGGGCCACCTGATCTGGATGAAGTATTTAAAAATCTGCAGAAAAGATTCGGCAGCCTGTTTGGTGGAAAAGGTGGTGGTCGATCTGGTGGCAAAGGCAAAGGTGTTTCCGGTGGTGGAATTGGAATTGGAATCGTCATCGCAATCTTGCTTGGTTTCTGGTTGGTCAGTGGTTTCTATAAAGTGGAAGAAGCCGAACGCGGTGTCGTCCTCCGATTTGGTAAACATGTAGATACAACGCAAAAAGGCTTGCACTGGCATCTGCCAACACCCCTTGAACGTGTAGAGAAAGTCGATGTAACAAAGGTATACACCATTCCTTTAAATTCGACCATGTTGACGCAGGATGAAAACATCGTTGATATTTTAGGTACCGTTCAATATCAAATTGATAATGCTGAAAAATATTTATTCAGTGTTAGAAGCCCGGAGATTTCGCTTTCTCAGGTTACTGAGAGTGCGCTACGTGAGAGTATCGGTCGCAGTAAAATGGATTATGTCATCACCGATGGTCGTGGTGAAATTGCTATTCAGGTTAAAGGTATTATTCAAACTATTGTTAATAACTATGAAACGGGACTAACCATAATTAAAGTAAATATCCAGAATGCAAAACCACCTGAAGCAGTTAAGGATGCATTTGATGATGTTACTCAGGCGCGTGAGGATGAGGAGCGTTTCAAAAACGAAGCAGAAGCGTATCGAAATGAAGTTCTTCCAAAAGCACGCGGTGCGTCAGCCCGTATGCGTGAAGAAGCGGAAGCGTATCAGAACGAAGTTATCGCTAGAGCTGAAGGTGAAGCCGAGCGTTTTACCCAGTTATTGAAAGAGTATAAAAAAGCACCCGAGATTACACGTGAGCGTCTGTATCTCGATATGATGGAATCGGTACTAAGTAATAGTTCGAAAGTATTGGTTGATGTAGAAGGCGGTAACAATCTGCTTTATTTACCATTGGATAAATTAATGGAGCGTAGCAGTGGTTCAGAGACAACCACTCAGCAAAAGGCTTCATCCGATATCTTGAAAGACATCAAGCAACGCGGTGTAAACAGTAATCAACGTACCAGAATTGAAGATCTACGTTCAAGAGGAGCACGATAATGTTATTGAATAGTTTAAAAATTATTGTTCCTTTAGTTTTACTGCTGGCCTGGACAGCATTGTTTACAGTTGATGAACGTCAGGAAGTCATCTTGTTTCAGTTCGGTGAAATTATTGAGTCCGATTATGAGCCAGGACTGCATGTAAAAATTCCATTTATAAACAATGTGAGAAAATTCGATAATCGAATTTTGACCATTGACCAGAAGCCTGAACGTTTTCTTACACAGGAGAAAAAAGACTTAATCGTTGACTCCTACGTGAAATGGCGAATTACCGATGTGGTTCAGTACTTTAAAACTACACAAGGTGATGAGTTAACGGCTGGCCGTTTGTTATATGAAAACATTAATAACGGATTACGTGATGAGTTTGGTAAACGTAGTATTCAGGAAATTATTTCTGGTGACCGTACACAGATTATGAATCTGATGACACAGCAGGCATCTGAACGCGCAAAATCATTAGGTATTGAAGTAGTCGATGTACGTGTTAAGAAAGTGGACTACCCTGAACGTGTAAGTAACTCCGTTTATCAACGTATGCGTGCAGAACGTGAACGTGAAGCGCGAGATTTCCGTTCTAAAGGTCATGAGGCTTCAGAACGTATTCAAGCTGATGCCGATCGTCAACGTAGTATTCTGGTTGCAGAAGCCTACCGAGATTCAGAAATCGCGCGTGGTGAAGGTGATGCAAAAGCAACTGAAATTTACGCTAAGGCATTTAACCAGGATCGAGAGTTCTATAAGTTTTATCGTAGCTTAACGGCCTACACTAAAAACTTTTCAAATGCGGGTGATGTAATATTACTGCAGCCTGATTCCGATTACTTCCGATACTTTAAAGACCCTTCGGGTAAGAAGAAAAAATAAACCCATGTGGGAAAGTCTCATACCTGCGCTTGCACTTATGCTGGTATTTGAAGGTATGCTGCCTTTTATCAGCCCAAAGAATTGGCGTAATGCGATGTCGCAGGCTGCACGGCAACCCGATAATGTACTAAGAACACTGGGTTTCCTGAGTATGCTGGTGGGTGTGATAATTCTCTACCTGGTTAGATAAATCCTGCTACGAAAAAATTAGCAATAAAAGATTATGACAACGAAACAACACTGGACATTACCTGAAGGTATCGAGGAAGTTTTGCCGGAACAAGCGGCAAAATTCGAATCGATGCGTCGTATGCTACTCGATTTATACGCCACCTGGGGTTATGAACTAGTGATGCCTCCCACAATCGATTTTATTGAATCGTTACTCACCGGCACCGGGCATGATCTCGATCTGCAAACGTTTAAATTAGTTGACCAAATTTCTGGTCGTACACTGGGGCTTCGTGCTGATATGACGCCACAGGTTGCGCGTATGGATGCGCACCAGTTACAACGCGATGTGCCGACTCGTTTATGTTATATCGGCACCGTCTTACGCACTAAGCCAGAAAGCATAGGTGACAGTAGAAGCCCGCTTCAGGTAGGCGCAGAATTGTATGGTCATGCAGGTGTTGAATCAGAAGTTGAGATAATTGGTCTAATGTTGCAGACCTTTGCTGCGATGGAAGTAAACGATGTTTATCTGGATTTAGGTAATGTCGATATTTATCGTGGTCTTGCGAAACAGGCAGGTTTGTCAAAAGAAACGGAAAGTCAGCTATTCGATATGTTGCAACGCAAAGCGGTGACTGAAATTAACACATTGCTGGAATCACTCGATATTGATGCCGATGTAAAATCAATGCTGTCAGAACTATCTTCACTCAATGGAAATAAATCGATATTCAAAACAGCCAGAACAGTACTGGCAAAAGCAGACGACTCGGTAAAACAGGCGATAGATTACCTGGAAAAAACGGCTGAGTTAATGTGGCAACGTTATGGTGCGGCCTTGTCAGAAACGCAGGTTCACTTTGATCTGTCTGAACTACACGGTTATCACTATAAAACGGGTGTGGTGTTCGCTGCTTTTGTTCCACAGTTAGGTCAGGCCATTGCACGTGGCGGTCGTTATGATGAAATTGGAAAAGTTTTTGGTCGAGCAAGAGCAGCAACCGGATTTAGTACTGATTTAAAAGTGCTGAATCAATTATCGTCTAAACAGTTTGTTATACAAGAAAAAATATTTGCCCCCGTCGATGTCGATAAAAACAAAATTGCTGAATTACGTGCACAGGGCGAAATAGTAGTCGAACAGTTGCCAGGTCAGAAAACAGAAGCTGAGACTATGGGCTGCAGTAAGAGTCTTGTCCAGAAAGGTGGGCAGTGGGTCGTACAGGACTAGCTAGAATACGTACGTCATTGCGAGGAACGAAGTAATCTCCTGTAGGCAACTCAATCGCTATAAAAGATTGCCACGCTTCGCTCGCAATGACGATTAAAAAATTTAATTTATATTTCAAGGTTTAACCATGTCAAAAAATGTTGTCGTACTCGGAAGCCAATGGGGTGATGAGGGAAAAGGTAAAATTGTCGATTTATTAACTGATCGCGCCGCTGCAGTCGTGCGCTTTCAGGGTGGTCATAACGCAGGCCATACACTTGTTATCGGTGACGAAAAAACCGTATTGCATTTAATTCCATCGGGCATATTACGTGACAATGTTACGTGCCTGATTGGTAATGGCGTGGTGTTATGCCCCGATGCTTTATTCAAAGAGCTGGGCGAATTAGAAGCTCGTGGTATACCTGCGAGTGAACGCATTGGTATTTCTGAAGCCTGCCCACTTATTCTTCCATATCATATCGCTTTAGATCAGGCGCGTGAAATTGCACGTGGTAAAGCAGCAATAGGAACAACCGGTCGTGGTATTGGCCCTTGTTACGAAGACAAAGTCTCTCGTCGTGGTATTCGTCTCGCTGATTTAAAAGATCTTGAGATGTTCAAAGAAAAACTGGCCGGAGTCATGGAATATCACAATTTTATGTTGAAGAATTACTTCAAACAAGATGAAGTGGATTACCAGACTGTTTTAGATGAAGTCATGGGATACCGTGAAAAACTTTTATCACTTATCGCTGATGTGCCGGGTATGATCGCTAGCTATCGTAAAGATGGCAAGAGCATTATGTTCGAAGGCGCGCAAGGCACATTGCTGGATATCGATCAGGGTACGTACCCATTTGTTACTTCTTCTAATACCACAGCGGGTGGTGCATGTACTGGAAGTGGTATCGGACCAAAAGATCTAGATTACATTTTGGGTATCACCAAAGCATACACCACGCGTGTTGGTGCGGGGCCATTCCCGACCGAACTATTTGATGATGACAAAGATGATCCAGCAATCGGTCAACATTTAGCGTCTGTAGGGCGTGAAGTTGGTGCAACCACAGGACGTGATCGTCGTTGTGGCTGGTTCGATGGTGTCGCACTGCGACGCGCTGCGCAAATAAATAGTCTGACTGGTTTATGTATTACCAAACTCGACGTGCTGGATGGTTTAGAGACTATTCGCATGTGTAACAGTTATGAGTATCAAGGTGAAACATTACACATGCCACCTTTGGGTGCTGATGCTATTGAACAATGTACAGCTGTGTATGAGTCTATGCCAGGTTGGTCAGAGTCAACAGTAGGGGCTACCAGTCTTGATGACCTGCCAGAAAATGCCAGAAATTACTTGAATCGTTTAGCTGAAATTGTTGGTGTACCGGTTGATATTATTTCGACTGGGCCTGAACGTGATGAGACTATTGTTCTGAATCATCCGTTCGATTAAGTTTTTTAATTTTTTGCTCCTATGCAATCGCATGGGAGCATTGTTTTTCTAATGTAGGTGTGAACTCATTCGCACGAACATGTCTTTTTTTTAGCCTGTCCTTTTTATTGTAATTCTTGTGTTTGTAGGAGCGGAAACTTGTTCCGCGATTCTCTTGTTCGCGCTTAATTGTTTTGGTTTTCTTATTCCCAGCTATTGGGATTGGTGTTTTGTACAGTTCTTTCTTTTCTTTACTTATGCATTGCGGTACTCGCACCGCAGGCGAGTCACTTTTTTGCTGTACAAAAAGAGTAACTCGCCTTAAAAAAGCTGTCAGTTATTTTTACACAATAAATAATACGCTAGACTGTAGAAATATATATTATTGATTTAATAAGTAATTTATTAATTGGTGTAAATATTGCCTACCTTGTTCATATCAAATCAGTCAGGCTCGTCAGAAAATACACCAGCCTGGATGCAGAAGAAAGTACTCTACTGCTTTTGTCAGATGTAAAACGAAAATAACTTAAGGAGAAGTCTCAATGAAAGATCAAATCATATGTATTAAGCATGGAATAGTTATTCTACTGGCGTTAGTCGTATGGCTAGCTAATATGAACCAGGCATCGGCTTCAACATTGTATTGGACGGAAGGTGGCTTTTCTTCTGGCGTATTAAGGCGTGCAGATGTTTCTAGTCTTGGAAATTCTGAAATAATTTCATCTACTACTTTCGCATCAACTGCGATAGCTATTGATGGTGTTAATAGTCAGATGTATTGGACGGGAGATGGAACCCTTCAACGATCCGATTTAAATGGAGGCTCTGTCGAAGTAATATCTAGTGGGTTTGGTTTTTCAGAAGGAATTGCTCTAAACCCTATGGAAAACTCAGTATATTGGACTACATGGGACGGTACGATACTCATGTCAGATTTAGATGGTAACAATCAAAAAACGATATTTACTGATACGCAGCAATTATATGGGTTGGATATTGATCTGACAAATGGCCATCTGTATTGGACTGCCGACGATACAGGAATATATCGATCTGATCTGGATGGTTCCAATGCCCAGTATATAGTCGATGGTGGAACGGAACCACTTGGTATTACATTAGATGTAAATAATGGAAAGATGTATTGGGCAGATTGGGAGGGGCAAAGTATATGGAAGTCCAATCTTGATGGTTCTTCAGTAGAAGAGTTGTACTCATCTGTTGGAGGCTTTCCTATAGGTGTAACGTTGGACCCTCTAGATGGCAAAGTGTATTGGTCTGAATGGGGAACCAACTACATAATGAGAGCTAATCTGGATGGTGGCTCTGTAGAAACGCTTTACCAGACGACAAATTCGCCATGGGATTTAGCTTTAGTTTCCGCCGTTCCGCTGCCGCCTGCTATTGTAATGTTCTGTTCAGGATTATTTCTTTTATTAACAAGAGCGAGATATCGAAGTAATTAAAAAACTCTGTGATGAATGAGAGTTGTTATGGAATTTATATTGACCCTTATTTTTGATTAATCATCATCTTTAATGCAGCTGAACCTCGGATGCCAGCATCTCTTGCTTTACCTACAGCCATATCTAGCTGCGTGGGAAATACATGCGGAAAAATTTTATTCCATATCTCCAGCGCTTTAGCAGTC
>Ga0316209_1001411_pt1 | contig 25182 bp, 26 predicted proteins | sample 6monopyrite_MG_FD_204945 | JGI IMG/M metagenome (GOLD analysis project Ga0316209, IMG submission 204945) | Microbial mat bacterial communities from mineral coupon in-situ incubated in ocean water Damariscotta River, Maine, United States -... | ecosystem: Environmental > Aquatic > Marine >...
GGGTGTACTACATTCACTTTCCGGCACCATGGCAATTTCAGAAACCACGCTGAAAGATACCATGCTTATGTTGATTGCAGAGCAGAATAAAAAAGGCGGTGTACTGGGTAAAAAACTCGAAGCCGTAGTGGTTGACCCCGCATCTAACTGGCCGTTATTTGCTGAAAAAGCCCGTGAGTTAATTAGCAAAAACAAAACTGATGTTGTATTTGGTTGCTGGACTTCCGTATCACGTAAATCAGTTCTACCGGTTTTTGAAGAACTTAACAGCATTCTTTTCTACCCGGTTCAGTACGAAGGTGAAGAGTCATCTAAAAACGTTTTCTACACCGGCGCTGCGCCAAACCAGCAAGCGGTACCTGCGGTTGATTACCTGATGAAAGAAATTGGTGTGAAACGCTGGGTACTGGCGGGTACAGATTACGTTTATCCGCGTACCACGAATAAGATTTTAAAAGCCTATTTGAAATCAAAAGGTGTTAAAGATAAGGACATTATGGTTAATTACACACCGTTCGGTCATTCTGACTGGCAATCAATTGTGTCTGACATCAAAAAATTTGGTAGCGCAGGCAAGAAAACCGCCGTGGTTTCAACTATCAATGGTGATGCAAACGTACCTTTCTATAAAGAGTTAGGTAACCAGGGTATTTCTGCTGAAGATATTCCGGTGGTTGCATTCTCAGTGGGTGAAGAAGAACTTTCCGGTTTAGACACCAAACCTTTAGTCGGTCACCTTGCGGCATGGAATTATTTCATGAGCAATGAGTCAGACGAAAACGCAGCGTTTATCAGCCAATGGCATAAATTTATTAAAGACAAAAAGCGTGTAACCAACGATCCAATGGAAGCACATTACATTGGCTTTAATATGTGGGTGAAAGCAGTTGAGAAAGCCGGCACCACTGATCCGTCAAAAGTTCAGGACGCCTTAATTGGTATAGCGGTACCTAACTTAACCGGCGGTTACTCTGCAATGATGCCTAACCATCACATCACCAAGCCTGTATTAATTGGTGAAATTCAGAACAACGGCCAGTTTGATACGGTTTGGGAAACGTCAGGTTTAGTTGCAGGTGATGCATGGTCTGATTACCTGCCCGGTTCACGTGACCTGATTTCTGACTGGCGTACGCCTTTATCTTGCGGTAACTATAACGTTAAGACTAAGAAGTGTAGCGGACAGAATTTCTAATTTTAAATTTAAAAAAACAGCACTTTGTCGTATCTTCACAGACACCCAGCACCTTACCCAGCGGGTTTGATGTTCTAAGGTACTGGACGCCTGCCTAAGCAGGAGTGACAGAGTTTTTTAATTGAATGGTCAACAAAGAAAGTTATTTTATTTCAACCTTCTTTGATTTTATGAATACAGCTTATTAAACATATTAGACTCCTGTGATATAAGCTGTATTCATTTCTTTAAAATTTATAATTATTATTTCAGCGAGAATGATGCGTAATGCAAAATGCAATAAGCGTTAATTTAAAAAAATTAGCATCCCTGCTGGTAGTTTTTTCTATACTATTTGCTTTTTCCCATAACTTATTCGCTGAAGATACAACACCCCTGGAACAATCATGGAACATTCTCAGCACTAAAAATTACAGCAACAAATCACGTGCAATAGAAAACATTGCTAAACAAAACCCGCCTCAGGCTATTGATGCACTCAAAGCCATGCTCGACGGAAAACTATTTTATTCAAAAAGCGACAAACAACTTTTCATCATGCAGGAAGTTGCTGGCAGCTATAATTTCACACATCTGTTTAACAGTAGCCAAATCACTCAGGATAACAGGCGCGGCTTTAAAAAAGTAAAAATCAACAATAAATTACGCCGCCTTATCCGCCAGTCACTGGCAAGTATGCAGCTTTATCACCAAGATGCCAGCGTTCGTTTAGCCGCGGTTAATGAACTCTTAAAAAATCCTCAGCAAGAAGAAACACAAATCATTCTTAAATTAATGATCACTGAAAAAGACAACAGTGTCATTAATGCAGCCAATACCCTGCTGGCAATTATCGATTTAAAGCATGGGGATGAAAAAGCGCAGAACAATGCTATTGAAGTATTAGCTCAAAGTTTAAATTCATCTGCAATGAATGCACTCAGAGACTACGAGGCACCCCATAAAAAACTTAAGGTAAAAGCCCAGTCTGCCATTAAAAAAATTAACCAGAAGCGCAGTTATTATGCTAAAGCCGAAACCATTTTCTTCGGTCTGAGTCTCGGCTCTGTACTGGCACTCTCCGCAATTGGACTGGCCATTACCTTTGGTGTAATGGGTGTTATTAATATGGCTCACGGAGAGCTGATGATGATCGGTGCATACACAACTTATGTTGTACAGTTAATTATGCCGGAACAGATTGGCTTATCCATTATGGTTGCGATACCCGCCGCTTTCATTGTTTCCGGGCTTGTCGGCATTGCAATAGAGCGCAGTGTTATTCAGCACTTATATGGCAGACCACTGGAAACTTTACTCGCCACATTCGGTGTGAGTTTAATTTTACAGCAAACGGTACGCTCGATTTTTTCACCCTTAAATCGCAGCGTAGAAACACCACAATGGATGTCCGGTGCATGGCAAATAAATGATGTACTGGCACTTACCTGGAATCGTTTATACATAATAATTTTCTGCCTGTTAGTTTTTATTTCCTTAATACTGGTTATGAAAAAAACCTTACTGGGATTACAGGTTCGTGCAGTATCACAAAATCGCAACATGGCACGGGCCATGGGCGTACGCTCGCAATGGGTTGACGCCCTGACCTTTGGACTAGGCTCAGGCATTGCCGGTTTGGCTGGTGTAGCATTAAGTTTATTAACCAATGTCGGTCCGAATCTCGGGCAGGCTTATATTATTGATTCCTTTATGGTCGTCGTATTTGGTGGTGTTGGGAATTTATGGGGCACACTGGTGGCCGGCATGAGCCTTGGTGTGATTAATAAAGTTTTAGAACCCTGGGCCGGTGCGGTACTGGCAAAAATTATTGTACTGATCTTTATTATTATGTTTATACAGAAACGACCTAAAGGATTATTCCCTCAACGTGGCCGAGCGTCTGAGGATTAATGATGACAATGATAACAATTTTAAAAAACGACAAACCCGGCATCTGGTTGCTGAGCACTTTATTAGCCGTCAGTATTTTAATTCCATTGCTGAATTTAGTGGTACCGGAAGGCAATATTTTCCATATTTCGACTTACACTGTAACCCTGTTAGGAAAATATTTAACCTATGCCCTGCTCGCTTTAGCTGCAGATCTAGTGTGGGGTTACCTCGGCATTTTAAGTCTCGGACACGGTGCATTTTTTGCACTGGGTGGCTATGCCATGGGCATGTATTTAATGCGTCAGATAGGTGACCGAGGGGTATATGGTGACCCGATACTACCGGACTTTATGGTGTTTTTAAACTGGACTGAGCTGCCCTGGTTCTGGCAGGGTTTTGATCATTTCTGGTTCGCTGCATTAATGATCATATTCATTCCCGGTCTGCTCGCTTACGTATTTGGATTTTTAGCCTTTCGTTCACGGGTTACCGGCGTGTATTTATCCATTATTACCCAGGCCATGACCTATGCACTCATGCTGGCCTTCTTCAGAAATGAAATGGGCTTTGGCGGTAATAATGGCCTGACCGATTTTAAAGAAATTTTAGGGTTTGATTTACGGGCCGACAACACCCGCATCGGATTATTTTTAGCGTCCAGTGCTGCCCTGGCTATTGCTTATGTCATTAGCCGTTATATTGTTAGCTCACGCTTAGGCATAGCCTGTGTTGCCATTCGCGATGCGGAAAGTCGCAGTCGTTTTATTGGTTACCGGGTAGAAAATATCAAGTTATGGGTGTTTGTTTTTTCGGCAGTGGTTGCCGGTATTGCCGGTGCACTTTATGTACCACAGGTGGGCATTATTAACCCTGGAGAATTTTCACCGTTAAATTCCATTGAATTAATTATCTGGGTTGCCATTGGTGGACGCAACACATTATATGGCGCCATTATTGGCGCACTGCTGGTAAACTATTCTAAAACCTATTTCACCGCTGCCCTGCCTGAAATATGGTTATATGCACTCGGCGCATTATTTGTTTTAGTCACTCTATATTTACCGAAGGGCATTGTCGGCCTACAAAGTTTACGGAGAGTTAAAGTATGAATCCTGTTTCAAAACCCATAGAAGCATTGCGTCACTTTACACGTCGTGATCAGGTATTTGATTTTTTAATTCAGGAACAGCCACCCGCACTGGATTTAAGTCATAATATTATTTTGTATCTGGAAGGTTTAAATAAAAGCTTTGACGGTTTTAAGGCCATCAACGATTTAAATTTATATATTGAAACCGGCGAGCTGCGCTGCATTATCGGGCCAAATGGTGCCGGAAAATCCACCATGATGGATATCATTACCGGTAAAACCCAACCCGATTCTGGACGCGCCTGGTTTGGTCAGCGCCTGAATTTATTAGAGATGGATGAACCGCAAATTGCCGAAGCCGGTATTGGTCGAAAATTTCAAAAGCCCACCGTATTCGAAAATTTATCGGTAATACAAAATCTTGAACTGGCGATGCTGCAAATTAAAAAAGTCTGGCCACTACTGACAGCACGTTTAAGTGGTGAGCAGAAAGATTTAATTGATGAAGTATTAAATATTATTGGCCTGCAAGACTTAGCACCCGACCCGGCAGGCAAACTTTCCCACGGTCAGAAACAATGGCTGGAAATTGGCATGCTGTTAATGCAAAAACCCGCCTTACTTTTGGTTGATGAACCGGTTGCTGGAATGACCCATCAGGAAATGGATCGCACGGCAGAGCTGCTCACTACTTTAGCGGGTAAACATTCTGTGATTGTGGTTGAGCATGATATGGATTTTGTGCGTTCAATTGCGAATAAGGTGACGGTTTTACATCAGGGTAGTGTACTGGCAGAGGGAACCATGTCGCAGGTACAGGAAGATCCGCGGGTGGTTGAGGTGTATTTGGGTGAGTGATTTACTGCTCTAATAGTATGTCTAGAAAGGCAGCATTTTTTAAATAACATGAAGAAATTAAATATTTTTATTTTATAAAATTGAGACTAAAAAATTGAACAACATGCTAAGCATCCACAGCCTTAACCAGTTTTACGGCCAGAGCCACACATTATGGGATATCAACCTCGAGGTTCCACAGGGTCAGTGCACCTGTTTAATGGGTCGCAATGGCGTAGGCAAAACCACCCTGCTCAGCTGCATTATGGGGGCACTGTCACTTGAATCCGGTGAAATAAAGTATCAGGATATGCCACTGCATAAAATGCAAATGGAACAACGTGCAAAAGTCGGCATTGGTTATGTGCCACAGGGGCGTCAAATTTTTCCTTTACTCAGCGTAGAGGAGAATTTACAGATTGGTTTACCCGCACGCGCAGACAAAGCCAAAAATATTCCCGCGTTCATTTATGATATGTTCCCGGTATTAAAAGAAATGCGCCAGCGTCGCGGTGGTGATTTATCTGGCGGACAGCAGCAACAACTCGCGATAGGACGGGCACTGGTAATTGATCCGAAACTGCTTATACTGGATGAACCCACCGAAGGTATTCAGCCGAATATTGTTGCTGAAATCGGCGATGTTATTGGCAAACTGAATAAAGAGTTGGGCGTAACCGTGTTATTAGTTGAACAAAAATTACATTTTGTAAAAAAAGTCGCAGATACCTTTTGCATACTCGACCGTGGTCGGCGGGTTGCAAACGGAAACGTAGACGATCTTTCAGATGCTTTAATTAAGGAATACCTCACCGTATGAGCGCTGTTTTTTCTACTGAAGATGATACTGGCTGGAAAGCCTGTTTACAGTTATCGTTAAAAAAACAAACTGAAAAGACAGTACTGGGCAAGTGTGAACACTTCGGACCACTGCGGGTACAACGACCTTTTTATCCGGAGGGTCATCTTGCACATATTTATATTTTACATCCACCGGGTGGCGTCGTTGGTGGCGACCAGCTGAATATCAAAATCAATGTACAACAAAATGCGCAAGCACTGTGTACGACCCCCGGATCCGGTAAGTTTTATTTAAGCGCGGGTGCGTGGGCAGAATTTAATCAGACGTTAAAGATTGAATCCGGTGCCAGCCTGGAATGGCTGCCGCAGGAAAATATTTTATTTGCGGGCGCTAAAGTAAAGACACGTACAAAAATTGAATTACAGGATGATGCAAAATTTATCGGCTGGGAAGTAAACTGTTTAGGCCGCCCAAGTAGCGGTGAAATTTTTGAGCATGGTGCTTTTGATTCACAACTTGAATTTTATCATAATCAAACGTTAATTCTGGTGGAGAATCAGCGTGTTCTCAACCAACAAATGCTAACCGCAGCCGCCGGTTTACGGGGTCAGGCAATGCAGGCAACATTACTTGCCTTCCCCTGTGATGAAAATCATCTTGAAGCTGCACGACATACACTAACTGAATTAAATGCAACAACACTTTCTGCTGTGACACTGATTGATGGTTTGTTAGTTATGCGAGTGCTAAGTCATCGGAATGAAAATTTAAAACAGCAACTGATTTGCATCTGGGAAACATTACGCCCTTTGCTACTTGGGCGTGATGCGGTTGCACCCAGGATATGGGCAACTTGAATGAAAATCCCCCTCTGTCCCCCTTTTTCTAAGGGGGATGCTTTACTCCCCTCTTAGAAAAAGAGGAGCTGGGGATGCTTTACTCCCCTCTTAGAAAAAGAGGAGCTGGGGATGCCTTACTCCCCTCTTAGAAAAAGAGGGGCTGGGGGAGATTTAATTTTTCAGACATACAAAAATATCACAGAAAACAGGAACGACCATGGACTTGACACCCAGAGAAAAAGACAAACTCCTGCTATTCACCGCCGCCCTGCTCGCCGAGCGTCGACTGGCCCGCGGCGTACAACTGAATTACCCGGAAGCCATGGCTTACATTAGTGCCGCGATAATGGAAGGTGCCCGCGATGGTAAAACTGTGGCCGAGTTAATGAATGACAGCCGCCATATTTTAACTGCAGATCAGGTTATGGATGGCATTGCGGACATGATTCAGGAAGTACAGGTTGAAGCGACATTTCCGGATGGCACTAAACTGGTAACGGTACATCAGCCGATTACCTGAGTATAAAAATTAAAAAAATAAAATAATATTATTTAATATACATAACCACCAGGAGAAAAAAAATGATTCCAGGCGAAATGAAAATCATCAGCGGTGAAATAGAAATCAACGCCGGTTGTGAAACCGTAACGGTAGAAGTTGCCAACAATGGTGACCGCCCGATACAAATCGGTTCTCATTATCATTTTTTTGAATCCAACAACGCACTGCAATTTGAACGGGATAAAACGCGCGGCTTTCGTTTGAATATTCCCGCCGGCACTGCAGTTCGTTTTGAACCGGGTCAACGTCGCACGGTGGAATTAGTTGCCTACGCAGGCAAACGCGAAGTGTATGGTTTTCAGGGCAAGGTAATGGGCTCACTTAACACAACGATGAAAAAATAATATGGAAAAAATAAAATGGCAACGATAAATCGACAGGCTTATGCAGAGATGTTCGGCCCCACCACCGGTGACAAATTACGTTTAGCCGACACAGAACTGTGGATTGAAGTTGAAAAAGATTTCACTAATTACGGTGATGAAGTCAAATTCGGCGGTGGTAAAGTTATTCGTGATGGCATGGGACAATGTCAGGCCATGGCAGCAGAAGTTGCCGATGTGGTTATTACCAATGCATTAATCATTGATCACTGGGGAATTGTAAAAGCCGACATCGGCATTAAAAACGGACGCATTGCCGCGATTGGCAAAGCCGGTAATCCTGACATACAGGATAACGTTGATATTTTAATTGGCCCGGGCACTGATGTGATTGGCGGCGAGGGAAAAATCGTTACCGCCGGCGGTATCGACGCACACATTCATTTTATCTGCCCGCAACAAATTGAAGAAGCACTCTCTTCCGGTATTACAACCATGCTCGGCGGCGGCACCGGCCCGTCCACCGGGACAAATGCCACTACCTGCACACCGGGACCATGGAATATACATCGCATGTTACAGGCCGCCGATGCCTTTCCAATGAATTTAGGCTTTATGGGCAAAGGTAATGCGAGCCAGCCCGAACCCTTACGCGAACAGGTTGCAGCCGGCGCAATGGGATTAAAATTACACGAAGACTGGGGCACTACCCCCGCCGCCATTCGTAACTGTTTAAGCGTGGCAGATGAAAGCGATGTGCAGGTTGCGATTCATACGGACACATTAAATGAATCAGGTTTTGTTGAAGACACCATCGAAGCCTTTGAAGACAGAACCATCCACACCTATCACACAGAAGGTGCCGGCGGTGGACACGCACCGGATATTATTCGTGCCTGTGGTTTAAATAATGTACTGCCCTCTTCCACTAACCCGACCCGACCTTACACGGTTAATACCATAGACGAACATTTAGATATGTTAATGGTGTGCCACCACCTCGACCCGAGCATTGCAGAAGATGTGGCCTTTGCCGAATCGCGCATCCGCAGAGAAACCATTGCCGCGGAAGATATTTTGCACGACCTCGGCGCCTTCTCGATGATCTCATCCGACTCACAGGCAATGGGTCGAGTAGGCGAAGTGATTACCCGCACCTGGCAAACGGCACACAAAATGAAAGTGCAACGCGGAATGTTTGAAAATGACAGTGAGTTTAACGATAACAACCGGGTCAAACGTTACATCGCAAAGTACACCATCAACCCTGCCCTCTCCCACGGTATTGCCCATGAAGTCGGTTCGGTTGAAGTGGGCAAACTGGCAGATTTAGTGTTATGGCAACCGGCATTTTTTGGTGTAAAGCCCACGCTCATTATTAAAGGTGGCATGATTGCCCATGCACTGATGGGGGATGCCAATGCATCCATCCCCACTCCACAACCGGTACACTATCGCCCCATGTTCGGTAGCTTCGGGCGGGCACTGAGCGCAACCAGCATGACGTTTATTTCAGATGCGGCACAGTCAGCAGGCATCGTTGAACAACTGCAATTACAGAAAAAAATTGGTGTGGTAAAAAACTGTCGCAATATAAAAAAACAAAATTTAATTCATAATTATTACACGCCTCAGATTGAGGTCGATTCTCAAACCTATGAAGTGCGGGCGGACGGAATTTTACTGACCTGTGAACCGGCGAAAATTTTGCCTATGGCGCAGCGCTATTTTTTGTTTTAAGTTTAGTAACAATTTTAAATTTTAAATAACATCTTTGTCATCGCCGACACAAGCATTCGGTAATGACGGATAAAACCAAGAATGAAACATGATTGAACTAACAAAATTATTAAATACAAAAACCAAGGCTGATGCGACACTCACCCTGCCCATCGAACAACGGGTACGCAGTCGCCTGAAAGTTACCCTCGATGATGGCCGTGATGCGGGTTTATTTTTGCCCCGCGGCACCTTAATCCGCGGCGGTGATTATCTGTCGGATAACAACGGACTCATCATTGAAATTATCGCCGCCAACGAAAGCGTTTCAACGTTACACTGCGATGACACGACGCAACTGGCACGTGCCGCTTACCATTTAGGTAATCGGCATATTCCATTGCAAATAGAAAGTAACTGGTTACGCTATCAACACGATCATGTGCTGGACGAAATGCTTGCACAAATGGGCCTCAACGTCACAGTTGAAAGCGCGTCGTTTGAACCGGAGGCTGGCGCTTATCAGCAGGCCCCGCATCAGCATAGCCATGGTCATGACCATAGTCACGAACACACTCACAATCATTCACACTCACATTCTCATAACTCAGGAGTACAAAAATGAAAACCTCGCCATCCTTATTAATGTTAACCGCAACCATTTTAATTTCACCCCAGGTGTTTGCGCACGTTGATCACTTAACCCAGCACCAGGCTTACAGTTTTATAAACGGATTGGCACACCCTTTCAGTGGCGCTGATCACATCATCACATTACTGTTAGCCGGGGCACTCATTGCTCGCTTCGCAGCCGGAAAAATAAAAACGGCTGTTTCAACTTTATCATTGCTAATGGTGTCTTATATCGGGTTACACGGTACAGAAATGTCTGCCATGAACAGTGTATTTTCATTGGGTTTTTTAGCCTCATCATTAGCGATTACCGGCGTGGCATTTTTAACTGATAAATTAATTTTTTCCATCTTAAAAAAACGCCATGCCTGAAGCCAGTCAGGCAAATTCTTCTTTGGCGTATTTAAGGCTACTGCAACTGGTTAGCCCTAACTTACCCACCGGTGCCTTTACCTATTCACAGGGACTGGAATGGGCGACTGAGTGTGGCTGGCTAAAAAATAAAACGGATACGCGCGACTGGTTGACATCCATTCTTAATGACAGTTTACAATATTTAGAATTACCCTTATTAATCCGGCTTTATCATACCGCACAAAATAAAAACACCGATCGTTTTCTTCACTGGAGTCAGCGATTATTTTCCAGTCGCGAGACCTTTGAATTAAGAAACGAAGAAACCCAGCGAGCCCGTGCATTATTTTCATTACTCAAAAAATTACCCGACAGTGAAAACTGGCCCGAACTGGAAAATAACAAACAGGCATTACTCGCCTGTCAGATTGGCGGTTATGCACTGGCCGCCAGCCACTGGAAAATTCCGTTAAAAGATTTGCTACTCGGTTACACCTGGAGCTGGTTGGAAAATGCGGTGGTCGTCGCTATTAAATTAGTACCCCTCGGGCAAAGTGAAGGCCAGCAGTTATTATACGAACTCAGTACCCACATAAATGCGGCAGCTGAACATGCACTGACGGTCGACGATGATAGAATCGGTGCCAGCACCGCCGCCATGGCCATTGCCAGCAGTTTGCACGAAACCCAGTACACACGATTATTTAGATCATAAAATTTAGGATAAACTATGAATGACAAAGCCCCACTCAGAGTCGGCGTAGGCGGCCCGGTTGGTTCCGGCAAAACGGCATTGCTTGAACAACTTTGTAAAGCCATGCGCGATGATTACAATCTTGCGGTGGTCACCAATGACATTTACACCAAAGAAGATCAGCGCATATTAACCGAAGCCAATGCACTGGAAGCCGAGAGAATTGTCGGTGTAGAAACCGGTGGTTGTCCGCACACGGCCATTCGTGAAGATGCCTCAATGAACCTTGCGGCGGTTGAAGACTTATCATTAAAATACACCGATCTCGATGTGATTTTTATTGAAAGTGGCGGCGATAATTTAAGTGCAACATTTAGTCCGGAACTGGCGGATTTAACTATTTATGTAATTGATGTGGCCTCCGGAGAAAAAATACCCCGTAAAGGTGGCCCCGGCATTACCAAATCGGATTTACTGGTGATTAATAAAATTGACCTGGCAGATATGGTGGGTGCTTCACTGGAAGTAATGGATAAAGACACCAAACGTATGCGCGGTGAGAAACCTTATGTGTTTACCCAATTGAAAAGTTGTGAAGGGCTGGATGTGGTTGTTGAGTTTCTTAAGCATGATGGAATGTTGAAGAAAAATTAAAAACTTAAGTCTTTACTGGAATGACAGGTTAAAGGAACAGGTGTAAAAAATGACACTTACAGCATATTATAAATATACAAATAATGGCTCGGTCATACCTGCGCAGGCAGGTATCCAGTGTCTGAGAGTTTTAAAAGTCACTGGACTATTTTTTACAAACCCGACCTCAAAATATTCGTCTGCTCTTTAATCGGGTCGGTTAAATGCTTAATGCGTTTACGCATCACCGAACCCACCGCATCGGTTTGTCCAAACACCGGAAAGGTTAACGCTTCACAATACCCCGATAGCACCATCATGGCATTTAAATAAGGTTCGGCTTGCGGTACCCGCGATTTTAATTCTGCTAATTGCGCATCACATTGTGCACATATTGTTTGCACCTCTTCTTTTATTAAATCGATGTCCCGGCGGTTTTCAAAGCCCGGACAAATATCTTTAAAATAATTCTCAATGGTCATAAAGAGAGCAACAATTACATTCTGATCGCTAGGTCGTTTAAGCGAAGCATCAATAACATTTAAATAATTCTGCCCCGCCGCCGACATAACACGCAACAGTAACTTTGCCGGTTTATTTCCGCTTTCAGTTAATGGCTTTAATTTTTCCTTAAAACTTTCATAATTTTTATTTGCCGGCGCATCGCCGGGTAACGTATCCGGCATGGCCTGTAAAAAACCCACAAAGTAAGCCCCTTTCATTTTGGCTTTGTTCCACAAAATTTGTTTTTGCTCTTCACTAACCAGGTCAAACTGTAACGATGCTTTTACACTGTCAATCATTGCCAGTGCATCTTCTTCAAAGGCTAAATGTTCGATTAAAAATTCAGATAATATCGGCCCCATATCGCCTTTTACGACTGCTTCTTTTTCCAGCATGCGCCGCGCATTATCCGAGGTAGGGCTGCACCACCAGGCACGACGTGCTAACTCGTTGGTTAAACCCGGCGCGTGCACTACCGCCACCACCGCTTCTTCTTCACCCAGCACTAACAACTGATTTAAACTGTCATCTTTGGCCTGCCCCATGCGCGTCCAGCGCTTTAAATAAACCGGATAGCCCCCGGGGGAGCCGAGGGAATGTGAAGATAAAAGCGATTTTACATTGCGAATATATTGTTCTTCGCGACAGGTTGCATTGAGTGGGACTTTCGCTTCACCGCGTTCGGTGAGCGCATACACAATCATCCGCGACTCATCGACGCGCACGGCCTGTAAACCCTGGGTGAGTAATACGTTTAATCGAAGACTGTCTTCGGGGGAGAGATCCATTTTATTAAACCACTTTTATTTTCAGTTACACGGGCTGTTGCTCGGGCTGTTGCTCGGGCTATTACTCGGGCTATTACTCGGGCAAACAGAGCTTTCATTTTCCTGTCCTTATTAAAGGCAGAAATGAGGTGAGATTTATATGTGATTCTTTAAATCGTTCCCTGCCTGAACACTCATCACCCAGGCCTGATCGTTATATTATTGATACTACCCATAGAGGATACTACCCATAGAGGATACTACCTACAGAGGATACTACCTACAGATGACACTCCCCGTATATTAAATCATAAATCATTGATTATGTTATATTAAAGCACCTAAAAAACCAATAACTAATACTTAAGATAATTACACAATAATTCATACACACAGATACTTTGCAATACCCCTTTTAAATTCGATCGAATACTTAATTCCCCCTACGCCTTTCTTATACAAGCAAAAACCAAAACTAAAGCCATTGAGGTCTTTTTAAAACCGGTGTTTTTTATAGTTGTTCACAAGAATGAAATATCAAACTTGATACTCTAAATAGACTGGACTATATCTCACTCAAGCTGATGTTAAGAATGAATCGATGATAATACATAATCACAACCCTGTTGCTGCTGTGCTTATCATAAGCCTGCTTTGCTGTACGCCTAACATAAACCAGGCACAAGTCACTTCACACTATTTATCGGTTATTAGCTCATCAAATAAGAAAAGCAATCAAACCAGATCTTTTGTTATTGTTAAGGAAGGTGAACTGCTAAAAGAAGGTATTAAACATGCGCCCAGGCCACAATATATAGGGTTACAAACGCCGTTTGTTATTAAATACACCAGGGCACTTAAAAATGACATACAACTACAGTGGACCATTAAATCTATCAATAAAAAAAATGGCAGCATAAAATTATTATCTAAATTTAAAGGCAAAGCCCGCATCGCCGGATCTAATTATATCTGGAAGTCAGACATTCTGGATAATTCTGTACAGGACAGGCAGCACCTGGTATTTCGACCTAAACCATTTAAGCACCTACCGGTTAAATATAAAAAAGGCAGGAGCAACAAAGGCAAAAGAGCTCGATACGGCGGTGGCACACGAAAAATAAATCGTTACAAATATAACCCGCAGTATGCCTATGACATTACATTGCATGTTTTTAATAATCACAAACGCATTTTCACTCATCGCACAAACCTGCAAATGGATTCTAAAGATATGATTCGTCAGGAATATATCAATCACTACAATATTAATCATCACAAAGAAAAAGACAGGGGCAATATTGCAATACCATTACGCAGCGAAATAAGCGACATCCCTGAAGTACCTAAGAGCATGGAAGGCAACCCGTTAACGGAAAGTAAATATAAATTAATTATTAACGATGGTATGGATACACTAGCAATGAGTATCAACAAGCACTATTTGAAATATTTAAAAGAAATAAACTCAAAAGGTGGCATAGTTGACTTAAATAATAAAATACGCAAAGTTCCTGACAATAAATTATGGATAAGCAGTGGTTGGCGTAATCCCGAGCGCAATGAATGGTATAGTAACAAAGTAAATGGGAACCACCAGCGTGGCAGTGCAGTTGACATTATTATAATGGCACCTTCATCCTCACTTGAGTCGGCACTGGGTTACTGGGTTTTGTGGAAAACACTCACCATAAACAGAAAAAAAATAAAAGGCTCGTGGCAATTAGAAAGTAATGGCATTCCATTTACACGAAAAGCGTACTGGCAAGACATTGAGCCTAAAAATGGAATCCCAGATGCATTTGATAAGGCCGACCACCTACATGCTAATGTTAAATACAATTAAATTGTAACGCCTAAAAAAAAATTTTACTCGGCGCGTGTCTTTTTATAAGGCAATAATAGTTTTATTATATTTAAATCCCCCTCAGCAGCATGATTTATTAATAGAGTGATTTTGAACTTTCATTACATTATTTGTATTCCCGTTTTTCTAAGGGGGAGGTTTTTAACCCCCGCCTGTTCCTGTTCCTAAGGGGAGGCTTTAACCCTTATTTATTCAAAAGCGCAGAGCGACTTAATTCAACTGCACTCTTTGCCCCCAGGGCACCGGTGTCTTGCCTTTCACTAACCACACCACTGGAAACGCGGGCTCTTTTGGCGGAAACTCACCCTGAGCATCAGTAAAATAGACAATTAAATTTGGCGCCTCATCCTGCGCCTGCGCCCATTGCATAACCGGTTTAAAACTGGTGCCACCGCCGCCTTTAAATTTTTTCGGCATACTGAATTCATCCCAAGGTTCAAATAACCAGGGCCCGTCCAATTTTGAGTCACACACCAGTAACGTTATGCGCGCGCGCATCTGGGCTTTTATGGAATCGACCTCAGACATAAATTCATTGATTTCATTATTTGAAATCGAACCACTGATATCCAGCGCCACCACAATATTTAATTGTGCGCTGCGCAAACTCGGGTACACCGCCGGATCACCGCGCCGCGATGAAGGCCGCATATAGGTATAATCATCCCGCGCTACCATGCTCATATAGCGAGACAATAACATGCGCCAGGGTAAACGCGGCTGTAATAAATGATCCACCATACGCGCCATGGAGCCGCCCATTTTACCCGCCTGAATGGCCTGCTGCGCAGCACTTGCCATACGTTGTTGCCATTGCAAACTTAAGGATTCTATTTCCTGCGGCGTTAACGGATCGGGTTCCCCCTCACCTTCTTCCGGCGGGCCCTGCTGTTTTTTTCCCTGCCCGTCTCCTTGCTCGGAATTATCTTCCCGGGCGCCACCGTCTTCTTCGCCCTCGTCGTCATTTTGGCCTTTTGGATCGCTTTTCTGTTTCTGGTCACGGCCTTCTTTTTGATCGTGTTGATCTGGGCTACCACCGGAGTCATCATCTTTTTCGTTATCTGAATCCGGATTTAAATTTTGCTCTAATTCACGTTCCCGGTCATTGTCGTTATCTTCTAGCAGCGGATAAATTTCTTCCGCTGTCATACCATCGTATGCGCGCAGATAATTCACATCCACCGGTGGCTTCATGCCATCATTGATCAGCATGGGATTAATCGCAAAATCACAGGCCATATCCCAACGATGCTGCACTCGATTCTGACGTCGTGCGAAATGTGATAGCGCACAATGTAATGCTTCGTGGGCTAAAACAAATTGGGTTTGATCCGGGCTTAATGCATCGATGTAATGTTCGTTGTAATAGAATTTCTTACCGTTACTGAATGTAGTCTCACACCAGTCATCTTTTGCGCGCACCATGGGCAGGCGTAACACTAACGCACCAAGAAAAGGTTTTTCCAGGATGAGTTTAGTTCTGGCGGTGGCGAGCTTTTTATCTAGATCAAGTGGCATATCATTTACAAAAAATAAATCGTGGTAAATAATGCTTCGGGTTGCTCCTGTAAGGATTCAGAGCAAGGCGAAAAATGTGAGCATATAAATATATGTGTCCATTTTTTAACGACGCACTGGAGCCTTACAGGAGTAAGCTGAATCATTATTTTTAGTAAATCATTAACTCGGCGATATCATTCGCCCAGTCAGCAAATTCCGGCACGCTAAAAATATCTTCCCCAATGGCGCGATGTAAATCCGAAACCATCATCACGCCCATTTCTTTCTGACGGAAACTTTTTGCATATTTCAAAATATTACCCAACACCTGCTGTGAATCGCTCTCGCCTTTTACACGTATCGCACGGCCAACTAACGCCGCCGCAACCGCATACTGCAAATCAATTTCTTTAGGTGAAGAGACTTTTTCGCCACCAATAATTGCATCTAAATCCGGCATCTGATCGAGACTTTCGATAAATGCATTTAACTCAACACCGGCAGCGGGGCCAACACAGGCCTGTAATGTGCCCAGCAATAAATCGGGATGATCTTCAAATTTATGCAGTGCATTGTGTGCAAATTCCCAGGATCTGGGTGACGGGAATGCAACCGGGTTATGTGCCGGATCAAAATCAAATAATAAATCGGGGCGAAAGCGTAGGAAACCGATTACACGTTCATTAATATTATTTTCCCATGCCCAGGCAACCCAGTCATCAAGATTCACATCGACTTCATAGTGCGAGAAGCGATTCGCTAAAGGTGCTGGCATAGTGTAAGTCACACCCCGGTCACCCTGTCGATTACCCGCTGCAAATATAGCCCAGCCTTCGGGTACTTCATAATTACCCAGCTTTCTATCTAAAATTAACTGGTAAGCAGCGGCTGAAACACTGGGTGGCGCGGATGTAATTTCATCTAAAAATAAAATACCTTTCTCACCATGGCGTTCAGCATTAGGCAGCATAGAAGGCACCGCCCACTCAACCGTATGACCATCTTTGAAAGGAATACCCCGTAAGTCACTCGGCTCCATTTGCGACAGGCGAATATCAATCACCGGGATGTTATTTTTTTCCGCTACCTGAGCAACCATCTGGGATTTACCCACGCCCGGTGGGCCCCATAACATGACGGGGGTATGGTGACCGGTTTCGGCACTGTTAAATTCTGTATTAAATACGCATAATAATTTTGCGGGTCGCATCGCCTTTCCTGAATAATTGTTCTTGAATAATCTGGGGGGCCTGGGCTTACTTCTACAAACCCAGTAATATTGCCACAAAACGAATACAAGGTTCGTGGTTGTTAAGGTTGCATAAACTTTAATATGGCTAAATAGCAGCCCTGGTTGGCTATAGATCAAGGCAAAGAATGTGAAGTTTACTAATAGTAAACACCCATTATTTAACGAAGATATGCGCCAACAGGACCAAGCTGAACACTATTATTAGAAACCCGCTTTTTTATACCATTCCTGGGCGATTTCCTGACTCTGCTCGACACCTTTACCTTCTTCATACATCATCGCAATGGTTGTCATCGAACCAATCATCTCCTGTTCAGCGGCTTTTTTAAACCAGACCAGTGCTTCAGCATAATCCTGTGCTACACACTCACCTTCCATATACATAAAGCCCAGGCCGTGCTGTGCAATGGCATCACCTTGCTCCGCCGATAACTTCATGTATTTAAAGGCATTATCATCATTGGCAACGACGCCCAGACCATTTTGATACATAATGGCCACTTTATGCTGGGCATTGGCATCACCTGCATCAGCATATTGCAGTAGCAGACGCATTGCCTGGGTAAAATCTCTGGACTCAAATGCGGCATAACCACTGGCAAGGCCAGGATCTATAATAGGTGCATCGGACATGGTTAAACCTCTTTAAACAAAAATTGGGGGATTAAAATTTATTTCAGCCAGCTATTTTAACAGCATTTTTACCCATACATAAACTGATAGGATGTGTGGATTAGCGATAGCAGCGTATTTTAAATAAAATAAATCGGATATTGGCAGAGATATTCAATCTAAATTCAATCGAATTTAAACCGATTCACCTTGATTTTTAAGGTTTTAATCTTACAATTCCCTTCCTGATAGTGATTCCTACAGGAAAAAGAGCTCTACCCTCCCTATAGGGATATATAGACGACTTATATGTCTGCTATAATATCGCGCATTACGAAATTGGCTGATTTCAGTCATTTCATGTTTTACAAATTTAATGTCGCTGGTGCTACTGCCAACGACGTGACCAAACATGGTCATTACCAGGAGTTAGCTATGAACCAAGAATATTACGATACAGTTGTTAAACTGGAAAAAGATGGTATTGATCCAGAGTACATCCAGGGCTGGCAAGGCGGTTACGTATGTAACCCTGAGCGTGAAGAACAGCGTACTAATGATGCTTACAAAGCTGGCTTCGAAGATGGCAGCGAGCACAATACGGATAGCGCTTCTAAATTTAAAGCTTAATGCTTAGCTTTAATTTAGGCATAAAAAAGGCCGGGCCCTATTATTAGGTAGCCCGGCCTTTTTTATGCCTGTAAAAATTTTCTCCGCCCAGATAGCTAAACTCACTGCGTGTTTTATATATATTCCTGTCATTAGCTTTTCATTTGCTGTTATCAAACATCGTATTTTTATCGTTCAAAAATCAATTTTCAATAATTAGCGCTAAGTCACATCGTGGCAAAAATGAATAGTGATAATAGATCAAATTGAAAACGTATTTTAATCTCTAAGGAGACAATCGGGTGAAATCACATCTAGCTATACAGTACATTGCCTTTACAGGGCTGTTATTTCTTTCTGCCTGCGCAACCTCACCACAAAAATCCCGTCAGGATATTCTGAGCCAGAATGCATCGGTGGCAGCACTTGATACACGTCTAACCAGCAGCCAGAAACTGGGGGCTGAAATGTTAGCACCCAAGGGTTATGAGCAGGTCAGCAATTACCTTGAGCAAGCCATAGAAGCGGCCCAGAATGGTAATGCAAAAGATGCAGAAAATTATGCCACTCAAGGCTTGAAATCTCTGACAACCGTTAATAAAAACACCGCATCCAGTCAGGATCTCTTCGTTGATGTTTTAGCTAATCGGCACAGCGCTATTAAGGCTAGCGCAGCCGAGTTATTTAGAGAAGAATTCAACAAGCTCGAAACCCGTTTACGTAATGCAACTTCACTGGTAGAAGACAACGAATTAGAAAAAGCCAAAAAGCGTCGCCCTGAATTGATCAAGCAATACAGCAAACTGGAATTAAAAAGCATCAAAAAAGGTGCCGTTCAAATTGCTAAAGCCAGCATAGCCGCTGCCCGTGAAAAAGAAGCGGATGATTATGCTGAAAAAACATTCAAACTTGCCGAGGAAGAGCTCACACTCGCACTATCTATACTTGAGGCAAATCGCAATCAATCTGACACTGCCAATGCGCACACCACCAGGGCCATTGAACTTGCGCATCAGAGCATTCAGATGACCGAGCTCATAAAAGATTTTGAGCGTCATGACTACACAGAAGAAGATAAAATTTTATGGTATCAAAAACAACTGAGCAATATTCATGAGCCATTAAAAACAAGGCTGGTATTTGATAAGGAAAACCGCGTAACTATTCAATCCATCACCAATGAGATTGCCGCACTGGTACAGTCTGAGGCTGATTTACGTAAAGATTTATACGAGACCGAAAGTAAAGTTGAAAACCTCATTTCTGCCAAAAAATCTGAACTGGGTAATTTAAAGAAAAAATACGAAAAAGAAATAAAACAACAAAGCAATGAACGCGAAGCACTGGTTAAACATGAACGTGAAACGCGCCAGCGATTTGAATACGTACAGTCTTTATTCACTGAAGATGAAGCCGATGTTTATCGCAAGCGTCAGAATATTCTGGTACTGGCCCATGGGTTTTATTTTGAACCGGGTAAAAGTGAAATTAAATCGGTAAACTTTGGTTTACTCAATAAAATTGATCAGGCGCATAAAAAATTCCCCCATTCAAAACTGATTATCTCTGGACATACAGATGCAACGGGTAATGCAAAAACAAACAAACGCCTTTCGGAAAGACGTGCCAAAAATGTAGCGAGATTTCTGCAACAGACAAAAGGCATTAATTCTGCCAGTATTACCGTTCGAGGTTTTGGCGCAGAGCGTCCGGTTGCAAGCAATACCACAACAGAAGGCCGTTCTCGCAACCGACGCATTGAGGTGCTTATAGATAATACAGCTTCAATGTGAAAGCAGTGAAATACAATTAGGATGACAACATCTACAAAATAAACTTAAAAGCAGTTTTGTTCGCTAATGAACGGAAATTTACGCAAATAATTGCTTCAACGCGTCCTGCGGCTGCAAAATTAGTGCATCCCTGCACGTCAAAGCAAAAGCATTAACAGGTGAAGTGTGCCTCAGGCACACAAACCAAATAACTTTGCGTTTATTCGCGTTCATTAGCGGAAAAACTGCTTTTTGCTTTTAAACCAAACCTTATCCAAGCTTCGCTGTACTGTGTCCATCAACCATTTCATATTTAGATTTTTTCAGATTTTCCATCATCTCCGGCACTTCTATCTCGATAATCTGATCGGTAATCCACTTGTTATCCCGGGCACCCATTTCCTGGCTGATAAAATCACCAAAGTCCCGCTTATACTGAAAGCCGGGCATATCTTTATCCCCATCCCATGAGCATTCCGCATAGGCATTCAGGCGCTGATTTAAGGTATTAATGAAATCAGTTTTATAATCGGTATCTCTTCCCAGCAAATCTTCACAGTTTTCCTGGAAGGTTTTCGATAGTTTAATGGCGTACTTCGCCACAAACGCCTGCCGTTCTTCCGCACTCATCTGATCCACGACTATCCGGTCGGTAACCGAAACCAGAAAGGCCAGGGCTTCGCGAATTACATCCAGACGTTGTTTATGGGTATCAGTTTGAAAATTCTCATTCTCTAAATTCAGCACCAGCGCCGTGGCAATACGCCATGAAATAAATGCCATCGTATTGGCTTTTTCATCGACCGACACGGTGCGTTCTTTATCGTGCCATTTGGTTCTCATTCTCATGGGTTTATCTCATCAGGATATTCGTTGTTAAATAGTATACTATTTATGTACAGGGATGTACGGTATTATCCTATCTACTAATAGGTATATATGAAGCTAATAACCCCACTGACTCAGCAGGTACAGCAAAATTGCCATATTTCAGATGCGCAATATGCGGGCAACTATACCCTGTGTATTTACCTGCTAAAAATGCGTGAATTTTATCGCTGGGAGGCTCAACTCCCCTTCAGCAAAAAACTTGATAATAATGACATCGGCGGCTGGCTCACCGAACGTGAAGGTTTGTGGGATGATATTGATGAACACCCCCTTGATCAACTACACATCAATAATCAGGCATTTAACTGCTTTGAAAATGATGAAATCAATAGACAACTGGCAAAAGAAAATTTAGTTTACAGCGGGGGATACGGTTTGTACGGCAAACCGGTTTTCTTTTTAGGCGAACTTCTGCATAAAGAAACCCTCGATGATTATACCCTGTATATTTCTGGCAAAGAACTGGCCCGGGATTTAGCCGCACCACCGGGCATGCTACAAAACAAAACCGTTTATATTCGACGCGAATCACTGCGACGTTTTATCTGGGAAAAATTTGAAGAATCTTTGTGGCACAAACAGGAAAATCCCCTATCTCGCGCACTGCATAGTTATGACTTTAAAAACCAGCCCGAAGTCGCCCTGGAAAAAATGACCGACAATGAAGTAGACACGGTATTACAACATGAAATAGGTGAAATACAGGCGGGTAAAATTTTAGGTGACAGCTGGCAAGACATGATTGCCAGCCTGCCCCACTCCCAGGCAGAAATTATGGCACGAGCGGTACGTGATAATATTGCGGATATGTTATCGACCTTACCTAAAATATTAGATAAAAATGAAACCGCACAAATTCATTTCTATTTTGCAAATTTAAGCAGCATGCGTAAAATGATTTTTCCGAGTTTACCGGCAGCCTATAATAATTGGCTTGAAAATAAAAATACGACTCAATTAAAATCATTAATCGATAGCGCAGCAAAACACTGGATTAATATGGCCGAACAAATACTCGAGATTTACCGACAACAGGGTGATAAATCTCAGACTAAAATAGAGAATTTAATTAACAGCAATTATTTATAATTAAAAAATGCCACTCAACAGTCCCAGCATCACTATATCGTCATTCCTGCGAAGGCAGGAACCTGGTGGCGTTGAACAACTGACAGACACTGGATACCTACCTTCGCAGGTATGACAAAAAAAGAAAAGTAAATTATGTACCACGACTCAACAAAAAGAAACCCTCTCGTTAATTTTAAAGAAGTTAAAGAAAACAGCTTTATTTTTATTAATGAAACTGCGCTACCAAAAGATATTTGCAGAGAAATGATACGTCGTTTTGAGAGCGATAAAGACGCACAATATAAAGGCCGCATCGGCCAGGATTTTAAGGAAAATCACGATATAAAAAAATCTACTGATCTGGCCATTAGCGCACATGAAAACTGGCGCGATATTTCACAGGAACTGATGCGTTCATTAGGCCAGTCTTTACGCGAATTCTCCGAAGCCTATCCTTTTTTTAAAGGCCCGTTTAAAGATGTTGGTTATAACATGCAGCGCACCAATGAAGGCGAGTATTATAACTGGCACATCGACGGTGGCAGCCATGAATTTGCAGACCGTCAGTTAGTGGCCCTCTGGTATTTAAATGATGTAGAAGGCCCCGGTGGGGCAACTGAATTTATGTATCAAAATGTTTCAGTCCAGCCCAAAGAAGGTGCACTGGTTTTATTTCCGACTTTCTGGACACATGAACATCGAAATTCACAGCTGCAAAAAGGCGTAAAATATGTAGCAACTACCTGGCTGTCTTTTGCCTGAAACAGTGCATATTTTAAAATATGAAAATCACTTCACCCAAAACAGATGAAGAGTTTAAACAGTACTATCATTTACGTTGGCGCATTTTAAGAAAACCCTGGAACCAGCCCGAAGGCAGTGAGCACAGCGCGGATGATGCACATTGCTATCACATAATGGCTACTGAAAAAAACACCATCTGTGGTGTTGCACGTTTGGAATTTATCACTAAAAACACCGTGCAGCTACGCTATATGGCGGTAGATTTTTGTTATCAGGGACAAGGCATCGGGCGCAGCATTGTTGAACACATGGAGCAATTTTCGCGCAAAAACAATGCCTCTGAACTTTTTTTAAATGCCCGCGAGAATGCCGTGGATTTTTATAAAAAACTGGGATATAAAACGATTGAAAAAAGTTATGTTTTATTTGATTCAATTCAACATTATAAAATGATGAAAAAATTATAAGCTTATTTCCACGAAGCAAAATTTTCACAGTTTAATTTTTCATTATCTGTACCATGTTAAAGCACATCTCCATCAGGGACAGTCCGCTGCTTTTTAGCGCCCTGTCCCATGTGGTAATTCCGATCTGATTGGCAGAGCGACTAACGACTCTGTACAACTCTTGGTGGCTTCACTTAGGGGACAAAGCGCCCATATCTATTGGAAGTGGGCAGCGGTCTTTCCCCGAGTGAGACGCTCCTAGACAGCGCGCATTTTCACGAGAAAACCAAACCGAATAAGCTCTCTATTTTACACTTCAATATCAATATCACTAATCTCAAAATCAGAACTTATAGTAACTCTTTTTAAGGTCGGAAATTTTCTCAGAATATATGATGACATCAGATAAAACTGTTTAACATTTTCCTGATGAATTGCACTTTCAACTTTGCTCGCTACCAGCTGACAACGTTGTTCGTCATTGGGCTCATCGATCCAGTAACGACCTAGCTGTAAGCCCCTGTCAAAGTCTTTATCCATATCACTGTGAACATTTTTCAGTTCCTGCATTAATTCATCTTTCACTTCCAGTGTATAAGATTCTTCATCGATGGTAATATTAAAATTCATTGCTTAACTCTGTACGCTTTAATTTGAGTGTTATTATAACAGAATGAGCTGATTTTTTACCGTACAACTGTGAGTTATTATGCTGCTAGCCATCAATGATGTTCTTAATCCCGAACAACTAAAAAATGTTCGTACACTGTTAGAGAATGCCGATTATGTTGACGGACGATTAAGTGCCGGAAAAACCGCACGTAAAGTTAAAAAAAATCACGAATTAGCTGCAGATTCAAAATTACATAATCAGTTAAATAATATTGTAATGAATTCACTCTATAACCATCCGCTATATCAGGCGGCGGTTTTACCCCATCGGCTAGCAACCCCATTTTATGCGCGTTATGAACCGGGTGAAACCTATGGGCAGCATGTGGATGATCCAATTATGGGGCCGATGCAGGGGCGTTATCGCACAGATGTTTCCACCACTATTTTTATAAATGAGCCGGATGATTATGAGGGCGGCGAAATTGTTATTCAATCACAGCTTGGAGAGCAAAAAATAAAATTAGCTGCCGGCTCTGCAATTACTTATCCTTCCGGGTCTTTGCACCATGTAGCTGAAGTTACAAAAGGCACACGGTTAGTTGCCGTTACCTGGACACAAAGTTTAGTACGTGACGCAGAGAAGCGTGAACTGTTATTTAACTTACATAAAACCCGTGAAGCTTTACAGAAAAAATACCCCGATGATGAGGAGGTGGTGAAGGTGGATCATACATATATTAACTTGATGCGTATGTGGGCTGAGATTTAGCAACTACAAACATTTCTACTAGCTGAAATATTTACCCTGTTTAGGCCCATCTCCCTCGGGGAAAGACCGCCATTTTTTGGCGCTCTGTCCCGAATGGCACTAAGTTAAGCGCCTTTAGCATGAGATAATATCGGCCAATCAAAGCCAATAAAAACGATATCTATGCTAAATCAAACGCCGCTTTTTCCCGGTTTTCACCTACAAACA
>Ga0316209_1001412_pt1 | contig 25177 bp, 26 predicted proteins | sample 6monopyrite_MG_FD_204945 | JGI IMG/M metagenome (GOLD analysis project Ga0316209, IMG submission 204945) | Microbial mat bacterial communities from mineral coupon in-situ incubated in ocean water Damariscotta River, Maine, United States -... | ecosystem: Environmental > Aquatic > Marine >...
CACGACTATAGCTGAAAAATGCCAGTGCTAGACCAACAATCGCATAGCTGCCCCATGCCGAGAAACCCCAATGCAAAAACGACCACTTCATTGCAGCGCGCACATTGTCCGCACCCGATCCGGTCGTATCACCGACAATGACGTCAGGATTGGTGCCAAAATGGAAAATCGGCTCGCCGGTCGCGTAGGTTAACATGCCGATACCGATCCCGGCGCCAAACATCATCGAAAACCATGAAAAGCTGGAAAACTCCGGCTTGCTATCCGCCCCGCCAAGACGAATTTTACCTGTGGGCGGATACAGCGCGATGACCAGACTTACGATGATATAGAATGAAACCACATACATATACCAGGACCCGGTATTGGCATCAATCGCACCGCGAACGGACGACAGCGCGGCCCCAGCGGCATCTGGGAAAACCACCGCCCACAGGATCAACGCCCCGATGGAAAGCTTGGAACCGATGGTTACGAATTTTGAAAACCCTTCATAAAAACCGCTTGTCGCAGTTGTAATATCTAGGTCGGTTAATGGTGGCTTAATCGCCATTTTTAGTCCCCCTGACTATAATTATGGTGTGACACTACGCCACATCATCCGGTTCACAAACCCGTTACAGGCACAATCGCCTCAAAAAACGACACGCATTCCCCCCCGATGCTCGCAATCAGTCCACGAAAATGGGCGCTAGATATATCAGCGCCCATCCCATATCTTACAAAATGTAGTGGTTACGCGTTTACATCAACCACAATACGGCCCTTGACTTGACCCTTCAAGATGTCCGCACCCAGCTTGGGCAGATCAGACAATGTCGCAGGCACCACCATCGCCTCCAACTTGTCCATTGGCAAATCCTTCGCAATCCGCGCCCACGCACGCACACGGTTCTCATAGGGCTGCATCACACTGTCGATGCCCAAAAGGTTCACACCGCGCAGCAAAAACGGAATGACTGTTGCAGGCAATCCCGCACCACCCGCCAGACCGACCGCCGAAACGCTTGCGCCATACTTCAATTGCCCCAAAAGACGCGCCAACATCTCGCCGCCCACCGCATCAACACAGCCCCCCCAAACCTCCGCCTCAAGCGGACGCTTCACGGTCTCGCTGATCTCCTCTCGGGCCACAATCTGCGTCGCGCCCAAAGACTTCAGATACGCCGCCGTCTCGGGTCGTCCCGTCACTGCGGCCACCTCATGGCCCAAATGCGCCAAAATCGCCGTGGCGACAGACCCGACACCACCGGCAGCCCCCGTGACAAGCACAGGACCATCCTTGATGCCGTGATCTTCCAGTGCCATCACCGCCAACATCGCCGTAAACCCCGCCGTGCCCACTGCCATCGCTTGCCGCGTATCCAAACCTTTGGGCAATGGCACCAGCCAATCTGCCTTTACACGCGCCTTTTGCGAATAGCCTCCCCAATACGCCTCGCCCACGCGCCAGCCCGTCAACACAACCTTATCGCCAGCCTTGTAGCGCGGATCATCAGATGCCTCGACGGTGCCTGCAAAATCAATCCCCGGCACGTGCGGATAATTGCGCACCAAACCACCACCCGGCCCGATACATAGCCCGTCCTTGTAGTTCACCGTCGAATACTCAACCGCCACCGTCACATCACCCGCAGGCAAGGCATCCAGCCCGATCTGCTGGACCGCCGCTGACGTCTTGCCCTCTTCATTCTTATCGACAACCAAAGCATTAAACATCAGCCACATCCTTCCAATTTTCTATGTCTTCTCAAACTCCCGCCGGAGGCTCCGACGCGGCATCACACTCTAAATCCAGAAACTCTCGTGCACAATCGCAGCACGCGATCCATCAGGGGTCAGCACTTGCAACGAGGTGCCCTCATCCCAATGGGTCATCTTCACCATACCAATCGCAACACCCGTGCCAAAATCGGGGGATCTTGCCGCCGACGTGACCTGCCCTACGCGCTTGGACCCCGCCATAATCGGCCAAACTCGATCGATTCCAGGCATGTCACCGTCGATCTCAATCGCACGAATTTGCTGGTTTGGACCCTCTTTTGAAACCCGCAACAAGGCATCGCGACCCACACATCCGATCGCCGTCTGCGTCGAACAAAACCGGCCCAATCCGGCCTCATGTGGCGTGTTATGGCTGGTCATGTCGTTTCCATACGACAACATTCCACCCTCGATACGCTCGATCCCGTTCGGGCAGCCCGCAAAAACGTCCAAATCCTTGCCCGCTTCCATCAACGCATTCCACAACGGCATCCCGTTCGCCGTGCCATCAACATAAATCTCGAACCCGCCCTGTTTGGAATATCCAGATCGCGCAACCGCCATGCTCACACCTTGAAAATCAAACCAGCCAAAACGGAAGAACTTGATCTGACGGACGGCGTCACCGAATACCCGCGCCATCAAATCGTCGGCCAGCGGGCCCTGCACCGCCAAAGGTGACACATCAGGTTCATCAACCAATACGTCCAATCGGTATCCGTACGCCAAACCCTTGACCCATAACAATAAATCACTGTCAGCAATCGATATCCACCACCGGTCCTCGGCCAGTTTCAACGCGACAGGATCGTTCAGCATACCCCCCGTTTCATCAACGATCGGGATATAGAAACACTGGCCCAATTGCATCCCGCGCAAATCACGCGGGGTCAGCATTTGCATCAATCGGGCGGCATCGGGCCCGCGCATTTCAATCTGACGCTCCACGGCGACATCCCACACCTGCACTGCATTTTTCAGATGGTGATAATCCTCGACTACGGACCGGAACACGGTCGGCAGCAACATGCGGTTATAAACGGTATAGGCCTTCACACCGGCGGCTTCGACACCGTCAGAAAAAGGCGTGCGGCGCAAACGACGCGAAGGAGAGATTAAAGCCATCTGTTAAGCCTCTGGCATAAAGGGTAAATCTGTATCTTGGGGTGTAATTCCCAAGCTGGTGAGCATCGCGTGAACCTGCCCGCGATGATGAGTTTGGTGATTGAACATTTGCATGACGCAAAGCGCCTTTGGTTTGGCAAATTCGCGGTTCATACTGGCCGAAAACCAGACCAAATCGCCTGCAAGATCATCGTCGTGCACCGCAGTTGCCCAGTCCCCGATCCGCGCATCCAACTTTGATCGTTCCGCCACCCACACCTCAGGCGTCGGCAGCAGATCGGTGCTATCAGGGATCGTGACCTCATAGAATTTGCCGTCATCAAAGCGGCTGATCCATAACGCATCACCCCACATCAGATGATTCAAAGTGCCCCAGATTGAGCCGAAAAACGCGCCATGATCGGCGCACAAGTCAGCCTCATCCATCGCTTCAACTACGGCAATTAAGCCATTGTTCTGCCACGTATTATACGCGGCCATTTTACGACAGTATGCTGGTGTGATCACTTTTTGGCGGCCCCCGACCAATCAATCGGGCATATCTCGGCGGACTTGCCACCAAAGTCCCAGACACGGCCATAATCGCGGACTTTGGACCGTGTCCCAGCGGCCGCAATGATATCAGGCCCCATCCAATACTTCGAGTTTGTGACGACAACCGGGTGGTCTGGCTTTGCACCGGCCAACATCTCAATCTCGCCCTGAATTTTGCGACCAATCATGATGCTGCGTTTATTGCCTTCGCGCACGATCTCGACTTTTTCACGCTCTGCGCCAATGATCTCGGACACAAGGAAGGTAAACAACCCCGTCGTGCCACCCGCCGCACCAGAGAAAATCTTCAGCAAACCGTTATATGCCTTTTGCGTCGACCGATCGTCAACATAGGCCGCAACGCGCCAATTGCCCTCACCCATGCGGCCCGGAATATCAACCAGCAGACCGATGTTCAGACCGGACAAATCCTCGCCCTCGAAATGCCCTTCATCAATCGCAATCGCCATCCATGCATGGCAATGGCCCTCGGTCGGCGGATGTGCGCCAAGGCTCACGACACAGGGGCAAAATACGGTGCACGAGCAGTTCAGAAACAGCTCACCCTTGATCGCCCAATCGGTCGGGTTCATCTTGCGGCGCAGAGGATGACCCTCTATCCGTGCGTCAATCTTTTGCGAAATCGGCAACCGGTCGCTCGGCGCCCGCTCTGTCTTGTCAGCCATCACTCAACTCCCTTATTTACAGTGCTGTAACACCCACCACGAGCCCTGCCGCAATCAGCAGCACACCCATCGGCTTCATCACCTTATGCCCGACTTGGGGCAGTTTCTCCAAAATCATAAACAACGTCGCCAAGCCCATCCAACCTAGGTTCATCACCCCGCCGGCAAAGCCTAACGCCATAAAACCCCAGCAACAGCCCACGCAAAACCCGCCGAGCCCAAGCCCCATTCGCATCCCGCCGCCAAACCCGGTTTTCCAATGCCCGACAAAATACATCATCGGACTATGACACACACCGTGGCAAATATCCTTGGCGCGGCTGAACTGGAATGCCCCCACACCAATCAGCAACGCCGCCGAAATCCAGCGCGACACAGCCATACCCAACAAATCGATCACGCCGGTAAACAGCAAAACCAATTGCACCGCCGCAATCAGCGCAGCAAAGCCAACCCAAACCACAAAATAGCCAAGCAATACGCCAAACCACCCTGCCCGCGTGCCATCCGCACTGGCCATCAGGTCTTCATAGCTCATCAGCGTAGGCACCATTGTTGGCAACATCATCGCGGCCATCATCAATGCCCACATGCCAAACAACGTCTGGAACTGCGCCATCGGCATATTCATACCCATCGTCGGATCCATCTGCGCCATGGCCTGCGCCATTGCATTGGGACGGCCAATAAAATCCAGCCCCATGCTCAAACTCGTCGTGGCCAGAAACCACCATGCCGCCAAGATTGCGGCAAAGAATCCAAGCCAGCCGATTGTTCGAAGCGGGATGCGCATCTGCAAATTCGTCATGTTGATCATCCTCCCGGGCGACTCGGTTGTTGCAAAACATATGTCAGACGTTTAATTGTCTGACAAATGAAAATTGATCCAAATAGCGCATCCGACCTTTCTGCCCAGATTGCCAAGGCAATTCGGGACGCAATCATGTCAGGGCAGTTGATTGTTGATGAGCGGCTTCCGTCAGAGGCAGAACTCTCCGAGCAATTCAACGTCTCGCGGCCCACAGTGCGCGAGGCCCTCAAGCGTTTGGGCGCGCAATCCCTCATTCGGACGCGGCGGGGTGCGACAGGCGGGGCCTTTGTGAACCGCTTGCGGTTCGAGGACGCCTACGGCCAGCAAATCACCACTTCTACCCTGCTTTTGTCGATGAATGACGTGAGTTTTGCGGTTGCCTGCGAGGCGCGCTACGCATTGGAACGCGCCTGCGCACCTCTGGCCGCCGAGCGCCGAACAGCCGACCACTTGGCGACAATGCGCGCCGAAGCGCACAGACAATCGCAACCGGGTCTGACCGACGAAGCCTTCTGCGCCTCCGACGTGGCCTTTCACCGCGCCTTGGTTGATGCCGCAGGAAACCCCGTAATCTCTTATCAATTGGCCGGCGCGGTCGAGGCCATGCAGCCGCTGATGAATATGATTACTTTTAGCGCGCGGTCGCGCGGACGTATCGTTGGCATTCATGGGCAAATCGCCGATGCGCTTGCGGCCCATGACGGTCAAAAAACAGACGCTCTGCTGTCAGATTTGGCCCTTTATACAGAAGAATTAGCGCGCAGCGTGATAGATGCGCGCCTGGCTGCGCGGCAAAAAGATTGAGGCTTGCGGGCGCTGCAAACCCGCCCTAACCTGTTTAACAGCACGCTAAACGGGAGAACTTAGCATGAAGTTTACAACCTTTTTGGGCGCCGTTTCTATTGCGGCCCTGACAACCGGCCTTAACGCGCAAGACGCCGATCTTTTGGTATTTGACTATTCCGGTTTTGAACTGCCAGAGCACCATGCCGCCTATATTGCGAAATACGGCCAATCCCCGACATTTGCATTCTTCGGCGACGAGGACGAAGCATTCCAGAAAATTCGCGCAGGCTTCCAAGCCGATGTCGCGCATATCTGCGCAGGCTCCGTAACCAAATGGGAAACATCCGGCATTCTTGAGCCTTGGGACACGTCAAAGCTGACCTTCTATAAAGACCTCGACAGCAACCTGACGGGCACCGACGTCGGCGCAGGTGACACAACCTATTTTGTACCGACAGATTTTGGCTCGACCGCGGTTGCCTACAACCCAGAGCAAGTGACCGCGCAAGACGTCGCATCGCTTGATGTGTTCAAAAACCCGAAATTCGCCGGACGCATGACATTGCCCGACAATGTGGATGATGCCTATGCGCTGGCCTATCTGGCAACCGGCGTCGACAATTGGCAAAATGCGACGGATGCACAGTTCGAGGCGGCCTCCAATTGGTTGCGTGAAGTGCACCCGAACCTGCGCACATATTGGACCGATGCGGCAGAATTGGCGCAACTGATGGCAACGGGTGAAATTCTGGTCAGCTGGGCATGGAATGAAACCTACCCGACCATGGTCGAAGAAGGCCGCCCAATCGCATTCCAGCGCGAAGCGACCGAAGGGTCATCGCTGTGGCTTTGCGGCTATGTGAACCTGAAAGACGGACCCGGCGTGGAAGAGAAAGCCTACGATTACCTCAACGCATTCCTCGCCCCCGAGAACGTGATGCCGCTGCTTGAAAATGGCTATGGCTCTGCCAACAAGGTGGCGTTGAACGATCAGGTCAGCCTTGAAGAGCTCGCACTTGCAGGGCTCGAGCCAATCACGGCACCGGTTTTGGCGCAGCTTCCGATGAGCAACGAAAAGCGGGAACGTCAGGTTGAAACCTTCGAAATGATCAAAGCGGGTTTCTAAATTATCATCGCGAGCTAGGTAACAAGGGGCGGCACATTTGTGTCGCCCTTTTTACGTCCGCACGGGGTCAATGCCCCTGCCACACAGCTCGGGAGTTTCACATGGACCTGCTTAATCTTATCTTCGGCCTGCTCTCTATCGGGCTCGGTGCCTTTGGCTGGCTTTTGCCGCGCTACACGCTGGAGACCCTGCACCTTACCACCCATACCGACACTATGGGCCTGTCGGAAATACGGGCCTCGGCAGGTGCACTTTTCGTCGGTATGGGCGCTGGCGCAATCTACCTGAATTCCACGGATGGCTATGCTTTGCTCGGATTTTGCTGGATTGGCGCTGCAATCGGGCGCGCAACATCAATACTTCTAGACGGGGCAACGCGCAAAAAGATCGGGTTTTTCGTAGTCGAAGCCGTCGTCGGTTTCGCGGCGCTGGCGTATAACATTTAAAACCTCTGGGTCAGTGTAACCCCGACAGAACTGGACGCACCAGACTGCCAGACAAGATTGACCCCGATATCCATCTGCGCGGCAACAGCCATGCGCACCGAGAGACCAACCTGCGATCTATCTTGCTTGGTCGACGACAAAGCGGCGGCACGTATCTGCACCGCCTCGGTCAATTGGCTTTGCCCCGCGATTTCCCAATAATCCTCTTCCCCATTCGCATTGGGCACAAAATAAGCTACTGAAATTAACCCCTTACGCAATGCCAGCTTGGCATTCAAACGCCAGTCGTCCTGCCGCCTGACAGCCTCGATTGCGCCGGACACCTCAATTGCACCAAAATCATTCTGACCCGCGGCACTCAAAATGGTCGTGTCATAATCGGGCACGCCGTGCACCGATACGGCCCATTCTGACGCGGCAAAACTGGCCCCATAAGGCAAATATTTTCCCTGTGTCATCGCCCCTTGGGTGACACGGCTGCGTGAAATGCCCACATCAGGCAAACCCGCGGTCGGGAAAAACCGCAAAAACTGCGACGTTGCAAATCGGTCATAGGCCGGCACCGGAAACCCCAGCTCCAACACCCCTACGTCACCCATGCGAAAATTCAATGACGCATAGGTTTCATGCAATCGGCCAACTGTGCCAAACATGCCCAAACTGGCACCAATAGCGTCCGTTTCCAGGCTGATCACAAAATCACCAAAAATATAGCCAGTGTCACCACTACCCGTGTCACGGCCCACAACCATTTCGCCCTGCGCCGCACCACTCGTCGCAAGAGCCATCGCTATGATGAGTGCAAAAATTCTGTGCATTCTCGACCTCTTCCTGACCCGCAGATACCTGTTAAACTCCGATCAACCAAGACCCCAGTCCAAATTCCCAAACGCCTGATGCGACTTCAACACTTGCACCACAGGGTTTGCTGGCCTATCTATAAGGTGTCCTTCGGGACTATGAACATAAACGCGCTCGTAATAAGCGGATCGGACCCGGGGGCGGTACCCGGCGACTCCACCAATATCCTGCTCATTTGGCAGCTGTGGGGTCGAAATAGGATCGACGAACGTCTAAAGGGGTTAGCTTTGTTTCGGTGAGTTACCACCGTTATCGGTACAAAATTGTATAGTTGCAAATGACAACCGTGCTCCGGCTATGGCTTTGGCTGCGTAAGCAGTCCAAGTTGCCGAAACTTAAGTCCTTGCGTTTAGCGACGTAAGGCGGGGTTCGCAGGTACCTGGCAACAGAAACCTGCACTTTCCCCGCCTCAAAAAACCCTTGATCAGATCGCCATTCCAGCGCACCCTGACGTATGTTTAAAGTCGTGGCCCTATCCCTAATTATGTCAACTTTACCCGCAATTTCATATGCTTGCGAGACGGCTCTCATTCTCACAATTGACGTGTCCAACTCGATAGACCCGAGCGAATACCGGCTGCAAACCGATGGGCTGGCTGCTGCATTGCGCGACCCCGACATCATCGATGCGATGGTGCGCCAAGAGGCCGCCATTGCTGTGGTGCAATGGTCAGGTCAAGACCGCCAGACTGTTTCCATTGAGTGGACCCGCGTGCGCACCGCGCTTGATGCGGCACTGCTTGCAGAGCGCGCGCAACTCATGCCACGCGCCTTTGTGTTATCCGATACCGCCCCCGCCGAGGCGATCATGTTCTCCATGAACTTGTTCCGCCAAGTGTCTGATTGCAAAAACAAAGTGATCGATGTCTCGGGCGACGGCACGCCGAATGCCGGCTCTGAAACCCGCGACGCGCGCAACGCGGCACAGCGGGCCGGCATCACAATAAATGGCGTTGCAATCGAAAGCATGGGATTGGCCATCACCAACTTTTACAAGGCGGCAGTCATCACCCGAAACGGCTTTGTCATCACCGCCAGAACCCACCGCGAATACCCCGACGCGATCCGGCGCAAAATCATTCGCGAACTGAGCCAAGTCCTTGGCTAGTTGCTTGTCCGCTCTTACACAAAACCGCATCGGGCTCTTATTATGACAAGTTACCGCAGCCTGTTCGGTGTTTTCGGCCGCATTGGCCTGTTGTCCTTTGGCGGTCCTGCGGCGCAAATCGCGCTTATGCACCGCGAGCTTGTCGAAAATCGCGCGTGGCTGACAGAGCCGCAATTTCTCCGCGCGCTTTCGTTTTGTATGCTGCTTCCGGGCCCCGAAGCCATGCAACTGGCCACTTATGCAGGCTGGAAACAACGCGGGATACTGGGCGGTCTGATCGGCGGTTTGCTTTTTGTTGTGCCCGGTGCCGCCGTTATCATGGGTCTTGCTTTGGCATACGGCATGTATGGCGCGCTTGATTGGATGCAGGCAGCTTTTTTAGGCGTCAAAGCTGCGGTGATCGTCATCGTCTTGGACGCCTTGATTAAGGTCTCGCGGCGCGCATTAAAATCCGCGCGGCACGCGATCATCGCGGTGATGGCCTTTGCGGCATTGTTCCTATTTGCGGTGCCCTACCCGATCGTCATTTTGCTTGCAGGTGTGATAGGTATGTTTGGCACCTCCGGCACAGCGGCACCCTCCGACCAGCAACTCCCCTGGAAAGCCAGCGCGCAAATCATCGGCTTTGGCGCGCTTCTTTGGGCCGGCCCGCTTCTCGTTGTCGCAGCCGTCTCTCCGGGTTTTTTGCTGCAAATCGGCCTGTTTTTCTCTAAACTGGCGCTTGTCACCTTTGGCGGTGCCTATGCGGTGCTTGCCTATATGGCCCAAACGGTCGTTACCGATTTCGGCTGGGTCACCACCGCCCAACTCATGGACGGCCTCGGGCTGGCGGAAACAACCCCCGGGCCCCTCATCCTTGCGACACAATTTATCGCGATGATAGCCGGTTACGCCCAAGGCGGCGTCGGGCTTGCCATTCTTGCGGGGGCGCTCACTCTCTGGGTCACCTTTGTGCCGTGCTTCATTTGGATATTTGCGGGCGCCCCCCTGATCGACTGGCTTGAAGGCAGGCCAAAAATCTCGGGCGCATTGGCGGGGATCACCGCCGCCGTGGTGGGTGTTATCGCAAACCTGTCGCTTTGGTTTGCAACCCATGTCTTCTTTCGCGACATTTCCGCAGTTAATCTGGGCCCGCTACGCACCATTCTGCCCGACCTTGGCACGTTACAAATTCTGCCGGTCGCCATCTCAACTCTTGCTGCCATCTTGCTCTTGGTGCGCCATTGGGGGATTGTTTGGGTCTTGGCGATTAGCAGCGGATCAAGCCTTTTGGTGCTAACACTCGGACTGCCCCTTTAAACCCGCATCGAATCTTATATGCTGATCACGAAGCCTTCAGAGGATGTTGATCTGTGACCGAAACTATTGACTACGGAAACCTGATGCACCGCGCCATGCGGGGCTTGATCCAAGAGGTCCTGACGGGCATTGCATCAAGTGGTTTGCCCGGCGAACACCACTTCTTTATCACGTTCGACACTATGCACCCGGATGTTGAAATCGCCGATTGGCTCTCTGACCGTTATCCGGGCGAAATGACCGTTGTGATCCAGCATTGGTTCGACAATCTGATCGTGACTGACGAAGGGTTCACCATCACGCTAAATTTCGGCGACAGTCCCGAAACGCTTTATGTGCCCTACGATTCGATCCAGACTTTTGTTGACCCATCGGTTGAATTTGGCCTGCGGTTCGAGACCCAAGACTCCGATCAGGACGACGATGCACCAGAAGCACCGATGGACGAAATGGTCGAAGCGGATTCCGCGACGGAACCACGTCAGGACGCAGAAGTGGTCAGCCTCGACAAATTCCGCAAGTAAGACCCTTTTTGTTGCCTGACGCGTCGTGGCGCGTTAAACGGCATACAACTGCATACAAGTAGGTGATCACATGACCAAAACACGCACAGAATCCGACAGCTTTGGCCCCTTGGAAGTTCAGGCAGACCGCTATTGGGGCGCGCAGACACAGCGCAGCTTGATGAACTTCCCCATCGGTTGGGAAAAACAGCCCGTCGCGATTGTGCGGGCCCTCGGTGTGATCAAACAAGCCTGCGCCATCGCGAACATGGAGCGGGGCAAACTAGACGCGGACAAGGCCGAGGCCATCATCGCAGCGGCCGCCGAAGTGGTCGCTGGCAAGCTTGACGATCACTTCCCGCTGGTGGTCTGGCAAACCGGTTCTGGCACGCAATCCAACATGAACGCCAACGAAGTGATCTCGAACCGTGCGATTGAAATGATGGGCGGCACGATCGGGTCCAAAACCCCTGTGCATCCCAATGATCACTGCAACATGGGCCAATCGTCCAACGATACGTTTCCCACCGCAATGCATATCGCAATCGCGACCACCGCCCATAACGTCCTGATCCCGGGGCTTGAGAAACTGCACGCCGCCTTGCTGGCGAAACAAGAAGAATTTGATGATATCATCAAAATCGGCCGCACCCACACCATGGACGCAACACCGCTCACGTTGGGTCAGGAATTTTCCGGCTATGTGCATCAAGTGGCCATGGGCATCCGGCGCATCAAGGCCGCCCTGCCCGCCATTTACGAGCTGGCACAAGGCGGCACGGCCGTTGGCACCGGGCTGAACACGCCGCACGGCTGGGGCGAAACCGTGGCCGCCCATATGGCCGATATCACCGGCCTGCCGTTTGTGACGGCCCCCAATAAATTTGAAGCCTTGGCCGCACATGACGCGCTAGTCGAAATGTCTGGCGCAATCAAAACCTGCGCCGTCAGCATCTACAAAATCGCCTGCGATATCCGCTTTTTGGGCTCTGGGCCGCGCTGCGGTTTGGGCGAATTGATGTTGCCCGAAAACGAGCCGGGCTCGTCGATCATGCCGGGCAAAGTGAACCCGACACAGGTCGAGGCGATCACCCAAGTCTGCGCGCATATTATGGGCAATGATGCCGCCGTTGGGTTTGCAGGCAGCCAAGGGCATTTTGAGCTGAACGTGATGAAACCAATGATGGCCTATAACGTCTTGCAATCTATGCAGCTTTTGGGCGATAGTGCCGTCGCTTTCACTGACAACTGCGTCGTCGGCATCCGCGCCGACCGGACACGGATCGAAAAATTGATGCGCGAAAGCCTGATGCTTGTGACGGCTCTTGCACCCACAATCGGCTACGACAATGCAACGACTGTTGCTAAAACCGCGCATAAAAACGGCACAACCCTCAAGCAGGAAGCCATCGCATTGGGGTTTGTGGATGAGGCAACATTTGACAAGGTCGTGCGTCCAGAAGACATGATCGGCCCGAAATGAGCATCACCAATCTCAATAAGGCGCGCAAAGTGAAATTGCGTGCCGAAGAAAAAGCCAGTGCAGATGAAAACGCCGTGCGTTTTGGACGGACCAAAGCCGAGCGGGTTCTAGAGGCCGCAAACGTCGCAAAAACAAGCGCGCGGCTCTCGCAATTGAAGTTTGAAGACGAATGACCCAGCGACCCGTCAAACGGTCACTCACATTGCGCGGACACCGCACCAGCGTCTCATTGGAAGACCCGTTTTGGCAGGCGTTCCGCGATATTGCCTTGGCACGGGATCAAACAATCAACGGGCTTGCCGCGCAGATCGACGCTGCGCGCGGCGACGTCGGTCTCGCTTCCGCAATCCGGTTATTTGTGCTGAAATCGCTTCAGGATCAGGCGTGATCCGGCGGATATAAAATATTGCGTAACGTTCCAAGAGCTTGATGCTCGCTGGTTTCACCCGAAGAATAGCTCTGCCTGTCTTCACGGCGATAGTCAGGCGTGCCAGTCACGGACATGTCACTGCGGTTCACAGGTGCCCGCTCATACGGGTCATAGCCGCGATCAGCGTCCCGCAGTCCAACCAACGACTGCCATAGCCCGGTTGCTGCATTTTTCGCTCGTTCAAATTTCACAAATTGCATGACCGTATCCACTGAATGCGGCCCCCACCCAAGACCTAGATACCACAATTGGGACATATTACAGCACGCAAAACCCGCGATCCTGTCCAACAGGGCAGCATAAGATAAGCTAACATGCTGAAATAAAGCTGTTATTCATCAACATTCAATCATGGCAAACCCAAGGCACAGCGTTTTCACTGTATCGCAATCGCCGCACAATCAGGCGCAACACATGACGTCATCGCCCAATCCGAAACAATCAGTTTTCCCTCGGCACGAATCGCAACCAGATCCCGTCCTTTGATCGCACCGTCAAATGGGCAACCGGCTCGGGCGTTTGATCCGCCACAATTTCAAACCGGAATGCGCGCACAAGCATCGCCAGCAACAAAACGCCCTCGATCATCGCAAACCCCGCGCCAGTGCAAACACGCGGCCCCGCCGAAAACGGCATATAGGCCGTCTTTGCGCTCGTCTTACCACCCGGTGTCGCCCAACGGGTCGGATCAAACCCGTCGGGATTGTCCCACAGCCGTTCATGCCGGTGCAGATGCCATGGCGATAAAACCACCTGCGCACCAATCGGCACCTCACGTTTGCGGAATGTCTCGGGGACAGTGGTTTCGCGCACCATCATCGGCACTGGCGGATACAACCTAAGGCTTTCGCGAAATACATCACGGGCAACGCGTAATTTTGACACCGCCCCAAAGTCCTGCGTCAAACCATCCGCCTCTGCGGCAACCTTCTCCTGCCACTCGGGATAAAGCGCCATCAAATACAACGTCCACGCCAGCGCCGATGCACTGGTCTCGTGGCCCGCAAGAAAGAAAATCGCAACCTGATCAACCATTTCATCAACACTGAAGGTCTCACCGGATTCGGGGTCCGCAGTCGTCATGATTTTTGTCGCCAAATCATCGGGTGCTGCCCCAGATTTGATCTGCGCCAAACGCGCCGTCGTCAAATCCGTGATAAGCCCGCGAATTGCCTTCGCCGTCTGCTTGGTCTGGGACCTGAAAAACCGCGGCATCCATTTCGGCCCTTTGACAAAAGCGGCAAGGTTCAAAATCGGTTGGCTGCGCTGATAGTTGCGGAATTCATCAAAGACGCGGGTCGCGGTTTCATCCTCGATCGGGATCGAAAACAAGGTCCGGAAAATCACGTCAGCCGCCGCATGGCTGGTCTCGGCCTCAATTTCGCGCGGCGACCCATCTGCCAATGCGGTCAAACGCGCCACCGATGCCTCGCCCGCGGCCCACATCGCAGGAAACGTATCGCGCAATCGCCCGCCCTCGAACGATGGGTCTATAATGCGCCGCTGCCGCTTCCAAACCGCACCATTGGTCAGGAATACGCTCTCCCCAAGCAATGGACGCAGCCCAGCACCAATCCGGTCAGACTTAGGAAAATCATCGGGTCTTTCATTCAAAACCCTTTTGATCAACGTCGGGTCATTGATCAGATAGCTGCGGAAAAACGGGGTTCGAAATTCCGCCATCCATGCGCGATACAGCTTGGCAGGTTGGGCTGACAAAATGTCCTGACGAAACAGCCGCAAATACCGCAGCAATGACACCTTTTCGGGGCGCGATGGCGGCTTGGGCGGCATCATGGCGCCACACTTGTGTATTTTGAGGTCGGCGTGACAATCCGCGACTTTGACGGCACCCTGCCCGCAAACCGGTCGGCCAAACTCATCGGCCCCGCCGTGATCTGGAAATAATCATAATCCTTGGGGCGATCAAAGGCACATAGATATTGGAAATGCAGCCGGAAAAACCGCCAGCGCAACGCCTTCCACGTCTCGGGCGCCAAGGACTGGGTAAAGGCCGCAGAAATCACCAAGGGCCACTTGCTATCCGCCGTCCCAACGCCAGAGACCGCGACCGGATCACACAGTGCAAATGCGCAGCCGTCGCCGGGTGCCGTGACATCCACCCACGCGATCCCGTCTTGCGCGCTCAAATCCGCAAGATCCGCGCGCAGGCGGTAGGCATCGGGTAAAAAGGACATCATTGGCACGACCTGCCCCAGCGACAAAAACCCGACCGCAGGGCCATCCGCAGGCACCCTGCCCGCGCGCGACAAATCCGCCAGTATCGACACCGCCAAATGCGCGCCCGACGAATGACCAACCACAAGAACCTCATCCACATCCGTCGTCATCGCGCCGGCAATAATGTCTGCAAACTCGGCCATGCGGATTTCTAACGCGGCAGGGTTCGCACCGCGCCATCGGGCAGAAAACGCGTAATCATGCATCAAATAATAGGCAAAGAACTTGCCGTCTTTCTTTTTGAACCATCTCAAGATCAGCCCCATAACGACCAACCCGATGCCCGCCCCGATCGCGCCGCCAAAACCACCCGCCAATATGCGACCAGCCCATGTCAAAACGACGAGTGCTGCAATCGCGATCAAAAGCTGCACCAGCAACATGCCCACGGGATAAAGCGCCGCAATCACCGGCCCCTTGCGCATCCGCATCAATCGCCCAAGCGCGCCGGTCGTGATATAAATCCAAGCCGTGCGCAGCAGTTGCAGATAAGTGGCCGGCACCGAACTCGCCATACTGTCGCGCACGATATCTGACCACAAAAGCACCTCGACATCCGCCGTAACATCCACGCCGTCAATAGTGGCCTCGACGTGCCAGCCATAAAGACCCTTACTCTGCTTGGGCGTCTGACCAATCTGATAGCCACTCACCTTTGCCTGTGCCGCGCTTTCTGTGCGATAAAGCTCGCGGTAGCGGCGTGGATGAATAGGATCGTAGCCCGGAATGTAAAACACCCGGCGGGTCCGCACCACATTTTCTGTCTGGATATGTCGCATCAGTCGCCCGCTACTCTTACCGCTAAACCCTAGCGGATATCTTTGGCGAAAATAAGCCCTTCGTCCGGTGCCAAACGCGTTTAAGAATCGAGCTCCGCTGCCGTGCGGCGGATCACCACAGCCGTGTTTACCTGCGCAAGTATCTGCGCTAGCGATATGCCATGAAACATGAACTCGACGCACTCGGGCTGCTTTGCCCGCTCCCGGTTCTCAAGGCGCGCAAACGGCTCGCTGCCTTGGCGGCGGACGACGTACTGTACGTCATGGCCGACGATCCGGCCGCAGTCATCGACATGCCGCATTTCTGCGCCGAGGCAGGGCATACTCTGGTCGATATGACCGATGCAGGCGCGCACCAAATCTACGTCATACGCAAAGGTTAGCATCTACAAAAAAGGCCGCACCCGAAGATGCGGCCTTCATGTGGTTAGCGGCCCAACGACCACCAACCTTTTCGTTTTGGCTTGTCACTTTCCTCAGGCTCAACCGCCACAGGGGCGGCCACAGGCTCGTTCACTTGCTCCACCACAATCGGCGCAGGCGCAGGATCAACAGACTTCGTCTCCGGCGCTGGCTCGGGTGTCACAGTCTCGGCTACAACCTCGACCGCCGCATCGGCCTCGACAGCAACTACCTTCGGCTTTGCGCGGCTCTTGCGCTTGGGCTTGGGTTTTTCTTGCACAACGGCATCGTCAGCAACGACCACTGCCTCCGTCGCGACCGCAGGTTCAGCCTTCTTGCGGCTGCGCGTGCGCTTCTTCGGCTGTTCCGGGACCGCAGGTGCTTCATCGGCTGCGGGTGCAACTTCGACATCACTTTCGGTAGCGGCCTCTACTGGCTCTTCTACCTTCTTGCGACTGCGCGAACGGGTCCGCTTGGGCTTCTCGGCGGGGGCCTCTTGCGGACTTTGCGGGGCCGCGTCGACGGCTACCTCGGCATCTGCCTGCTGGGTTTCGGCGTCCGCATCGTCATCGCCCTCTGCCTGCTGGCCGTCGCCGTTGCCTTCACCATTACCGGCACCGCCCCGACGACGCCTGCGACGCCGACGCTTCTTCTTGGGGCGCTCTTCGCCATCCGCCGCCTCTGCCGCAACTGCGGTCTCGGCCTGTGGCGCTGTCTCTTCCTCATCTGGCGTCTCTTCAACGATATCGTCATCGTCGTCGTCCATCATGATGGTGCTGGTCACAATCGGGGCCGCATCGGGGACAACACGTGTCGCCGTCTTGAACTTCTCGATCGCAAAATCAGGCGATACAAGCGTCGTGTCACATTCAATGCGCACCGACATGCCGTAGCGGGCCTCGATGTCGCCAATATGCTCGCGCTTGCCGTTCATCAGGAAATTGGCAATCGAGATCGGTGCGCGCACCAGAACCTCTTTGGACCGGCCGCGCACGCCCTCTTCTTCCAAGGCGCGCAAGATCGACAAGGCCACGTTATCGTCGGACCGCAACAGACCCGTGCCATGGCAATGGCTACACATCTGCGTTGTGGCCTCAAGCATCCCCGGACGCAGCCGCTGACGCGACATTTCCATCAAGCCAAAGCCCGAAATACGCCCGACCTGAATACGCGCACGATCCGTCTTGAGCTTGTCTTTCATGCGCTTTTCAACAGCAATATTATTGCGGCGCTCGTCCATGTCGATAAAATCGATCACAATCAAACCAGCCAGATCGCGCAGACGCAATTGACGGGCCACCTCATCGGCAGCTTCCAGATTGGTCTTGGTCGCAGTCTGCTCGATCGAGCCTTCCTTGGTCGCGCGACCAGAGTTCACATCGATCGCCACCAGCGCCTCGGTGATCCCGATCACGATATAGCCACCAGAGGGCAATTGCACCGTTGGGTTGAACATCCCCGCCAGATAGCCCTCGACTTGGAAACGCGCATAAAGCGGCAGTTGCTCGGTATAGAATTTCACATTCTTGGCGTGCGACGGCATGATCATCTTCATAAAGTCTTTGGCCGTGCGATACCCGCCCTCGCCCGCGACAATCACTTCGTCGATGTCCTTGTTATAAAGATCGCGGATCGACCGTTTGATCAAATCGCCTTCTTCATAAATCTTCGCAGGGGCGATTGATTTAAGCGTCAACGCGCGGATCTGCTCCCACATCCGCTGCAGATATTCGTAGTCGCGCTTGATCTCGGCCTTGGTGCGCTGCGATCCAGCCGTGCGGATAATCAGACCGGCGCCCTCGGGCACCGTCATATCATTGGCGATGTCTTTCAACTTTTTACGGTCAACGGCATTGGTAATCTTGCGGCTGATGCCGCCACCGCGTGCGGTGTTCGGCATCAAGACACAATAGCGCCCGGCCAGCGAAAGATATGTGGTCAGCGCCGCACCCTTATTGCCGCGCTCTTCTTTGACAACCTGAATCAACAGGATCTGGCGCACCTTGACGACTTCTTGGATCTTATAGCGCTTCGGACGTGGCTTGCGCACAGGGCGCACCTCATCAGTATCATCCTCTTCGGCGACACTTTCGATCTCGTCGTCCTTCTCGGCGGCAGATATCGCCTCCGCATCATCGTCATCCGCATCGTCGTCATCAGCGGCAGGCGTCTCGACGGGGGTCTCGGCCACCATCGTCATTGGCGACGACCCCTCTTCATCGTTGTCGTTCAAATCAATGGTTTCCATGCCATCAACTTCACCCGTTGCAATCGCATCTTCGACCTCGACGTCAGACGCTTTTGCGCGGCTGCGCGACCGCGTGCGGCGGCGCTTTGGCTTGTCTTCGTCCTCGTCGTCGGCCTTCAGGCTTTCGGCATAAGCCTTTTCCTCGGCCAACAAGGCTTCACGATCCGCCACTGGGATCTGGTAATAATCAGGGTGAATTTCCGAGAACGCAAGGAACCCGTGGCGATTTCCGCCATAGTCCACAAACGCGGCCTGTAGCGACGGCTCGACCCGTGTCACTTTGGCGAGGTATATATTCCCAGCAAGCTGACGCTTGAACTGGCTCTCAAAATCAAACTCTTCGACTTTGTTCCCGTCGACCACAACAACGCGGGTTTCTTCCGCGTGTGTGGCATCGATTAACATTTTCTTTGGCATTGTATCCGTTCACTCGCGCAAGCGCATCCCTCCCCGGAGGGGCGGCACATCGATTGGCGATTTCTAAATTGGCGATCTCGGCACGGGCAAACGTCAGGTCCCTAAGGGCCTCTGCGTCATTGCCTATATTATGCGCGCTTTGCATCGCGTTGCTACTCCGACCCCATTACTGAAGTCCGTTCATGACCCGGCGCATTGAAGTTTCACGCGACCTGGGGCGTTCCTCTGGCCGTTTTAGGACCAAATCAGCTACTTCACAGGCAGGAAAATCCTGTCATCCAGATAAAGCAGAGAATTCAAACCGGACGACACCACGCACCAACGCATGGACACCCGTGCCTCCTACATAAGGGGGAATACGCCCAATAGACAAGTAGCTGCGTGCGTTCATGGGCGATTTTACAGATAATCCGACCGATGCAGGGTATATTTCGCCATTTTCTCGTTCAATGTGCGGCGCGGCAGGCATAACTCTTCCATGACCGCAACAATGCTGCCCTTATGCCGGCGCATCGTATTGTCGATCAGCATTCGCTCGAAGGCTTCCACAAATTCCTTCAGCGGCTTGCCCTCGGTCGTCATCGCAGGCTTGATTTCATCGCTATCGGCCATCAAAAGCGAGGCAATCGACCCCGTGCCACGCCGGTTTTGCAAAACCGCGCGCTCGGCCACATTGATCAACTGGCGCACATTGCCGGGCCATGGCGCTTGCAACAATTGCGCAGCCTCCTGCGCCGACACAACGGGCGCATCGCAGCCGTATTCTTCTGAAAACTGCTCGGACAATCGCGTGAAAAGGGTCAAGATATCCTCACCACGGGTGCGCAGCGGCGGCACCGTGATGCGCAGTGCTGCAAGCCGGTAAAACAGATCAGGGCGCAGCACGCTTTCACAGGTTTTGTCCTGCTCTTGCAAGTTACAAATCGCCACGATGCGGGTCTCGGCTGGGGTGCCCTGCTCATTGATCGCCGTCAGTAAACGGGCCTGCAACACATGGCTCAACGCCTCGACATCTTCCAGCACAAGCGTGCCACCGCGGGCCTCTTCAATCGCGGGTATCGGCTCGTCGTCCTGCGCAGGACCAAAGATACGGCGGCCCAAACTGTCCTCATCAAACGCGGCACAACTGACAAGCACAAATTTCTTCGTCGCACGTGCACCAACCGCATGTAGCGCGTGCGCCACAAGGGTCTTGCCCGTGCCCGTCTCGCCTTCAATCAGCACATGGCCATCAGCCTGCCCCAAATCCAGAATATCTTCCTTCAACCGCTCCATCGCAGGCGAATTGCCGATCAATTTCTTGATCAAGGCAGTGCCATCGGACAATTCGCGGCGCAATGCGCGGTTATCAAGCGTCAAACGGCGGGCTTGGGTCGCCTTCTTGGCCAGCTCGGTCATGCGGTCCGGATTGAACGGCTTTTCGAGAAAATCAAACGCGCCAATCCGCATCGCCTCAACCGCCATCGGCACATCGCCATGGCCTGTGATCATAATCACCGGCAACGAACTGTCCAAACCCTTGAGCTTTCGCAAAAACTGCATCCCGTCCATGCCAGGCATCTTGATATCCGACACCACGATGCCCGGATAGTTATTGCTAAGCCCCTTTAGCGCGTCTTCGGCGCTGGCAAATGTTTCGGTGTCAAAGCCGGACAAGGCCAGCCATTGGCTGATCGACTGCCGCATATCTTTTTCGTCATCCACAATCGCGATTTTCATGGCCTTGCTCATCAATGATATCCTTATTCCGCCGCTTCGGTCTCGACACTTAAGATAGGCAGTTGCACTTCAAATACAGCCCCGCCGCCCGCCGCATTTCGCGCCGTGAGCCTGCCCCCAAGGTCGTTGACGATCCCCGACGAGATGGCAAGCCCCAAGCCGACACCGTCACCGGGCTGCTTGGTGGTATAAAACGGCTCGAACAGCTCGTCCAAATCATCGATCCCGTGGCCATTGTCGCGGACCGTCAAACTCACCGTCTCGCCGGTGGCCAGGATGATCTCGATTGACGGATCGCGGATGCCTTTTGTGGCATCAAGCGCATTGCGCAGCAGGTTGATAATCACCTGTTCAAGCCGCATCCGGTCGCCCATAATCATCACCTCGTCTTCGGGCAAAGTGCGGGTAATTGTGATGTCGCGGGTCTTGAGTTGCGGCTCCATCATTGACAAAGCAGATGACACCGCAGCCCTTGCATCTATGGGCGAAAATGCATCGGCCCCCTTGCGGGCATAGGACTTCAACTGCTTGGTAATCGCCCCCATACGCTCGATCAGATCATCGATGCGCTGGAACGATGACAGCGCCTCTTCGGGGCGTTTTCTTTGCAACAACAACCTCGCACCTGCCAGATAGGTTTTCATCGCGGCCAAAGGTTGGTTCAACTCGTGGCTGACCGCCGCCGACATCTCGCCCAACGCAGCCAGTTTCGACGACTGCGCCAAGGTCTGCTCGGCCACTTGCAGGGTCTTTTCGACCTTCTGGCGCTCGGCGATTTCCCGCTGCAAACGGATGTTCAATGCGCGAAGTTCGGCTGACTCGCGCTGCACCAACACAATCCGCGACGCGGCCCTGCGTGACCACAGCCAGAACATCAGCGCCAAAAGGATCGCGAATCCCATCACCTCCAGCGCCAAAATGCCGTTCACGCGCTGCCGGACAGAGGCGTAGGTCGTATAGCTGACCATGCGCCAGCCTTGAAACGGCACGCGGGCCTCGCGGCGTAACACGGCCTCGCCGCGCAAATAGGCATCAATCGGCAATGCGGCCCAGTCTTGGGTTGCGCGCACCGCGCGCTCGATGGCCGATGGCGCCGATTGAATGTCCAGCGCCGAACGCTCGTCCAACCCGCGCCAACGCGGTTCGGTCGACATCACGATCGTGCCCTCACTGTCGGCCACAAAAACCGCGTCAGACACCCCCGCCCAACCGCTTTCCAGTTTCTGCAAATCGACCTCGACCGCCAGCACACCCGCCGTGCTTCCCGCGACCTCAACCCGGCGCGAATACACAAAGGAATACGCCCCGTTGTCCAGTTTAATCGTGGTGAAAATAGTTGCGTTGCTGCGCAGCGCATTGATGAAATACGCCGAGGTCTTGTGTAGCTCGCCCAAACGGTTGCGATCGGTCGCGGCCACCGTGCGCCCGTCGCCGTCCAGCAGCATCAAAGATGCAGCACCGATCTCGTCGACAAACGACAACAGCCGCGCGGTTGACAGTGAATAATCTTTATAATCAAGCGCCGCAATCAATTGCGGGTCTCTTGCCAACAACTGCGGCACAATCGAATTACGCTGCAACTCACTCATCAAGTTGGCGACATAAAGCGTCAACCGCAACTCGGATCTGTTGCGGGTGTTCTCGGTAAAGCGCTCGGTCAATAACTGGTTGGTGACATAGATACTGACAACCGCAAACGCACAGACAACCATCACGGCGACCCGTAGATACCAGCGCGATTGCTCGCGGCGTTTAGAGCGGACTGACGGCTTCCTCATCAGACTACTTTACGCCGTGGCCCGCAGCCTCACAAGCGGCGCAGTTCACGCGGCGGTCAACTCACTTAGCAATCCGCGGAAAAGCGCCTGCCCGTCCGTGGCACCGTGACCCGCATCAACCGCTCTCTCCGGGTGCGGCATCATGCCCAGCACGCGGCGATTCTCGGACAAGACACCGGCAATATCGGCAATCGAGCCATTGGGATTATTCTGATATGTAAACGCAACACGGTCATCGCCTTGCAACATTGCCAATGTCTCGGCGTCAGTGGTGTAATTCCCGTCATGATGCGCCACAGGATACTGAACGACGTCACCAGCCTTATAGCTATTGGTGAACGCACTGGCCGCGGTTTCAACTTTCAGCGCGACGGTCTTGCAAATAAACTTCAGCCCCGCATTGCGCATCAAGGCCCCCGGCAACAGGCCGGTTTCGGTTAAAACCTGAAACCCGTTACACACCCCAAGCGCATAACCGCCGCGTTCGACATGACCAATCACCGCTTTGCAAATCGGAGAGCGGGCCGCAATCGCGCCACAACGCAGATAATCACCAAAGGAAAATCCGCCCGGGATCGCCACCAGATCTAGCCCTTGCGGCAGATCGGCGTCCTTGTGCCACACCATCTGCACATCCGCACCAGCCGCCTTTAACGCAACCGCCATATCGCGGTCGCAGTTGGAGCCCGGAAAAACGATAACCGCGGCGCGCATTACAGCACCTCGATCTTGTAACTCTCGATCACCGTATTCGCGAGCAGCTTTTCGCACATCTCGCCAATCGTGGCCTCGGTGGTGCCCTGCGCCAATTCAAGCTCGATCACCTTACCCTGACGCACACCCTGCACCCCGTCAAAGCCAAGAGAGCCTAACGCGTGCTGGACTGCCGCCCCCTGCGGGTCCAGAACACCGGCTTTCAACATTACATGAACGCGAGCTTTCATCGTCTTGATATCCTTTAGTTAATCAGCGTGGGCTTGGTCGGCGTATGGGTCACATTCGTGGGCATCACGCCCAGCCGCTTTGCAACTTCGGTATAGGCATCTGTCAGGTTCCCCAGATCGCGGCGGAACACATCTTTATCCAGCTTGCGACCGGTCTCGATGTCCCACAAACGACAGCTGTCGGGGCTAATCTCATCGGCCAGAATCAAGCGGGGAAACTCGTTGTCATAGACCCGGCCAACTTCAATTTTGAAATCAACCAGTTTGATCCCGACGCCGAACATCACGCCCGACATCCAGTCGTTGACCCGCAGCGCAAGGCTGACAATATCGTCCATTTCCTGCTGTGATGCCCAACCGAATGCAATGATATATTCTTCCGGTACCAAAGGATCACCCAAGCCGTCGTCCTTATAGGAAAACTCGACGATCGGACGCGGCAAGGCGGTGCCTTCTTCCATACCCAACCGCTTGGCCATCGTGCCCGCGGCAAAATTGCGCACGATCACTTCCAGCGGCACAATTTCAACCTGACGGATCAACTGCTCTCGCATGTTCAGCCGCTTGATAAAATGTGTCGGAATACCAATCGCCGACAAACCTGTCATGAAAAACTCGCTCAAGCGGTTGTTCAATACGCCCTTACCTTCAATAACAGCCTTTTTCTCGGCGTTAAACGCAGTGGCATCATCCTTGAAATACTGCACCAAAGTGCCCGGCTCGGGGCCCTCATACAGGATTTTCGCCTTGCCTTCATAGACCAACTTGCGGCGTGCCATGGTAACCTCGCTGATGCGCAGGCCCCAACCCTTGGGGCGCGTCTTATGGGCCTGATACGACAACCACCCCTTGCGAGCAAGCCAAAGGACAGCCATATCTTATGCAGAACGACGCAATTGCCCAAGGGACCAGAAAATGAATACATTCAAAGACCGCGAAAACGCATTTGAAAGCAAATTTGCCCATGATGCAGAAATGCAATTCAAGGCCGAAGCACGTGCAAACAAGCTTTTGGGCCTCTGGGCCGCCGAACTTTTGGGGAAATCCGGCGATGATGCCGCCGCATATGCGACAGAAGTCGTTAAATCCGATTTTGAAGAAGCGGGCCACGAGGACGTGTATCGCAAAGTATCCGGTGATTTGGGCGACAAAGCAGACGAGGCCACAATCCGCGCAAAAATGGCCAGCTGCATGTCAGAGGCCAAAAGCCAGTTGTTGAGCGAAGTCTAAGCCCGATTGCACTGCAAGGCTGAAAAGGCGTGCCCAAACGGCGCGCCTTTTTGCGTTTCCCTATCTTGCATTTGCATTGCAGGCCGCTTGTGCCCATGCGAAAAGCAGCCAACTCCCACATAAGGACGCCCACCATGACGAACCCATTGCGAAAGCTTCTCGAAACCCGCGACTGGCTGCTGGCCGACGGCGCGACGGGCACCAATCTGTTCAACATGGGGCTAGAGGCTGGTGAGGCCCCCGAAATGTGGAACGTGCAACAGCCCGACAATATCCGCAAACTCTATCAAGGGGCTGTTGACGCGGGCTCCGATATCTTTCTGACCAATACCTTTGGCGGCAATGCCTCGCGCCTCAAGCTGCACAATGCGGTCGATCAGGTCCACGAGCTTAACCGCATCGGTGCCGCCATCGGTCGCGACGTAGCAGACGCCGCAGGCCGCCCTGTAATCGTCGC
>Ga0316209_1001413_pt1 | contig 25173 bp, 21 predicted proteins | sample 6monopyrite_MG_FD_204945 | JGI IMG/M metagenome (GOLD analysis project Ga0316209, IMG submission 204945) | Microbial mat bacterial communities from mineral coupon in-situ incubated in ocean water Damariscotta River, Maine, United States -... | ecosystem: Environmental > Aquatic > Marine >...
TCGCTTCGCTCAAGACGATGGAGACCAAGCACGTTGTCTCCGACACGATCGAATCGCTCCCCGAAAAGGAACGCCTCGTCGTCTCGCTCTACTACTACGAAGATCTCAACATGAAAGAGATCGGCAACATTCTCGGCATCACCGAGAGCCGCGTTTGTCAGATCCACACGAAGGCCACGCAGCGCCTTTCCGGCAAGCTTCGCAGCCTCGTCGATCGATAGAGAGTTCGAAGAGACCCGCCGTCTTCCCGCGAACACGGGCGGGTCTCGCCGGTTTATCCGATCATGGCTTGATCATGACGGAGCAATCGAACAAGCGACCGAGCCTCCCGGCCCGATCCGATTACGGATCGGGAACCTACCGCCGGCGGATTCATCTCCGGGGCGAAGGGGGCCACGTTCGCGGTGAACTCGCGGATGATTTTCATCACTTCGTTGTCGAACTGAAGATCGGGGCGAAGGTCGCAGGGGATGTTAGGGGCGCGTTCGTTCTCGACGTTCGTGGCGAGGATGTCCGGGTTCCCTGGACGACCTGTCCTGGTGCGGTGGCACCGCTTCGGAAGATGATCGGTGCGAAGGTTTCGAGCCCACTCGCCGACCTCACGCGCCACACGCCAGGGCGAGAACAATGCACGCACCTGCATGACCTCGCGTGCCTTGCGATCGCGCATGCCGGTCGCCTTCATGCGAATGCGGGTTCGAGCGATCGCGTGTATGACGTTGCTCTCCCGGATCGTGTGAAGGGGAAGACCTCGCCGTCGATTCGATGTGACGGTCAGATCGTCCACGAATGGTCCGTCGAGGGGAACCGAATCGTGGAGACGAATCCCGATTTGTTCTCGGACCGCCCCCTCGCGGGCCGCGCGTTTCAGGAAACGCTTGGCGCGTTGGGCGATGCCGACCTTTCCGAGGCTGCCTGGATTCTTCAGCGAGCGGTTTTCGTCGGGACGGGCCGTCGGCACGACTTCGAACGGATGCCGGATGCGACTCATTTTGCACCGGTGGTGGGTGCGGCGTGTCATAGCTTCGCGGAGGAGCGGGTTCGAGACGCGAAGAAGATCGCCGGGACGGTCCGAGACTACTCGGAAAGCCCCGAAAGGATCTTTGATCGTGAGGTTGACGACGCCATTCGGCCTCGCAGGGGCCCCGAATAGCAGTCTACGGGGCGGAGGCGGAACGGTCGAATTCTGCTTCAACTGCTACGCTCGGCTCCGCTGTTGCCGTGACCGATGGGGGCGCGGACCGGCCAGGAATGGGGTCTCCCGCCTGTTTGCCGGAAACGAAGAGGTTTCATGTCGACGTTCCGAAAGCCCGCGAATATGAGCGTCCGAAGGCCATCCCGACTTGGCCGAATCGCGGCGGGTCTCCTCGCCGTCGCCTTCCTGTTGCTCGCTCCGATTGCCACCGCCCAGGTGACGAGCAGCGGCGACGATGATCCGAGCATCTCGGGTCAGCTGCGCTTTGCGATCGAGAATTCGAATGCCGGCGATCGGATCGATCTCGAGATCGGAGCGATGGACGGGCTCGAGACGATCTCGCTCTTCGACACCCTTGAGTTCGATAACTCGGTGGAGATCGACAACTCGAGTACCGGCGCCGCATTCGTTGACATCGACGCGCCGTCCTCCGGCACCTTTCTGCAGATTGATGACAATGTCAGCGTGATCCTGCGCGACGTCGGTCTCGGCGGCAATTCCGGGAACGGCAATGACGACATCGACCTGGGCGGTGCGAACAGCTCACTCACGATTGACGCCGAACGCGCCGGCCAACTCATATCGGTCAACATCGTCGGACTCGGATCCCTCACGAAAGAGGGCACGGCGGACCTTCAGCTCTCCGGCAGCAACACCTTCTCCGGTGGGATCACGGTCGAGGATGGGGATCTGATCGGGCGAGTGAGTTCGCTGGGGACCGGGGCGATCGACCTGAGTGCGGACGCAACAGGCGAAGATTCGCGACTCGTATTCGAGTTCTCCGGATCGGAGAGTCTCGGGGCCGCTGGGCCGGCGATTCGCGACATGACCTCTGGCGGCGGCGAGGCGTCGATCGTCAAGCGAGGCACTGGCACGCTCAATATCTCGGCGGCGACCATCGATGCGAGCCTGGGTTTCGAGATCGAAGACGGGCAGCTCACCATTGGGCCGACGAATCTGACGAACGGACACGCCTTCGACATCGGCGAGGATGGGACCTTGTCAATCCAGGACCCGGGTCTGTCGACCTCGACGAGCGTGATCACCGGCGCAGGTACGCTGAACACTCAGGCGGGCCAGCTGACGCTTCAGGGAGACCCATCCGGTTTTACCGGGACGCTTGAGATTGCGTTGCCCTTCTTTGCTTCGAGTAGTCGCGTCGCTCTTGACCTGGCGACGGCACCCGCGGCTGCGCTTTCGTTCAATGTCGAAACGGTCGCCGGAGCGATCTTCGAGATCAACGACAGCGCGGGGTCGACTTTCTCCGGCAGCTTGAGCGGGGGGGGCGTTCTCTTCAAGGACGGGGCAGGAACAACGACGCTGAGCGGGACGAATACCCAAACGGGCGGAACGGTCGTCCTGGGCGGCACGCTCGTTGGAAACACCAACAATCTTCCGGTCGCCGTCGGGCTCACTACCGGGACCACGCTTCAGATTGCACAGGAGAGCGACGGCACTTTGACGGCGCTGCTCTCCTCTACAGGGAGTGCGACCGTCGACAAGCTCGGTGGGGGGACGTTATCGCTCTCGCGAGCGAACCCGTTTATGGGAAACTTCAACCATCAGGCCGGCGGCCTGCGCTTTCTCGCGGGAAGCGATTTGAGTGCGGCGGGCCTACGGGTCGGCACCGGCGCGGTTGGATCGACCGCAAGCGTCAGTGGCGAGTTCGACCCGTCCGGCGCGGGCGACAATGTGATCGACATCGGCGGCTCCCTCGATCTGGAATCGGATGCCCGCCTAACAGTGGGAATCGCGGCGATTGCGGATCGGAACCTTCAGCTCGCCGCGACAGGGCCCGTCACGATCAATCAAGGCGCAACCCTTGCGGTGATTCCGACGACCTCTGCCGGCGGCACGTACAACACGGGGCTGACCTGGGACATCCTGACCGGCTCGAGCCTGGATGTGCTGGGGACGGGCTTCGAGATCGAACAGAGCCTCTTCTTCTTTACGATCGGTGGAGCCGACGTCGGGAATGCCTATCGACTCTCGCTGACACCGAGCGGAAATACAGTGGCGGGTGCCGCGGCGACATCCAATCAAAATGTGATCGCTCCCTTGCTCGACGCGTTTCGACTAGGAACGCCCACGACGACGCGCGAAATGGAGTATCAGGAGTCGCTGACCTCGGCGACGGTCGATGAGATCGCAGGAATCATCGACTCGGCGACGCCCGACGACCTCGCTGCGTCCACGCAGGTTCAGATCGCAACGGCGCATCGAACCTGGCGAGGCCTCTCCGACCGAATGGCGCTCGATCGCCGCGGCTGGATCGGACGTCCGACGAAGCCGACGCGAAAGCGGAACCGAAACCGCCGCAGTCGTCCGAGTGTGAATGCACCTCCGCCCGCGCCCGTCGCGTCCGCGCCCACCCGCAAAGAATCGAAACGCCCCTGGACGGCCTATATCGAAGGCGCTGGACTGATGGGCGAACTCGGCTCGAGCGATGCGAAGGAATTCGAGTACCTCGCCGTCGGGACGATGGTCGGTGCGGATCGCGCGCTGACCGACAACACGCGCTTCGGGTTCGCGCTGGCGGGGAACTACGCGCACTACGAGACGAATGAGGGCGCGAACGAAGGCGATGGCAGCAGCGTCGAGGGCACGGTCTACGGAGCCTGGGTCGGTGATCCGGTTGAGGTTCTCGTCGGCGGACGTTATTCCCGAGCGACTGTCGAGACGGAACGCTTCATCCAGGTGGGTGCGCAGGGAAACGTCGCCGAAGGAGATCTCGAAGGGGACATCTTCGGCGCCTTCATCGAAGTCTCGCGCGGCTTTGAGCTGCCTGGCTCGATCGAAATCGCCCCGCTTGCCAGTCTTGCCTATACCCATCTCAAGTGGGGCGCCTACGACGAAGATGGCGTGAGCCCGCTCCGGGTTCGGGTCGATGAGCAAGAGGTCGATTCGGCGCTGACCTCGCTTGGCTTTCGCATCTCGGCGGAGCGGAAGATGGAAGACGGCAGCCTGATTCGACCGCGGATGAAGGTCTTATGGAATCACGAGTGGGCCGACGTCGAACGCGAAGTCTCCGGCCGATTCGAGACCAGCCTCGCCCCGACCCCCTTCACGGTTGAGGGCGCCGAGTTCATTCAAGACTTCGCCGAGATCTCGGTGGGTTGGGACGTCGGGTTCGTGGGAAACGCGAACCTCTTCCTCGATTGGGAAGGGCGCTTCGGCGAGGACCTGATCGAAAACTCGCTGTCTCTGGGCGGCCGCGTCGTCTGGTAGGCCGGTCCTTGGCGGCTAATTCGCGGCGGGCTCGGTCAGGCGCAGGAGCTGGTTGGTCGAGTAGCGGCTTTCCCCAAAGACGCCGAGGGAAACCGCGACGCGGGCGACGGTGTACTTCTCCTCAAGAAGGGGGAGAACCCGCCTGAGAATCGCCGGATCATCGACGATCGCGGCATCCATGCATCGCTCTTTACCGTCTCGCAATAGGCTGACGACGCGCGTCCGGGAGAGCCCGGTTCGCTCGGCCTTGCCCGGGCCCATCGAGATCCAAAGGGCTCCCGCATCATCCACGATCCAGAATCGAAGGGGATCGTCCCTTTCGCTCTCGCAGCGGGGACGCACGACGACGACCTCTTCGAGTTCGGCGAGGGTCCCGTAGAGCGCCAGGTAGAAGGAGACCAGCGAAGCGATCGCGAGCAGGCTTGTTAGGCCGATGCGTACGGCCTGTCCGCCGATCTTCGCGGCCTTGGCTCGGATCAACAATGCGCCGCAGACCAGCGCGCCGAGTCCGCCGGCGAGATTGCCGCCTTCGGGTAGGAAATAGGGGCCCGCGTGTCGCAGTCGAACGAGGAAGACGGCCAGGCCGAGTGCGATGAGAACGATGCCGACGGATCGACGAAGCAAGGGCAGTTCCTTTTTCCGGGAGAGGACTAACGACGGGCCGCGACCTCGAAGATCCAGAGGTCTCCCGATTCGACCATGTCTTTCGAGGTGGAAATTCCGCCCAAGTACTTGTCGCTGATCTTCTGCACAATATGCGGAAGGGCGGGGCCGTCCATCACACGAACGAGTTCACGCTCGTAGATGTCGTCGTCGATGCGGAGCAGGATGCGGCCATCTTCTTCGGCTTCATAGGGCCAATGCTTCCAGATCTTGCCGACCAGCGAGTTCATATAGCCCGAAGGGATGTAGATGCGTCCGTTGTGTTCGACGATCCAGGTCGTGCGCGACCGCTCCGGGTCGAGAAGTTGAAACTGGACCTCACGACGATCGGTCGTCGTGATGAACGTCCAATCGGGTTCCTCTTCGACGAGTTCGCCGCTCGTGAAGGGCCCACCCGCGATGATTTCGAGGGGGCCATCGGCGAAGCGTGCGCCGATCATCACCAGGGCGGCGATCGCGATGAAGACCGCGAGGATTCCAGCGAGGATCTTCAGGAGGCTGGTCATAAGAGGGTCCCTTTCAACGGGGCGGATGGGGAACGGGGAGAGCGAGTGGCGGTTCGGCTCGACCGTCGGAGTTTGACGCTTGTGGGCGCGCTCCGGTAGGCAAAAGCGGGTCGGGAGGGCCTTCCCGAGTGGCTCGTCGGGTCATGAATCCGCGCTTGCGGCGGGGATCTCAGAAGGTCGGCGGGGATCTCACCTCGCCTCGAATCCTGTGCTAAAGCCTACCGTCCTCCCGGCGCAAAACGGTGTCGGGAAAGCGAATTTCGCGGGTTGCGGGAGACTGGGCTCCCGCCGCGACCTGTACTGACCGACGACCGTGTCGACGGGGCTCGTGGTCGAACGACCGCAGCCGTCGAACGAGAATTTGAGGAGAAGAGCATGGGTGTCTTGAACGATCGAGTAGCGCTGGTGACCGGGGCGGGCCGAGGAATTGGTGCGGCCGTGGCTGAAGGATTGGCCGCTGAAGGGGCGGGCGTCGTCGTGAACGATCTGGGTGCAGCGCTCGAAGGCGGCGGCCAGGATCCGGGCCCCGCGAAGGAAGTCGCCGACGGAATCGTCGCGCGTGGCGGCACGGCCATCCATGACAACACGAACGTGACGGACTTCGATGGCGTGGAAGGCATGATCCAGCGAACCGTCGAAGAATTCGGTCGCCTCGACATCCTGATCAACGTCGCCGGCATCGTCCGGGACGGCATGATCTTCAAGATGACGGAACAGCAATGGGACTCGGTCATCGACGTGCACCTCAAGGGCACGTTCAACACGACGCGACACGCCTCCGTTCATTGGCGTGAAAATCGCGGCGGTCAGTTCCGCTTGATCAACTTCATCTCGGGCTCGGGGCTTTTCGGTGCTCCGTCCCAGCCGAACTACGCAGCCGCGAAGGCGGGCATCGTCGGTCTGACCTTCTCCTGCGCCAACGCGCTGAGCGGTTACGGCGTGACGTCGAATCTGATCGCACCGGTGGCGACCACGCGCATGACCGAAGGCCTCGGCGCTCAGGGCTCCTTTAACTACTCCCCCGACAACAAGCAGCTCTCGCCCGAGAATTGTGTGCCGGCGATCGTCTACATGGCGAGTGAGGCCTCGTCCTGGCTCAACCGCCGCGTCGTCAGCTCGGGCAATGGCAAGATCGGACTGCACTCGAACTTCGATATGCAGGCCGAGCTCGAAGCGGATCATCCCGAAGGTCTTTGGACGAATGAGTCCGCGGCCGCGGCGATGGAAGCGAACTTCAAGGGTGCTGCGGAGCAGATGAATCCCTGGGGTCGCAAGTAGACAAAAGCGTCGTTCTAGACGTTCCAAAATGGACGGGCCGCGGACATAACGTCCGCGGCCCGTTTTGGTTCAGGCACTTTGTTTAAGCGCGCTAGGCGCCCAGATCGGTAATCACCGCGCGTCCGACGTATTTGCCCGCTTCGAGTTCATCGAAGACTTCCGGCAACTCAGAGAGCGTTCCCGTGCGGCCGATATGGCTCTTGACCTTGCCGGCAGCGGCCATGTCGACGAGCTCGCGCATGTCCTGGACGTTGCCGACCGCTGAGTAGATGATCGTCGGGTCCTTGAAGAAGAATTCAAAGGGATGGATCTGAAGGTTGCCTTCGCTTGAGGCTGGGATGCCCACCGCGACAAAGAGGCCGCTTCGGCGCAGAAGCTGCAGTCCCATATTGAAGCCTGCGAGCTTGGCCGTGAAGGCGATGCTCGCATGCACGCCGCCGAATTCCTTCTGCACGACTTCGAGGGCGTTGTCCGGGCTGACCGCGTAGTCGGCGCCGAGGGACTCGATGAACTTGAGCTTCTCCTCACCCACGTCGACGCCCACGACCGTGTAGCCGAAGGACTTCGCGATCTGCACGGCATAATGTCCGAGGCCGCCGGCGGCCCCGATGATGGCGACGGTGCTTCCCGGGGCGATGTTATGCTTGAAGAGCTTCTTGACGGCGCCGTAGGCGGTGAGTCCACCGCAGGCGAGCGGCGCTTCTTCGTCGCCGATGCTGTCGGGAAGCTTGACGAGTGACTTCGCATAGACGCAGAACTCTTCGGCGAAGGTGCCCATGATGCCCTGGGTCTGCTCGCAATGGCGTGGTTGGCCGCTCATGCAGAATTCGCAGGCGCCGCACCAATAGCCGCCGCCGGTTCCGCCGAGCCCGAGAATGACACGATCGCCGACGCTGATGTAGCGATCCGCGCCCGGGCCGAGGGCCTGGACGATGCCGATTGCTTCATGTCCGACCGGGCTGGTATTCGGGACACCGTCCCAATCGCCGCGCACGATGTGGAGATCTGAATGACAGACGCCGGCGGAGCTGATCTTGATCATCGCCTGCTCGAAGCCCGGTTCGGGAGTGGGAAGGTCCTGGATTTCGAGGGTGCCGTTCGTGAGTTGTGCTGCTTTCATGAAGAGTCTCCGGATTGGGGTAGGGCGTTCATTCGGCTCTTTAGTATAGAGCGCTTGAGGGAGAGACGGGGCGCCTGAAATTGGCTTCTCGCGTCGCGCTGGCCGCGCACGTAATCAGCTCGCGGCCGGAGCCGCGTGCTAGCCCATCGGATACAGGATCTCGCGCGTCACCTTGTGGACCGCAGTCATCACTTCAGCGCTGAGTGTTAGGTCGATCGCCGCGAAGATTTCAGGCAGCTGATTCTCGTGGGTGGCGCCGACGATCGTGGAAGCGACGAAGTCGTGTTGCTTCGACCATGCGGTGGCCAGGGTGACCACCGACATCTCGTGCTCCGCTGCGATCGCCATAAACCGCTCCGTCGAGGCGATCGTTTTCTGATTGACGAATCGCGTTGCCATCGCGGCCTGGCGGCCGCCGATCTTGATGTAGTTCGAGAACCGGGCCCCGTCCGGCGTGGCCCCATCGTTGTACTTCCCCGAGAGCACGCCGCCGGCGAGAGGGGAGTAGGGGATCAGGCTGACGCCTTCCTGGCGGCAGACCTGTTTGAGTTCGTCTTCGAATCGTCGGTTGTTCATGCTGAAGTTGTTCTGGATCGTCTGGTACTCCGCTAGGCCTCCGCGCCGCGAGACTTCGAGGCTCTTCATGAGGCCCCAGCTCGTTTCGTTGCTGCATCCGAGAACGCGAACCTTGCCCGCCTGCACGAGGTCGTCGAGGGTTTCCATCGTCTCATCGAAGGCCGTCCCGTGGTCGGGCCAATGGGTCTGGTAGAGATCGATGTAGTCCGTGCCCAGACGAGTCAGGCTCGCTTCGACAGCGCGGGTGATGTTATGTCGGTCGAGCGCCGTCATGCCGGCGCGCTGGGACGCTTTGAGCCAGCCATGGCTCGGGCCGCAGACCTTGGTCGCGAGAATGATCGCGTCCCGATCCTTCGTCTTGAGCCACTTGCCGACGATCTCTTCCGTGAGTCCCGCCCATTTCGGGTCCGGCGGGACCGGATAGTTCTCCGCCGCATCGTAGAAGTTGATCCCCGCGTCAAAGGATTGATCGAGAATACGCAGCGACATCTTCTCGTCGGCCTGGTTGCCGAAGGTCATCGTTCCCATACAAATGTCGGAGACGTAGAGGGCACTGGTACCGAGGCGACGATGCTGCATGATGGATTCCTTCGCGCGATTGCGTGCGTGATTGGGTGGGTCAGGTCTGGGTAGCTCGCCCTGTTCAGAACGTCAGCGACCGGCGCCCGCAAATCGCGGAACGCCGGTCGCGGAGGTTCGAAGCGCGGGAATTGAGCTCGAGGTCTCGAGCTAGTCCTTCCCGGATCCGGGGCCACTGATCGCCGGCGTCTCGCCGTGGGTTTCGAGGATCTCGACCATGTAGCCGTCGGGGTCGCGGACGAAGGCCGCGGTGACGGGCCAGTGTTCGAGTCGTTCCGGCTCGGAAATCGATTCGGCGCCGGCATCCATGCAGCGCTTGTAGAGCCCTTCGCAATCGTCGGACTGCAAGTAGAGCTTCCAGAAGGCATTGCCGTGATCGATTGGCCCCTCCTGGGCGTTATGGCAGGCGAGCTGGATGCGTCCGCCGGTTTCGCCGGAAAGCACGACTTCGCGGAAGTCGGGGGTTTCGATCTGGTGGGTGACGGTGAGCCCAAGGACTTCGCTGTAGAAGTGAACGCTCTTCTCGAGGTCAGTCACGTTGATGCAGTACTGGTCGACGGTGGTTTTCATGGCGGATTCCTTCTCTTACGAGGCGGCGCTGGGATAGCTCGCCCGCGATCCATTCGACCATAGGCGATTCGTCGGGGCCGTGAAGCCCGTTCGCGGTGCACGGGTGCCCCCTTTCGGGGAGGTGGATTGATCGCTTCGTGGGCCTGTCATCGAGCCCTCTGCATCGCTAACAAATGGGCGAGCCCGCGTTTCCCGAACCGACGAATCCGCTCTGGGCTCGCCTCTCCTGACCGACCTGGTCGAAAGGGGGAGGGATACGAAGGAGATGCACCATCTTGATGCTCGAAGCCCCCACGCTCTGGTCCCTGGTCGAAGAACGCGCGTCCGCGACGCCGGATGCCCTGATCATGGTGGATGAGGCCGATCGCGAGATGACCTTCGGGGGCTACCGGGATGCGGCGGAGCGCGTGGCGGCGGGGCTGCTTGCACTTGGCGTCGGTCCGGACGTTGCCGTGTCCTGGGTGCTTCCCAGCCGGATCGACACGGTTGTGTTGGTCGGGGCTTTGGCGCGGCTCGGTGCGGTCCAGAATCCTTGTCTGCCGATCTATCGCGAGCGCGAACTCTCGTTCGTGACGAAACAAACGGGTGCGCAGCTCCTCGTTCATCCCGGCGAGTTTCGCGGGGTCGACTATCGACAGATGGGGGCGCAGGTCGCCGAGGGTATCCCTGGACTGCAACTTCTGGATCTCTCCGAGGGCATGCCGGAGGGGGACCCCGCAACGCTTCCGCCCAAGCCTGTGGGTGTTGAGCCGGCGGACGCTCCCGTTCGTTGGATCTTCTACACCTCGGGAACGACCTCGGATCCGAAGGGCGCTCGACATACGGATAGGACGCTTCACTCGAAGTCGCTCGGCATGGCCGATGCCCTCGACCTCAAGAACGACGACCGAATCGCGCTTGTCTTTCCGATTTCGCATATCGGCGGAATCGGCTGGCTCTACAGCGCGCTCATGTCCGGCGCGGGCATGATCATGATTGAGATCTTCGATCCCGAGAAGGCGGTTCCGATTCTGGCACGGCACGGTGTCACCCAGGCGCCCGCTGGAACCGTGTTCCATCAGTCGTATCTCGAGATCCAGCGTCGCAACCCAGAGACTCCGCTCTTCCCGCGCGTTCGAACCTTTCCGGGCGGTGCGGCGCCGAAGCCTCCGCAGCTTCATTACGACCTGGTGAGCGAAATGGGCGGAGTGGGCATCGTCTCGGGCTACGGGCTCACGGAATGTCCGATCATCGCCATGAACACGACGCGATGCGCTGCCAAGAAGCTCGCAGAGACCGAAGGGAAGGTGAACCCTCCGGAAGCGAAGATGCGAATCGTGACGCTTGCCGGAGAAGAAGCGGGACCTAACGTCGAGGGCGAAATTCGCGCATTCGGTCCGCAGCTCTGCAAGGGCTATGTCGATCCCTCCCTGAACGACGCGGCCTTTGATGAGCAGGGCTATTTTCGAACCGGCGATCTCGGCTACCTCGACGACGAGGGGTACATCGTGATTACCGGCCGGCTGAAAGACGTGATCATTCGAAAGGGTGAGAACATCAGCGCGCAAGAGATTGAAGACCTGCTCTACCACCATCCGAAGATCGCCGACGTCGCCGTGATCGGCGTGCCGGATCCGGCGTCGGGGGAGCGCGTTTGCGCCATTGTGCAGTGCGTCCCGGGCGAAGTCTTGGAGTTCGACGAGATGGTCGCTTTCCTGCTCGAACGAGAGCTCATGAAACAAAAGCTGCCCGAACAGCTAGAACTGATCGCAGAGATTCCCCGCAACCCGGCGGGCAAGATCCTCAAGAAGGATCTCCGTACCCAGTACGGAGAGGGCGCTTGATCCGATCGCCGGCGACCCGGGAGCCAAAATGAGCAAAGAACTCGAACGGGTTGCGACGTGCCCGATCGGCGAGATCAGTCCGATGCATCCGGACGTGCTTCGTTCGCCTGCGGTGATGAACCGGCGACTACGTGAAGAGGCGCCGGTCTTCCGCGACGCTTTGACCGGGATCTTCTTTGTGTCTCGCTATGACGATGTCGAAGCGATGACGCGCGACCCGGAGAGCTTCTCGAGTGTGATGCCGCAGTCGGCCATGGGTGGCGGGGGCTCGAGCGATCCGGAGCTCATCGCGGTGATGAAGGAGGGTTATCCCAACGTGCCGACGATGCTCACGCAGGATCCGCCCCTCCAGCGGCGCTATCGACGCTTCGTCGATGGCGCGTTCGCTCCGCGGAGCATTCGAGCGCTCGAGCCCTTTATCGAAAAGACCTGCCACGACTTGATTGACGCCTTCATCGAGGAGGGCGAGTGCGAGTTTCTGGACGCGTTCGGCATTCCGCTTCCGCTGACGGTGATTGGGTCGCAGCTCGGTACGCCGATCGAGGATTTAGCGCGCCTGCGCAGATGGACCGAGGCTTTTGTCGGAACGCTCAGCCAGCAACTCGACCGAGACGGTACGCTCGCCGCGGCGAAAGAGATCGTCGAGTTTCAGCATTACTTCGCCGCCCGGATGGACGAACGACGGGAGGAGCCCCGTGATGACATCCTCTCGAAGGTGGTGAACGCGAGCATCGATGGAGAGAAGCCGCTCGACTATGCGGAGTGTCTCTCGATGCTGTCCCAGATCCTGGTCGCGGGGAACGAGACGACCGCTGCGGCGCTCACCGAGGGGATCTGGCTCTTGATCCAGAACCCGGATCAGTACGAGATCCTGCGCAATGATCCCTCGCCGGAACGGATCAGCGGCTTCGTCGAGGAGGTGCTTCGCGTCTCGAGCCCAACGGCGAATCTCGTGCGGCGAGCCGCACGAGATGTCGAGCTGAGCGGTGTGATGATTCCGAAGAACTCGGTCTGCTTTGCGCGTTTCGCGTCGGCGAATCAAGACGAGGCGCATTTCGAGGATGCGATGCGCTTCGATATTCTCCGTCCGAATGCGCGGGAGCATCTCGCCTTCGGCAAAGGGATTCATCATTGCCTGGGCGCCCATCTTGCGCGTCGGGAAATGAACGTAGGCTTCAGGGTTCTGCTCGAACGGCTCGAGAATTTTCGCTTGCAGCCGGGTGCGTCCGATCCCGCGTTCTCAGCGAACGTGCTGCTTCATGGTCTGGAGAGCTTGTCTCTGGCCTTCGACGCGCGTTAGTTCGAGCGATGGCGCAGTAGCGAGGCAGAGTCCCCGAGCTCGATCGAAACGACAGCAGTCTTGCGTCCGATCAGCCGCGGGCGATCGCCGCGGCCAATTCCTCGATCGCGAGTTCGCCTTCGCGCGTTTGGCCGCCGCTCGCCAGGAAGCGCCGCATATTGGCCTGAGCCTCTTCTGTTCGAATCGAGCGCTGAAAGAGATAGGCCTCTTCGACGAGTCCCTCAGCAAGGGGAAGCTCGGCGGCGCCGACCGCTTCCTTCGCGAGCGCGAGTGCTTCGGAGGAGAACGATGCGATGCGCGTCGCGAGCGCGTCGACGAAGGGGCCGATCGCGTCCGCTTCGAAGGCGCGATTCAGCAGGCCCCATCGCTCGGCGGTGTCTGCGTCGACGTCGCACCCGCTAAGGATCATCTCGAGCGCGCGTCCGCGCCCGATCAAGCGGGGCAGGCGCTGGGTCCCACCGCCCCCGGGCAGAATGCCGATCGGGACCTCCATCTGGTTGAAGACCGTGCGACCGCGCACGCCGAAGCGCATATCCAGTGCTTGAGCGAGCTCTGATCCGCCGCCTCCGACTCGACCCTCGATCTGGCCGATCGTGATCTTCGGCATCGTTCGGTAGATCTCGCACATCTTGTGGAAGGCGTTGTCCGGGGTTCTTTCCGCGGGTGCGTCGATCGGGAAGTCCAGAATCGCTTCGACATCGAAATGAGCGATAAAGAAGTCGGGGTCGCGGCTCGTGAGGACGACGACGCGAACGCGGTCATCTCCGGCGACCAGGCTTCCGAAACGCATCAGCTCGCCGAAGAGCGGCAAGGTCATAACATTGATCGGTGGCGCCGCGATTTCGGCGCGCGCGACCCCGTCGGTGATCCGAATGCTGAGCAGGTTGAAGTCGGCGTAGTCGATGATGTTGCTAGGCGAGTCGGACACGGGCACTCCTTCGGTGGACTTGGCGCTCAGTTCTCGTCAGCAATCCAGCTGCCATGGAAGCCGAAGGGCACGCGACGAGGAATCTTGATCCGTGCGACCGGGGGCGCTTCAAAGTGGCTCGCGTCCGCAACGAGGAGTTCGCTCGTATCCGTGGCCTTGTCGTAGACGAAGTTAAGAATCCAACCATCGTCCTCCGCGGCATCCGGCGCCGTCGATGGCGCGAAGACGGGTTCGCCTCCCTGACGGCCGGCACCCAAATCGTGCACCCACGATTGACCCGTCTCGAGGTCATACTTAAGAAGGGAAGTTCCGATCGCCGCTGCGGTATCACCCGTTCCGGCCGCGTAGCCGTAGCGATGCTTGAGTCCCGTCACGCGATCGTGGACGCGGGGGAATTCGCTCACCCGATCATCGAGCGCCTGCTCGGAGACGTTTCCTCGAGCCGGGTCGATCGTCCATCGATGGAGTTTGGCTGGCGTTCCTTCACCGTCTGCGGGGCCGAACGCCAGTTTCTCGAACCGGCAGGAGTCGATGATGATCTTCCCCTCGTCCTCGTAGGCGTTCATCGGATGGAACACATAACACGGATCGATTTCGTACCAGACGACATCGTCGTTTCCGCCGTCGCGCGGCATCACGCCCAGCCGAGCACCATACTCATCGCTCCAGCGGATCGGGATTCCGCCCCGGGCCGCCATCTCGAGATCGAAGACCATCGGCAGGTCCATGAAGATCACGTGATTCCGGGTGACGTTCCAGTCGTGCATCATCGTCGGTCCGTTGACCTTGATTTCTTCGCTCTGCACGAGCTTTCCGTCAGCGGAGACGCGGTGATAGGTGAGGTAGGGCGGGAGGGGGCTGTATCCAAAGAAGAGCAGCTCTCCGGTTTCGGGACAGATGCGTGGATGCGCGGTCATGGCCGTACGAAGCTTGCCCTCGAAGTCGTGGGCCCCGACGGTCTCGAGCTCGTTCGTGATTTCAAAGGGGTACGAACCTTCTTCGAGGGCCAGAATCCGGCCCGCGTGTTGGATGACATGGGTATTCGCGCAGGAGCGGGTTCGGTCCTGCGTTCCGTCCGGTCCGATGGCGGGAACATCGGGCTCCGCGAGGAGCGGCGTGCGCACATAGCGATTGCGATACGAGAGTGCCTTTCCCTCTCGGAGCTCGACGCCGTGGATCATGCCGTTGCCGAGAAACCAATGGGGGGAGGTGCCTGATTCCGGGTTCGAGCCGTTGCGGAAGAATCGCCCATTCAGCTCGGAGGGGATCGCGCCTTCGACTTCGAGGTCGAACTCGGTCAGCTCATCGAAGACAGGGGCGAAGTTTCCGCGCAGGTGGAAGGGCAGTTTCTCGGACGGGATCGCGTCGCTCATGGGGCACTCCGACGCGCGGGAATCAAGGGCACCGATCGGGCTCCCGCGCATGAGCGGCCGATGGTCAGTCGATCCATGATGGCCCGTTCGGGGTTCAGCACAAGACTAGGTGCGCCCGATGGACCGCGACTTAAGGTCCGCCGCAGAGTCGAGTTCGGAAGGGGGGATCTTCAGGATGGACGGCTTACAGACGGGTCGGCTAGCGTGCAATGCACTGGATCGCTCCTGCACCACCTGAGGCCCCATTCATGGACGAGACCCCCTTCTACTTGAACGGCATCTTTGCCCCGATCGACGTCGAGTCGACCTTCGACTCACTCGAGGTCATCGGAGAAGTCCCCTCGTCGATCTCGGGGACCTATCTTCGAAATGGGCCGAACCCGATGAAGGAGGATCCTGGGCATTGGTTCTTCGGCGATGGCATGTTGCATGGGCTTCGCCTCGAGAACGGGCGCGCTTCCGGGTACCGCAATCGCTACATCAAGACGCCTTCCTATCTCGGTGAGGACGTAAAGCTGGTGGAGAAGGGTGGGAAGATCAACCGGCTCGCCACGAGTGCCAACACACATATCGTTGAGCATGCGGGGCGGGTCCTGGCCCTCGCTGAATCCGCGTTTCCGATGGAGGTGACGAAGGATCTCGAGACGATTGGGCCCGTCGACTTCGACGGTGTGTTGAAGACGTCCTTCACGGCGCATCCCAAATTCTGTCCGAAGACCGGCGAGATGCTCGCGTTTGGATACTCCTTCTTGCCTCCCTTCCTGACCTTTCACCGTGTGGACGCGAGCGGGAAGATGGTTCAGAGCGAGATCATCGACGTGCCCGGCTCGACGATGATGCACGACTTCGCGATCACCGAGAACTATGTGCTCTTCCTCGATCTCCCTCTCGTCTTCGAGATCGAGCAGGCCGTGGCGGGCAACATGCCTTATCTGTGGAGCGATCAGTACGGGGCGCGCATCGGCCTCATGCCGCGCGGGGGTGGAAACGCCGATGTGAAGTGGATCGAGGTCGACCCTTGCTACATCGTCCATACTCTGAACGCCTTCGAGAGTCAGGGGAAGATTTTCTTTGATGCGTCCTGTTATGCGGAGTTCAAGGACGTGAGCTTCGAGAGCGGGCCCGGTCTGATGACCCGATGGACGATCGATCCCGAGACCCTCGCTGTGACGACCGAGACCCTCGACGATCGCGACTGCGATTTTCCGCGAATCGACCCGCGCCTTGAGGGGCAGCCGAATCGGTATGGCTATGCGACGGAATTCGAGCATGAAGGCGGCCTCGGCATGAAGTCGCTGATCAAATACGACCTCGACGCGCGCTCGACGCAGGTGCACGATTTCGGCGCGGGCGTCTCCCCCGGTGAAGGCGTGTTCGCGCCGGCTGCACCCGACTCCGCGGAGGATGAAGGATTCGTCCTCGTGATGACCCATGGGCCGGAGACCGAGAAGAGCGAGCTTCAGATTCTCGACGCACAGAATTTCGCCGGGGACCCCGTTGCCCGAATCCAGATTCCTCAGCGTGTGCCCGTCGGCTTCCACTCGAATTGGCTACCGGATCGGGGCTAGGCCGAGCGCCGGCGGAAGTCACAGGAACAAGGAGATCGGCCTTGCATGATCTGAGCGGAAGGATGTTCGTCGTGACCGGCGGGAACGGTGGAATCGGGCTTGGGATGGCGGAAGGGGTCGTGCTCGCGGGCGGCTCTGTTGCGCTCTGGGGCCGGGACGCGGAAAAGAACGCGGTGGCGGTTGAACAGATCGAATCCCTTGGCGGGACGGCGCGCGGCTACGTTTGTGATGTCGCGGACGAAGTGCAGGTCAAGGAGATGATGGCGCGATCGGTCGAAGACCTCGGCACGCTCGGGGGGCTCTTTGCGAATGCCGGACGCGGTGGCACCGGCAAGAAGTTTGTCGATACCTCGCTCGAGGAGTGGCGGGCGGTGATGACCGTCAACCTCGATGGCGTGTTCTTGACCCTACGTGAGGCGGCGAGGGTGTTGATCGATCAGGGGCAGGGCGGCAGCCTTGTTGCGGTTTCGTCGACCTCGGCGATTCATGGTGCGGCGGGGAATGAGGCGTATGGAACGGCCAAGACCGGTTTGAACGGTCTGGTCCGGGCTCTCGCTGTCGGATTCGCGCGGTATGAGATTCGCGTGAATTCGCTCTTGCCGGGTTGGACTCGAACAGAAATGGCCGAGCGCGCCTATTCAAACGAGCGCTTTCGCGAGCTCACGACCAAGCGAACGCCCGTCCGGCGATGGGCGGACCCGAGCGAGTTTCGCGAAATCGGCGCGTTTCTCGCGGATCCGGCACTCACGTTTCATACGGGACAGGAAGTCTGCGTCGACGGTGGGTACACGATCTTCTGACGCCTGCGTTCGACCTCACGATATTAGTCGGGGTCGACCACTCGCCCCTCGGCGTCCCGGATCTCGGGCCCGCTCACGCGGGCGCGGCCGTCACCGAAGGGTGCGTCGCGTTCCGCAATCGCCTCACGGATCCCCTTCTGGGAGAGGTCTTTGAACATCTGTCGGGCGGCGGGGGCAGTATGCGCGCGGGCATCGTTCTCTGCCGCGAGTCGCTGAATCGTATCGGCCCCCATGAGCTCGAGCCCCAGGTTGACGATGCGCTTGTTGGCCGCGAGCAGAGCGGTGTCGACGTGGGCCAGTCGGTCGGCAAGCCCTTCGACTTCCGCTTCGAGAAGATTCGCCGGGACCGATTTTAGAGCGAAGCCGATCTTGGCAGCGTCCTGACCGCTGATCGTGTCACCCGTTAGGAGTAGCCGCTTCGTCCATTGGGGCCCGCAATGGTAGAGCCACATGTGGTTCGGAGGGGAGCCCATATTTCGCAGGGGCGGAAAGCCGATGTTGGCATCGTCCGCGACCACAACGAGATCGCAGTAAAGCGCGAGGTCCGTTCCTCCGGCCAGACAGTGTCCCGCGACCTGAGCGATGGTCGGCTTGTGCATGTGCCACAGCGTGCGGAGTTGGCGCTGGATGTGTTCAAGGTTCCAGCTGTCCTCATCGATGCCTCGACCCGTTCTACGATCGACCGTGTCCTCGCGAGTCGGACGCGGGGGCGCTAGGTCATAGCCGGCACAGAATGCAGGGCCGTTCGCGCGCAAGATGACGCAATGAACGGATCGATCGTCATCCGCATTCCAGAGCGCATCCACGAGTTCGGCCAGGAGCGCCGACGAAAGCGGGTTCCGGCGCTCCGGTTGGTTCAGCGTAATCCGCGCGCGCCCGTTCTCGACTTCGTAGAGGAGGTGTTCGTAGGTCGAAACGTCAGTCACGGGTTGTGCTCCTTGCGGACGGATGGGGTCGGTGTCAGAGCCTAGAGAGGATGGGGATTCGGGGGTAGCGAGCCGCCGTGATGAGGGGGTGGAACGGGCGCGCGAATAAGGACTGAGCTCCGGAGCCGGCGCGCTGGCGCGCTCAAGGAAGGCGAGGCGGCCGGTCTCTCGGATCGAGAGCGCAGTTGGTACGACCCAGGTCGGCGTTCCGCACGGCTTCGACCCATTGCTCCCATTGATCGAGGGTGGCCCGTCGTGGGGTTGGATCGTCGAGCCAGAAGGCGGCCGCATGAAAGAGCGAGCTTTGAACGTGTGCCGGCTGGACCTGGTTCGTAAACTCGCTGAGCGCACTGGAGGTCATCGTGCTCTGTCCTACGGGATCGGTCACGATGATCAAGTCGACTTCGCGCGTCTTGAGATCGTCGAGGGAAAGCGACGTTCGCCATTCCTCGTCCGAGTGGGTCGTTGATTCACCTCCGACGAGCTGGATCACATCCGTCTCAAAACTGTGTCCCCCTGCGAGTGTGAGCGGAGAGAGGTTCGTCACGATCGCGACGCAGGGCCGCGGTCGACCCAGTTGTTGTGCGGCACGTTCGACCAGGGGCGCATGGAGTCGACGAACAAGGGATTCCGCTCGTGAAGACCGATCGATAAGTCCCGCAATCTCTCGATAGAGGGAGTACGCATCGTCGAGGTTATGCGGGGTGGCATTGACGATGGGAACGGAATCTTGCAGAAGGGCATCTCTCACCTCCGGATCAAAGGATGCGGGGCGGTTCTCCGCTTGATCGATCACCGCGATTCGCGCATAACGAGCGCGAGCCCGGCCGAGCTCCTCTTGGATGTTGTGGACTCCCGTGAGGTCGATGCCGGCTTGCTCAAGGATGAGCTGTCCGACCGGGTCCGCGGCGACAACGGACTCGCCCCAGTCCATCAGGAGCAGGGCTCGGGCGGAGGCCTCGCCGATCGAGACGATGCCCGGAGAATCAGCATCCTGCCCGTCTCTCCCAGCGGGGGGCTCTGACGTCGCATCACATGCGAGAAGGCCGACGCAGATCAATGCGGAAAGGAAAAAACGCCTTGAACCGTGCGGGCCGGATCGGATTTTTCGTGCCATGAGAGTCGAGTATGTCATGATGCTAGGCATGTCGACCCATCAATCTCGGACGCTGTCTACTCGAAATCTTTCCCTCGACCGGCGAACCGGGACGAGGCTGGCTGCCACGATCCTGACGATCGCGATCGGGGCCAGTCTGGGCGCGCCGGAGGCAGAAGCGAAAGCGCATCTCTGGCGGATCAGCGAGATCTTCAGCAACGCCGATGGGAATATTCAGTTCATCGAGATCAATGAGTGTTGCGGCAGTGCACTCGAACGAAATCTCACGGCATCGAGCCTGACGAGCGATGCCAATAGCTGGGCATTTCCGACGAATCTGAGCGGCTTCCCCGGTACGGCCTTCGCCTGGGTCCTGATCGGGACGGACGATTTCGCGGCGCTGCCCGGTGCCCCAACGCCGGACTACGTCCTGCCGCCCAACTTCTTCGATCCGGCGGGCGATACGATCACCTACGTAGGGGGTGCCGACGCTGCGATTCTCTTGCCCGGTGCGCTGCCGACAGATGGATTGCATTCCCTTGAGAGGGACATCAACACGGGTGTGTTGACCGTCGCAGTGAACTCCCCGCGCAACTATCTCGGCGACTCGGGATCGGTTGTTCCGCCGCCGGTCGTCTCGACGGGCATACCCTGGCTCATGCTGGGCATGTTGGTCATGGCGGGAACCGCGGCGCTCGTTCACCGACGAAACGCCTGATCCCCCGAATTCGATCGCTTCGCGCCCGACGAACTTCTGCGCGAGCTCGTTCTCGTCCGGCTCCTCGGGCTGTACGGCGTAGGAACGCGTAGGCTGTGACGATCCGCGTCACACGCGCATTCCCTCGTTGAACGCGAACCGTCCAGGAGGACCCTATGATGAACGATCTATTGCAGTCGCTCGATCTTAACCAGTACCTGCCCGCCGCCCTCGATTGGGCAACGAACGTGCTCCTCGCGATCGTCATTCTGATCGTCGGCTATTGGATCGCCGGCCGTGTGGGTCGCCTCATCGTCGGGACCGGCGAGAAATATGCGCAGCTCGACAGCACGCTCTTCACATTCCTCGGCAGCATCGCCCGATACGCCGTACTCGCCTTCACGTTCATCGCAGTCCTGAATCGCTTCGGCGTCGAGACTACGTCGATCGTTGCGTTGCTCGGTGCGGCGGGCCTAGCCATCGGTTTGGCGCTGCAGGGCGCAATGACGAATCTCGCGGCAGGCGTCATGCTGCTGATCTTTCGGCCCTACAAGGTCGGTGACTTCGCGGAAGTCGCGGGCATCTTTGGCCTCATCGACGGAATCGATCTCTTTACGACGAACCTCAAGACCTTCGACAATCAGCACATCATCGTGCCGAATGGCAGCATCTGGGGCGAGAAGATCATCAATCACAGCCACCACCCCGTGCGTGGTGTCGATATGACGTTCGGGATCTCCTACGACTCGGATATCGATGTCGCGCGTCGCACGATCGACAGTGTGCTTGCTGCCCATCCGCACGTGCTTTCCGACCCGGCTCCCTTCGTCGAGGTTTCCACCCTCAACGACAGCTCGGTCGACTTCATCGTGCGGCCTTTCTGCGACGGAGCACACTACTTCGACCTTCTCTTCTCGCTGCCCGAGCAGGTCAAGAAGGCCCTCGATGGTGCGGGCGTTGAGATTCCGTTCCCGCATAGGAAGGTCATCGTCTTTAATGGCGACCGGCCCGGCGAGTCGATCTCAGGCTGATCCCGTACTGCGCAGGGCCCGTATTGCGCAGGGAAGGGAGGCGCTGTTAGGCGTCGTCCGTGCCCGGAGTGGATGAGACGATCGCGCGCGCTTCCCGCGGCCAGGGAAGCCGCGCGACCCACTCCGGCGGCAGGAAGAGTACGAGCACCGTCATCATCATGAAGTCCCACCACCCAACCGAGGTGGTGATGACGAGGGTCGCGAAGAGACCCATCAAGGCGAGCGCCCAGTATTTCCCGATCGGCTTGATGAAGAGCATGAAGGGCGCCGCGGTCTCGAGGCCGAGGGCGATTCGGCTCGCGATTTCCAGCAGTGGGAAGTAGGGGAAAAAGTCGAAGTCGAGTCGCGACCAGTCGCGATTCATCAGCGCGTAGGGCAGGGCTTGCCCGTCTAGCCAGCTCTGTTCGTGGAAGCGCGACCAGAGGACGAGAAACGCGCACGCGATGTGGATCTGGAAGAGGCGCTGCGGCCAGGCCGAGAGCGTCCAATCCGTTGGCGTAACCGACTCTCCGCGCGCGCGTGCTCGCCTCGCTCGAAGCCATCCGCCGACCGACCAATTGCGTTCGGAAGCCGCGCAGATCCCGTAGATCATGAAGGGCTGGATCATCGTCCCCCAGCCCCACATCGCACCTGGGTTCCGCGCCACAAAGAGAATGTGCACGATCAGCGCGATCGTTCCGGTGATCTTGGGCCGCACGCCCGTCGCGAAGGCAAGCGACGCGGTGAGCAGGAGTAAGTAGAGGGCCCAGATGGGCTCTGAAGTGGGGACTTGTTTGAGTACTTCGAAGGGATAGGTGATCAGCCAACCGGCATGAGCGCTCTCCGGGTAGAGCTTGATGAAGTCATGGCCCGCGAAGCCGCTCGGCCCGTACAGATCTTCGACGTAGGGCCACCTTGTTAGGTATCCGAGAAAGAGCACGCCGCCGAGGCCGATCCGGCAGATCAGCATGCCGAAGGCCGGGACTGGATCGAAGAACCAGTGATGAGCGCGGTCGAGGGCCGCATCGAGTCGTTCGCGGAGCGCGCTCATGCTTGCTCCTCGCACGCGTTCCCGATCGTGAAGGGCTTCGAGAGGCCTAACGTCGACATTCAACCCTCCCGAGTGGCTCGTTCTGGGTCCATGATTCGCCGGTGTCGTAGTGGCGCAACGCGAGCGAACTCGTCAGATCGACATGCGTCGTCTCTGGATTCTCGGCCTGCCCGCAAAAGTGGTGGCCGAGCGCGTCCACGATCGCGCGGTGGTCTCCGAACTGGATCCACGACATCCAGTGCACGATCAGATGGTCGTAGATCACGGGATGCCAGGTAAATCCCTCTTCGGGGCACGGCTCAGTTGGATAGATCCGGGTCTTGTTGCCCGCCGCGTCGATTCCGTCTGCGAGGGTGCAGCGCGCGATCAGCAGAACTTCGAGGCGCTCGCGAGGCCCCGGGAAGACGCGCATGCCGGGGGTGATGCCGGCGGTGTGCATCGCAAGCTTCGCCGAGAGATGCGCATCACCAAGAAAGCCGGGGATCACGCCGCGATCGGTGGCCGTGAAAATGAGGCCCCCCGCGTAGAGGATGAGGAGCGGTGTCAGGATGTATTTCTTTGCCAAAGCGGGATCAATCCTTGCTGCAGTGACGCCGGGATGCAGGGAATCGAATCTAGCAAAGGGCAAGAATGGGTGGGACGGTTGCTAGCGCGCTGGGCCGCGTCCGAAGCGTTGGACTTCCCAGCCGTGCTGGACGATCGCGCGGTTGATCTGGGGCGAAGGCGTCAAGTACCACATCAGCAGAGCTTCCTTTTCGTCAAGCGGCATGGCGACTAAGGTGGCTTGCTGAACGCGCTCCTGGTTGAAGCTGATCGCGGACTGGATCCAGAGCGCGAAGGCCCTTGGCTGCGCGAGGCGCGTCAACTCGCCCCGTGCAATTCGGGTGGGCTCACCGATGACGAGGTGCACGCTTTGCTCTTCGAGGTAGGCGAGGGTTGCGTGGCGACGATGGCCCGGACGGGGGTAGGCCGCCGGGACCTCCTGACCGTGACGCGCGATCCAGAGATCGTTGAGGCCCCACATGTCCACGGTTTCGAGTTCGCTGTAGTAGGGGATCGCGCCGACCGGATGGAGGGCGAGTCTCGCGTTCGTTCCACGTAGGTCCTCGCGAAGACGATCGCCGAGGCGAGACCAGTTTCCCGTCGGCGCGTTGCCGTAGAAGGTGCCGAGGGTGGCGATGCTGTCGAGTGCCTTGTCTTCGCTCGTGCCTGAGAACTCGTTCGCGTGGCGGATTGAGGCGGTGCCGAGAATCGCGAGTGCGATCGCGGTGCACGTGAGTGGATAGCCGAGCGTTCGTCCGAGGCCGCCATGAATCAGATAGGCGAGCAGAATGAAGAGGTAGGGGGTGGCGGGAACGATGAATCGAAACTCCATGAAATCGCCGCCGACGGATGCGACATAGGCAAGCCAGGAGACGAGGGGAAGCGCAAGGAGCCCAACCGAGGCAGGTGGCAAGTCGACTCGTTGGGTGAGGCGCCCTGCGATCCAACCGATTAGGCCGGCCCCGAAGACCGGCCACAGGGCGTACCAGGAGAAGAAGCGCCCGAGGAAGCGCAGGCCGTTCTCCGTCGCCGATCCATCGCCCCCAATCTTGGCCGCGAAGGTGTTCGGAAAGACGCTTCCGTAGTAGTCGAGCTTCCAGAGCAGCCAGGTTCCGAGGACGATGATCAGGGGGAGAGCGAGGCAGGCGAGGAGTGCCTTGGCATCTTCCTGACGCGCGATCGACCAAAGAAGAGCGAGGCCGACCCAAAGCCCGAGCACGGCGCTGTCGAGGCGTGTGAGTGCTGCCGCACAAAGCAGCAGAGAGACGAGGACCATCGATCGTCGTGAGATCCGGTCCTTCTGCATGAACTCGAGCGCGCGAAGGCTGGCAAGTGCGAGGAGAGCCGTCTGGGCCATCGTCTCGAGGCCCCCTGTCGCATAACACGCGACCGAGTAGTTCGTGCCGAACAGGAGGATCGCAAACAAGGCGATCGTTGCGTCGTGCGTCGTCGCGAGCGCGATCTTCCAGACGGCATAGATCGCAACGGCGAAGGACGAGAGCCCGCCGGCGTAGGACCAGGAAATGGGATCGAGCCCGAAGCCCTGACCGAGGGCGATCCAGGCGACCCAAAGGAAATTCGTATAGCCCTCGACGCGGGTCCCGAACCAGGTGAGCCCCTCACCATTCAGCCAGTTGCGCGCATACAGAAAGGAGATGAAGGCATCATCCTGGACGAATCGCAGGGACCAAGCGAGACCCATGAGGGCTGCCGCGAAGGCGGCGGCGGTGAGCGGATTCGTCGCCACGCGCTCCTGCACGGTCGGCAGATTTCGCGCGCTCGGCTCGCTCATCAGTGGGATCTCCGCTCTCTTCGGTCAGGCTCAGGGGCGGCCTCTGGGCCTTGGTGGGGAATCCCGGGCGTTCGAATAGTGGGAATAGTAGTCGCCCTGTGGACCTACCCCTAGCCCTGAAAACGATCTGAAGCGGTCGAGAGGACGCGAATGACCCGATGGATGGTAACTGCACCGTCTGGACGGTATAACTCGGCGATGCCTCCTTCAGCTCGCGACCGAATTCTGAATGCCGCCGAAGAACGCCTGCTCTCGATCGGGCCGGGCGGGCTCGTGCTCGACGCCGTGGCTGCGGACGCGGGCGTCAGCAAGGGCGGACTCCTCTACCACTTTCGAAGCAAGGAGGCGCTCGTCGCAGGACTCTGTGATCGGATGCTCGAGGGCTTTGACCGCGCGCTCGCCGGCGGTGAGGAAGCGGAGGCATCCACGCAGGACGATCCCTCGGGCGCTTTTGCGCGCGCGTACCTGGCTTCAACCGTGACGGGTGAAGGCAAGGCCGCCGACAACTCCGCGCAGGTGATGGCCGGGCTGCTCGCGACCCTCGGACGGGA
>Ga0316209_1001414_pt1 | contig 25166 bp, 20 predicted proteins | sample 6monopyrite_MG_FD_204945 | JGI IMG/M metagenome (GOLD analysis project Ga0316209, IMG submission 204945) | Microbial mat bacterial communities from mineral coupon in-situ incubated in ocean water Damariscotta River, Maine, United States -... | ecosystem: Environmental > Aquatic > Marine >...
CGGACGCGATCCGATCTCGGATCGAGGGGCTCGCCGAAAAGGTGGCCGATCGCCTCGGCGGGACGTGGCAATGGCAGGGGGATGAAGCCGTTTGTGAAGCGCGCGGCGCAGAGGCGCGGGTGGGCTTTGACGAGGAATCGATCTCGATCGATGTCTCTCTCCCGCTGATGCTCCGCCCTTTGCGCGGGAAGCTCGAGAGCAAGATCGAAGAATACTACGCTCGCTACTTCGAGAATGAATGAACGAGCGCGACCAGCGTTCCGGCCAACCTCGAGACGATTCTCGAATGCGTGAGCCATTGAGCTATAGCGTCGGGATCGTCAACCACGGCTCGTTCGACGATCTCGAGAAATGCATCGAATCACTCTCGGCCCAGACCCGCACGCCAGAGCGGGTCGCGGTTTGGGATACCGGTGTCGACGGAGACTCGATCGATGATCTCGAGGCTCGCTATCCCGAAGTTGAGTTCTTGCGTGGCGACAACCAGGGATACGCCGGGGGGGCGAACCGAGTCGTCGACGCTTTGGTTATGGCGAACGCGGGGGCGGGCGAGCTCGCGCGCGGCGCGCCTGAATTCGTGCTTGTGCTGAACCCGGACGTCGTGTTGGATGCCGATTTCGCGGAGCGACTCATTAGCCCCGTCGCCCCGTTCGATAGGGTCGCCATCGCGACAGGAAAGCTCCTTCGCGAAGATCGAGTGCGAATCGACAGCGCGGGTATTTCCTTTCCGCGGAATGGGAGGCCACGCGATCGTGGGAGCGAAGAGTTCGATCGCGGCCAATTCGATCGCGCTGAATACGTTGAGGGAGCAAGCGGTGCGGCGATGCTCCTTCGTGTCGAGACACTGTCGGATCTCGTGATTGATGGCGAACTCTTTGACGAGTCGTTCTTCACTTATCACGAGGACACCGACTTGTGTTGGCGGGCGAGGCGCCTCGGCTTCGATATTCGCTACGAGCCGGCCGCGGTTGCGATTCATCGACGTGGCTGGCAAAGAGATCGTCGGTTCGCGATGCCAGTGGTCGTCCGTCGGCATTCGTTTAAGAATCACTACTTGCAGCTGATCAAGAACGAGACAGTGGCAGGCCTGCTGACGAACCTCCCCTGGTTGTTGACTTGGGAAGTATTGCGGCTTGGCTTTGTGCTGCTTCGAGATCGGGCCCTACTGCCAGCCTATGGAGACGCCATACGCGGCTCTTCGGGCGCTTGGCGAAAGCGCCGCCTGATTCGCGAGCGTGCAGGCCAATCGGGGTCGGGTGGCGCACGAGGTCAAGAGAGACGCTGACTAAGACTTGAAGAGTCTTTGCTCGATCGCTTCCGTGACGACGTGCAGAACGAGCATCTGCACCTCCTGGATGCGATCTGACGTTTCGGCGAGCGGAACGAGGATGGGCACTGTCACTTCAGGCAGAAGCTTGCCACCGCCGCGGCCAAGGAGGCCGACTGTCGTTACGCCAAGGCCTTGAGCGGTCTTTGCCGCTTCAATGAGATTGGGTGAGTTGCCGCTCGTCGAAAGAAGAACGAGCACGTCGCCGCGTTTTGCCTGGGCCTCGACCTGGCGCGAGAAGACCGAGGCGTAGCCATAGTCGTTCGCGATGCACGTCAGTGTGGCGGGGTCTGAAAACGTGATCGCCGGGAGGGCGGGGCGATGGTTGCGGGAGCGCCCGGCGAGCTCTTCCGTAAAGTGCATCGCGTCGCTCATGCTTCCGCCATTACCGCAGGCGAAAACGCGCCCCGTCGATCCCAGGGCACCGACCGAGAAATCGACGAATCGTTCGATCGCATCGATATTGCGATCCTCTGCGAGAAACGCCGACAGAATGTTAGTGGAGTCGGAGAAGGCAGCTTGCAGTAGGGACCGTGCCTGAGTGGGCCGCATTGTTGTCATTATCTAAGTGTGCGCCGCAATGGCGGTTTTACAAGCACGTGGCTCTCGGCCCCCTGGTGATTGACGTGGCCTGGCGGAAGCCCCCTCTGCTGCTGCCCGTTGGCGCGTCTTAGGAAAGGCGCCGAGGCTCTCGGCGTGTGCCTGCGAGTCCAGCGAGACCCAGACCCATCAGGAGTGCGGTGGTCGGTTCCGGTACGGGTGGGGCGGCCGTCGTAATGGTGAGCCTGTCGAGGGTGACGCTTCCGGTGGGCGCGTTGGCATAAAATCGGATTCGGAGCCCGCGCACCGCCTCGGAAGGACTTAGGACCGAGCCCAGCGCGACGGTCTGGCCGGCAGAAAGGGTTCCGAAGAGCGGGTCCGAGCCGAGGTAGTTGCGGTTCTCGTCGTAGTAGAAGGCGCGGGCAGCAAAGGGGGCACTGACCTCAAGCGTATCGACGATGAACGTTAGGTTCGCGATCTCGCCGGGCGTCGTCTCAAGAATCGGGCGCAAGAGAATTCGGCCACGATCTCGTTCCGAAGGGTCGGATGCGCGAAGTACGATCGAGGAGGCATCAATGTCGACCTCCGAGCCGGCTTCGAGCAACCAGTTATTCTCGAAGTCATCGAAGTCGGACTGATACTCGAGCGCGAACCCGACGGCGGGGGAGATGATCGCGATGAGAAAGAGAACGGAGATCGCAAGAATGTGCCTGGTCGACATGTTTTACACCCACGGTCGCGCAGCACGAGGATCTCTCTATGGCCTATGGCGGAGAGAATGCTGAATCGTGCAGCGCATCAAGGATGGGCTCATGGCGACAGTATTCGTCGAGAGATGGGCCCATCGGTTTTGTGGATGTGGTGGTGAGGGTGCGAAAATGTCAGGAGTTCTCGCTGGAACGACGGCGGAACAGAAGGTGCTGCCGAATTGCCTTAGGCGGACATAGGCCTGTCGTCGAACATTCCGCCTAAGATCGCGTCGACTGCGCAGGCAAGGTCATCGAAGATGTCGACACGTGCATCGACGGGTATGACAGGGTCGACGTTGGGGTCCGTAATTTGCCGTTCTGTTGCTGCCCCGTGTCCAGTTCGCACGAGGATTGGGTGGCAGCCGGATGCGATCGCTGCCTGAAGATCTGTGATCCGATCCCCAACGAAGAGGGTCTGGTCGAACGAGTCAGCGAGCTGCGCGCGTGCTGCGACGATGAGGCCCGTCTCCGGCTTTCGACACGGGCAGCGCTGCTGTGGGCTGTGCGGACAGACTTGGAAGTGATCGATCTGGCCTCCACATGCGACGACGCTTGCGTCGATTGAAGCGTGGATTGCCGTGAGTGCGTTCGGCTCGATGAGGCCACGAGCGATCCCCGATTGATTCGTCACGACGACGACGGAATGCCCCGCGTTTGAGAGTGCTGCGGCAGCTTCGGCGCTACCAGAGATGATTTCGAGCTCCTCCACGGACTTGACGTAGTTCGGAGAATCCCTGTTCAGCACGCCATCGCGGTCGAGTAGGACAAGGAGTCGGCGCGTCATCGCATATCTCCTAGAAAGGACGAAGGGCGGAGGGGATTGCGGTCCGCGATCACAATCCGTGTGAGCTCGTCGGCGGTCTTGTTAGAGTAGTGAGTGTGACGGTCCGCGAGAAGCCCGACAAGAATTGCGTTGATGGACCAGAACGTTCATCCGTAGCGAAGGATGGGCGTGTCCAGCTCGTACCCCGAGTTGTGATCCTCGGGATTTTTGCGGCGCTGTCGATCGAGTTGATTTCCTGGGAGTCGGTCGGCGCACCCTTCGAGGCGGCGCCGGGGAGCGAGCGCCTCTTTTATGACCCGGGCGGTGGGAACCATCTCTTCGGGATTTTGATTTGTGGGTGGATGCTGTGGCGGCGTGGTGGGGCATTCGAACGGATTCGTGATCCGTCCGCACATTCCACCCTGCTGACTGGAATCGCGTGCGCGGCGTTGCTGGCGTCCACGGTACTTCGGGGTTGGGCGGCGTACGTCGATGCGACCCAGCTGCAGCTTCCGGCGATCGCGCTCTTCCTATTGGGCGGAGCGACGCTCGTCGCAGGCGTTCGTGGCGCGCGTGCTGCGGTCCTGCCGGCTTTGGCGCTCGTTCTATCCTCGCCGATTCCCGCGCCGATCGTGAACAGCGTTCTCCATCCGATGCAGATCATGACGGCCGAGGGCGTCGCCGGCTTGCTCACTCTGCTGGGCGTCGAGCATCGACTGTACGGTGAACAAATCCACACGACTGCCTACGTATTCTACGTGATCGAAGGGTGTGCGGGGTTGAGGACTCTGCAGACGTTTGCGCTGGCGCTCTGCGTCTACGTCGAAAGCCTCTATCGAAACCGAATGCAGGTACTCGTCTTGATCGCGGTCTGGCCGGTCGCAGCGATCGGCGTGAATCAACTTCGCGTTCTGATGATCGCACTTGCTCCGGAGTCGGGACTCGCGGAGGACCATACGATCCAGGGCGTCCTGATGATCGCACTCGGGATACCCGCGATCGCCGTGCTCGATGCTTGGATCGAGAGGAATTCGTCCGCCGGGGCGCCGGGGCCCCCAGATCGTTGCGAGGAAGCGACGGACCCAATGCGTTCCCCTCGCCGTCGCGTCGTCGCGGCCGTCGTCCTCTGCGGACTCCAACTGGCACTCAGCTTTGGGATTTCGGCGCGGCCTGCCCTCAAACTCGACACGCCCAGAGCAGCCGAACTTCCGCTGCGATTCGGCGAATTTACCGCGTATCGAACAATCGAACTTGATTCGCTGTACATGGGATCGGTGCGCGGTTCCGACCATGTCTATCGTCGACTCAGGCATGATTCGGCCGACGCTTTGCCGGAGCAGCTATCCGATGATCGTTCGGATTTTGAACTGTTGATTCTTGTTGACGACCATCGCGATCGCTCGCTTGATGTGATTTCTCGGAAGAGTGCGTTGGCAAATCCGGGCTGGTCGGTCGTTGAGGAGCGATCGATCGAGATCGATGGGGTGCCGGCGACTTACCTCGAATTGCGGGGCCCAGGCGGACGAGAAGAGGTCATTCACTGGTATCTCGGTAGACCGGCGGAATTCACGCGCTGGGCTCGTGCCCTCTTTGCCATCGACACCGCTGGAGCCTCTCGGCCGATCCTTTCGGTGCGGGTGTCGGCCCTCCGAGATGAGGGGGCCGCAAAGGCCGTGCCCGAGGACCTGCAGATCCTTGCACGGAACGTCCTGGCCGAGGTGCGGAAACTCGGACTCGCTCGAGACACAGATTCCGAAGACCGTTGAGGTTTGCCAACGCACGGGGCGGGCTATGATCGGTCGAACCGACCGGTCCCGGCCGCTCGAGGGTTCATCATCGAGAAAAGAGGGTAGACGGCTTGAGCGAATCGCAGGGAGCAGCAAAGACTGAGGCTTTGAAGGATGCGAGCGAGCGGGCGGAAGCGCTACAGCGAGAGGCTGACAGTCTCGCGCCATGGCAGTACCGCTATGAACTCGCGCCCGGCGTATTCACGCCGAACTCCGACGAGCACCATGAATGGAACTCGCTTCGCCGTAGCATGATTATGGGTGCGCTCAGTGCTGCATTGGGACCGAATGGGTTTCGGGGGCGCAGCTTTCTCGACGGCGGGTGCAATGCGGGCCTTTGGTCGTTCGAAGCGCATCGCGCGGGAGCGACGGATATCGATGCCTTCGACGCTCGCCCGGAGAACATCGCCAAATGCGAGTTCATTCGTGAGGTCCGCGGCATTCCGCGTGAAGAGGTTCGTTTTCAGGAGGGCAACCTCTATGACATGGAGAAGCGATTCGGTCCCCACGACGTCGTGCTTGCGCTGGGCTTCATGTACCACCTGAGTGACCCGATCGAGATCGCCCGTCAGCTCGCCGCGGTGACCCGCGAGGTGTGCGTGGTCGACAGCAACGTAAATACGCAGCCCGGCAGCGTATGCATCTATCGCACGGAGGATCCTGCGCTTCATCACAATGCGGTCGAGAGTTCGGTGATGGTGCCGAACTGCAACGCGCTGATCGAAATGCTGCAGGTGGGTGGTTTCGGTGTGGTGACTCAAGTCCAGCCGCCGAGCTGGGCGCCGCCGATGTATCGCGAGGGGCGACGGGTTCTCCTGCTCGCCTTCAAGTCGACGCCATTTGACGCGGAATGTGAGGCTTTTTAGACCCACTCTGTGAGTGGGGGGATTCCCCGTAGTCGGGGGAGGTCGCTACAGGCCGTGTTGTTTTTTTTCGCCCGATGGATCGTCAGTATCCAAGAGGCGAGCTCCTTGAGTCATCTCGACGAGATAGGAACGGAATTGCCGGTACAATCCGGCGACAAACACAGCGCCACGTGTTAAAACAGACGCCGCTGGTGCGTCCGGAATCTGGTCGAAAGTAATCGACTTTCGCGTGACTAATAGCGGGGGAAATTTTTAGCAATGATCGTTCAAACCAATTTTCGAATCGTGACGTTCGTACTCGGATTCGTCGCGTCCATCGCAGCGGGTCCTGTCTTCGCTGGGGGTGGCGTCATGGTTACGCCGGAGTGTTCCTGGGGGGTCGCACGCGACTTTTCCGGCAACGCGAAGTTCTTCATCGATGAAGATCAGGACGGGGTGTCCGACGCCGCGTTCGTGTTCGGCGAGACGGGCGCAGACATCATCATTGGTGACTGGGACGGCGACGGCGACGATGACATCGCAGTTCGACGTGACATCTCAAGCCTCGGCAAGTTCTTCTTCAACGACAACAACGATGCGGGCGCTGCGGATGCGTCTTTCGTGCTCGGCGAAATCGCCGCAGTGCCGGTCGCAGGTGACTGGGACGGCGATGGAGACGACAATGTTGGCGTTCGGCGCTCGGTGAGCGGTGACGGCAAGTTCTTCCTTGATACGAATGGCGACGCGACGCCCGAGATCGACTTCGTTCTCGGATCCGATCAGGATGCGGTTGTCGTGGGTAACTGGGACGGCAACACGACGGACAACGTTGGGATCGTGCGAACGATCAACGGTGGTCTTCGCTGGTTCCTGTCGGATGACTCGGGGACGGTCACCTCGAATTTCGCGTTCGGCTCGGCTGGCGATACGCCGATCGTGGGCGACTGGGACAACGACGGCGACGACAATGTTGGCGTTGTTCGTGACGTCGGCGGGGTGCTCCGGTACTTCCTTGACACCAATGGTGACACGACCCCCGAGATCGACTTCTCGTTTGGGTCGGTCTCGACGGACACCCCATTCGCCTGTGAGTTTACGGATACGACGATGAAGGATGAAGTCGGTGTCGCGCGGGCTGAGGGAGGCGGTGCGCTGCGCTGGATCACGACGTCTGCGCTCGATGGTCTTCAGACTCTGCGAGTCCGGTTTGGGAACAGCACAGACACTCCGTTCGTTGGAGTGTTTACGCCCTAAGGACGCTTCGGGAATGGCATTTTTGTGGACCCAGTGGGCGGATGCTCACGCTGTCCCTCGATGGGCAGATAGGTACACGACTGAGCTCTACGAAGATGTGACCTGAGAAATGAATGTTCAGACGAAGGCCCAATCCGGAAGCGGAGTGGGCCTTTCGTTTTTGGACGGACGCATCGATGGAGTGAGGCGCTCCGCGCGGAGAGAGGTCAGACGAGGGTTCGTGGAAGAAAGGGTAGTCGAGCCGCAAAAGCTGGTTCCCGCTGATCTCGGGTCGATTCTGGTATTCGCCGGAATCTGGCGAAACGCGGGATTGATCGCGAGCCTGACACGGCGCGAAGTAGCGGCGCGGTATCGCGGTTCGTGGCTTGCGCTGCTGTGGCCCGGTCTGCAGCCTCTCCTGCTTCTCGGTGTTTACACCTTCGTGTTTTCGCTCGTATTCGGCGCGCGCTGGCCGGGGATCTACGAGAGCGACGTTGCTGGCTACGCGATCGTCGTCTTCTCTGGTCTGGTGACGTTCAACATCTTCTCGGAATCGGTGCGACCTTGTCCGAAGCTGATTCGGTCGAACCGTACATTCGTTCACAGGGTCGTATTCCCACTCGAAATACTTCCCGTCGTTCAGGTCGCCACCGCGCTGATTCATGCGGGCATCGGATTCGTCGTGATGATTGTCGTGATGGTGCTCTCCGGCGCAACGATCCATACGACGGCGTTCGCCTTGCCCTTTGTATGGTTCGGCTTCGCAGTCTTCACGCTCGGCATCTGTTATGCGGTCGCTGCGGCCGCGGTCTTTGTTCGAGACCTTGAGCCCCTGGTCGCGATCGCGCTCACAGGTGCATTTTTTGGGTCGGCAATCTTCTATCCGCTCGAACGTCTTCCCGAAGAGATCGAAGGGTGGGTTCGCCTACTACCGACAGCGGCCGCCGTCGATCTCTCGCGACGGCTGCTTCTTCTCGGAGAGCTACCGCCGATCGCGACGATGGTCGGACCGGCTGCGATCTCGGTGGGAACGCTCTTTGTCGGTTACATCGGGTTCATGAAGGCGAAGGGACTATTCGCGGATGCGCTCTGAGATGGGGGATGACGCGGCCTTGGCGGAATCGACTGCGTGCGAGCCAGATGAATCGTACTCGGTCATTGCAGAGGGTGTCTCTAAACGCTTCGCGATGAAGCACCGAGCTCGCGGGCGGGGGCCGCGTGAGATCTGGGCCCTCAAGAATGTCGACTTCGACGTCGTCTCTGGCGAGGCGGTCGGCATCGTTGGTCTGAACGGGGCGGGAAAGAGTACGCTGCTCGAAATCATCGCGGGAACGCGTCCCCCGACGGAGGGGCGCGTCAGGATTCGGGGGCGTGTCGCGGCACTTCTTCAGCTGGGCGCAGGCTTTCATCCGGAATTTACGGGTCGGGAAAACGCATACCTATCCGGTTCAATTCAGGGGTTCTCTCGATCGGAGGTCGAGGCGCGGTTTGACGATGTCGCCGCGTTCGCGGACATCGGACATTTTCTCGAACAGCCCGTGAAGACGTATTCGAGTGGAATGTACGCGCGACTCGCTTTCGCGCTGTCGACGGCATTCGAGCCGGATATTCTGATCGTAGACGAGATCCTTGCGGTCGGAGATGCAGCGTTCCAGCAGAAATGTGTCACGCGGATCGAACGATTGCGCGACAGCGGTATGTCGTTGCTTTTCGTGAGCCATTCCGTCGATCGCGTGAACGCGCTTTGCAATCGGGCGCTGCTGCTCGATCGAGGACGTCGTGTGTTCTTCGGAGAGAGCTCCGCTGCGACCGATCTTTACTTGAAAGCCATGCGGACGGAGGACTCTCCGGGCATGCCGCGGTCGAAGGGGAAGGTGGCGACGGCCGCCGTCGAGATCGAGAGGCAAACGCGTGGTCTTGAACGCTACGGAAGCTCGGAAGTCAAAATTGCGGGCGTTCGGATCGAGCGAGGGAATGGTGCGCAAGGCGACGACTTTGCCTACGGCGATGAGATCGTGATTGCTGTCGCGTATCGATCCGCGATCCAATCCGAAAACCTAAACGTCTCGTTTCTCGTACGAGACGAGACGGGCGTGAACCTCATGGGGACGATGACCTGGGATGAGGGGATTCGATTGCCGGCGGTGAGCCGTGGGGAGGGCGGCACAGTTCGTTTTCGGTTCGTCAATCGGCTTCGTACAGGACGATTCGGTGTCTCCGTTGCCCTGACGGAAATCAATTCCGAGGATCCACGCAAGCCGATCCTGTACGATCAGATCGACGGAGTTTCGAATTTTACGAGCCAATGGAATCCGGAGCGGCCGATCCACTACAAGTTCGACGCACAAGTTGATGTTGAGGTCGGAGGGGTCGAGTTCGATGAACGCTCAGGCGACGATCTGGAGCGAGGTGTCGGGCGAGATGGAGAGCGACGATTAGAATGAGTCGACTGCCCAAGAACTATCGCTGGTGGCAAGAGCATGGCGGAATCTGGTCTGATGAAGTGTCGGCCCGCAAAGCGCATATGCCGATTTACCACCTCCAGGAAATTTTTCTCGAGGAGTATTTTTCGCAGGTCGCTCCGGCGAAGGTCCTTGAGTTCGGCTGTGGCTTCGGTCGCCATCTCGAGTACTTACGTCGAATTCGAAAGCTCGACGTGCATGGCTTCGATCAGAGTGAATCGATGGTCAAGGGAATGCGATGGGCCCGTAAACCCTGGCGAGAGAAGCACATCACGGTTGGGGAGCCGCTCGAGAGGCTTCCGTTCGCCGATGGCGAGTTCGACGTTGTTTTTACAGTCTCCGTTTTGATCCATGTTAGGCCTCAGGATCTGGATCACATACTTTCTGAGCTCCACCGAGTGAGCAGTGGGCACATCGTCCACATAGAGAACCTCGATGTGAGTGAGACGATCGTCACGTCTGATGCCCACGACGGCTGTTGGGCGCATGACCTACGCTTGGCATGGTCTCGGATTGCGCCGGATGCGACGCTCGAAGTCGCCCCATCCCTGTTCGACATCGAGGATGTCTATCGTGTCTTGGATGCGGGTGTCGATGCTCCTCCCTTGATCAGCAAGAGTCGCGCGGCTCGGTTTCGCCAACTCGACGATGCGATCTCGGGCGAGATCGGACGCTTGCGCGAGGTCGCAAAGCAGTCCGAGGGGCAAGCGACGCGGCGCGCGGGGGAGTCGGATCAGCTTCGAAGTCGTCTGGATGACGCGCTGTCGGCACTGACGGACGCGCGCGCCGATGAGGCGGAGCAGCGAGAGCGCTCAAGATCGGCCGAAGCCAAACATGAGGAGCTTCTTCAGCGCCTTGCGACGTATCGAAACCGCGTCGAATCCATTGAGGCGGACCTCGTCCAGGCAAGGAATGACGGTGGACAGCAACGCGATCGCGCGAAGCTTGCCGAGGACCGGTCTCAGGACAATCTCGATCGTGCGAGGAAGGCAGAAGAGCAAGCTGCCGGCCTACTCGCGCGAGCGAACGAGGCAGAGACGAGGGTTGAGGCACTTCTCGAACGAGCAAGTGCAGCGGAAGCGAGAATCGAGCCGCTGTTGGATCGCGCGACTCGGGCCGAGAGCACTCTTGGGCAAGCGGAGCAAAGCCTCGAAGAGGCACGTGCGATCATCGACGCGCGTGCCACGCAGCTCGCCGAGTTGCGCACGAAGCTGTCGACAGAGAACGATGTTCAGAGAGCTCGTGCACGCGAGGCAGAGGCCTCGAGCGAGTTGTTGCGCGTGCGTGCACGCGACGCCGAGACTGCGACGCAGCAGCTTCGAGCGCGTGTGCGCGATGCCGAAGCTGCGGTCGAGCCTTTGCGTGTGCGGGCGAGAGATGCCGAATCGGCGCGCGCAACATTGACCGACGAAGTGAGTACGCTCCGATCTCGTGCACGCGCTGCGGAGGAGAAGCTCGCAACGGCTCTTTCTTCACTTGCTGAAGCACGTCGGGCCGGGCTGCAAGAGACGAACCGCCTCGCGTCAGAACTCTCAGAGTTCACCGATCGAGTGACGTCGCTGAATGAGCGAATCGATAACGATCGCGAGGAGCTGCGCGCGGTCGGCGTAGAGCTCCGAGGGGCGAAAGGCCGAGAGGCGACGGCGCTCCTACGCGCCACCGAGCTCATTGAGCGATTGGATGGTGAGACCGCCCGCGCCGATGATCTGGCTGCGGTGGTCATGCGGTCGCACAATGCACAGGAACGATTGATCGGGCAGGAACGCGACGCTCAGAGCCGGCTGATTGCACTGCGTCGTCGAGCGGAACGCGCCGAACGTGAAATCGTTGATTTGCGAGGGCGCGCGGTGGACGCGGAAGGCCGTGTCGACGACATGCGAGCGCGAGCGGAAGCAGCGGAAGCGAAGTCGGAAAGCCAGCGATCCCGTGCCCGGGAGGCCGAGGCCGAAATCGCGATGCTTCACGAGAAAGTCAGAGAGCTTGGGAACGACTGGGCTTTGGAGCGGCGGCGTGCCGACGAGGCTCTCGGTACCATTGATGCAGCTCGACGGGGTCAAGAGACCAGTGAGCGAGAACTTGCGGCGCTTCGAGCGACCCTGAACTTGCTCGTCGATTGATCGGCGTAGATTTAGCGGCCAACGTTTGGGCTTGGGGGAAGCATGGGTACGAGTAACTGGCAGAATATTTCGTGGTGCGTTCAGGCGATCATGAAGATCGAGCCCAAGCGAGTCGTCGATATCGGCGTCGGATTTGGTCGCTGGGGAATGACGCTCCGCGAGTTTGCCGAGGTCTGGTTCAACCGCGTTCTCCCGCATCAATGGGAAATTGACATCGAGGGAGTTGAGGCCTTCGAAGGAAGCATCGTCGACTACCACCGCGAATTCTACAATCGCATCCACATCGGCGATGCACTCGACGTTCTTCCTGGACTCGAGGGTGGATGGAGCCTCGCGATCCTCGGGGATGTGCTCGAGCATTTCTACAAGTCGGATGGCGAACGCCTGCTCGCAGATCTGGTCGAACGCGCGGATTATGTGATGGTCAACCTCCCTCTTGGAGAGGATTGGCCTCAAGAAGACATGTACGACAATCCGTACGAGGAACACAAAGCCGTTTGGGAGATCGAGGATTTCTCTCCCGAGCTGATCGTCTCGCAGCAGACGTTCCTCGACTTCGAAGAGCGCCCCTTTGCCAGCTTCATCCTTTCGAGGAACGATCCGAAGGACCTTCGTATGGGTCTCTTTGGGAGTCCTAATCAGGGAGAGGCCTTGGACGGTAGGCGTGGGAATTCGCAACTCCGTCAGGCCCTCGACTTCGATGATACGAACCTAATTTCGAATCTCCGTGAGCGAGTACAGGCGCTCGATTCAATCCGGGCGTCAGGAGCGTGGCGTGCCGTGAACCAGGCACGCAATAACCCGGTCGTCTGGAAGCTCGCACGAACCCTTCGTCGCACGCCCGGTGACGCGTACTCGATCGAGAATCGAGACGGGAAATTGCTTCAGGTCGGGCGAGTTTCGAGTGACGGGACTCCGATCCTCTGGGACTTCGTTCGCCGCGCGGGAAGCTGGGGGGTCGAGTCGGATAAGTCGGCCGCTTTCGGTGAAATGTTGGTCTCGCGGAATGCCGGCGACACGCTCCATTGGTCGGGTTATGGAGCAGAAATCGCGATCGGATTCGTCGGCGGTGTCGACGCCGGGCGATGCCGGGTTTCGATCGGGAATCGCAGCTTCGATCTCGACCTCACGCGCGCGCGTCCGACTCCACTCGTATTCGATGTTGTCGAAGGGGTGCTGCTCGATTCAAACGTCCCGGTTCCTCTCCAGGTGGATGAGCCGACGGGGGAGGTGGGGACCGGGCTGGCCGAGGAAGACCTTGCGTTATGCGCGCGAATCGCGAGTCATCCTCGGAAATTGCTCGCCGTCTATCCGCCCGGTTGGACCGGCATCGCGAACTCGACGAAATCACACTTCGCGGTTCACGCGCCACTCGCAGAAAAGCTAACGACGCCGACGCGTGATCGATTCCTCAACGTGATCGAAGAGTCCGGATGCGAGACCCTTGTGCTTGCAGGCGGCGCGCTCGACCACCTCCACCTCGCCCGAGAGATCAAGGATCGCTCGCCTAGGACGCGTGTACAGGTGGTTTGGCATGGTAGTTTTATGCAGGCCAGCGAAGACTACGCGTGGCGGGGCATGCGGCTGATGATGGACATGGCGCGGCGCGATCAGATCCATTCGATCGGCTTTGTGAAGGAGGGGATGTCGGAACTCATCGACCAGCAGGGAATTCGGTCGGGTTTTCTGCTCAACTTCGTTGACAGAATTCCGGAGGCCGCCTCGGAATGCGCCGAGGGAGGTCCGCATTTCGGAATGTGGATTTCTAATGAAGGGTGGCGAAAGATGCCGTACGCAATGGCGGCAGCATCCGCGCGCGTCGAAGGCGGAAATCTGCACTACAACGGAGAACGAAAGCGTCTTGTCGAGTTTTCTCGGTTGGTCGGTCTAAAGACCCAGGCGCACGGTGATGGGCTCTTCGGGCCTGACGAGCTCGCGAAGTGGATGCGACTCATGCATCTGAACCTCTACGTCACGTTGTCGGAATGCTGTCCGATGTTGCCGCTTGAGAGTCTCTCGGTGGGTACGCCCTGTCTACTCGGTCCAACCAGCCACTTATTCCGGGACGATCGCTACTTGTTCGATCGCCTCGTTGTGCCATTTCCGGATTCGAGTGAATCGATCTACGAGAAGATGGTGCAGGCGATCGAGGAGCGCACTGAGATCATCGAGGCGTATCGCGCCTACGCGCCCGACTACAATGAGCGCGCGAAGCGGAGCGTGGAAGCGTTTCTGGGCCTGTGATGATCGATCTTCGACGCGACAATGTTTTCGTAGTGGGATGCCAGCGGTCAGGGACCAGCGTTGTGTGGGCGGCATTGACTGCGCACCCAGACCTCAAGCCGCTGAGGGGCTACGACAAAGAATCGGGATACGACCCCAAGGAACTCTTCTACTTTCGAAACATCTTTGCCGCTCGGGCCGAGTTTGGATCGCCCATGTATGGGTGGGATGTCGATCAAATTTACATGCGTCGCTTGATCGACATGACGATCGGCCACTGTATCGAAGAGCATGGATCTCGATCCGGGCGCTTCGTGAATGCGCATCCCAGCGATGGTCTCTATGTCGCAGAGTTGCTTGATGCTATGCCCGAGGCACGTGTCGTCTACGTTCTGAGACATCCAGAAGAGGTCGTTTGGAGCGCTGTTCACGCGCCATGGGCGGATCCAAAGCTGACGCGCGACGCGGATACGTTGAGGCAGTCGGCGAGACACTGGCGGAACCATGCCGCCGTGGCAAATCGTGTCATCGGTGGCGAATTCGGAGATTCGGTTCTCCTGCTTAGGCATGAAGAACTCGTATTGAATCCCTCAGAAACGGCAGAACGTCTGGCGGCCCATGTTGGCGTCGAACTCACAGAAGAGATGACTGCTCAGCTCGGCGGTCCAACATTCAACAGCTCGTTCAAGAATGCGACCTCCCCGACGAAGCTCGTGGCTGAAACTCGGCGTGCCATTTCGAGGGCAAGCAATTTTCGTCGATTGGTTTATGGCGTCGTTGGGCCCGAAATGGAGGCGCTCGGGTATCAAGACCTCGGGAATCCTCCGTTGGTGCCAACGCCGACCTGGCGTTCATTTTTCAGCAGGTCGGACTGAGCCATCGTGTCGAAAATCCTTTTCGCGACGTATGAGTTCCATCCAACCACCTGGGGCGGCTGTGGAGTCCTGCTGCGGCACGCGACCGACCTTCTGCTGAGCCAGGGGCACGAAGTCGTGCTCTTGCTCGACATTCCGAAAGACTACTTCGACCGCTTCGTCGATCGCGATCACCCAACACTTGCAGATCCCAAGCGCTGTACCGCATACCACGCCGACTCCCTTTGTGAAAATTTTCCATCCGACATTGCAGAGGTTGCGAGCCCATTCATCTGGAAGAGTCTCCGATTCGCGCACGCGCTTCGAGTTCTAGCTGAGACCGATCCAGTGGACTTCGTGGAGTTCTTCGAATATTGCGGCGTCGGATATCATTCGTTCGCAGAGAAGCGCTTCGGTCTCCAGCCCGAACGTCCGATTCTTGGTTCTCGTGTGCATAACAGCGTCGAATTGATCGATTTGCACGAAGGCACGAAAGAAATCGATCGGGACCGATGCATTCTTTATGGCTTGGAGCGCGCGGCGCTTGCCCATTCCGAGTCGGTTCTCCTTCCCTCGCAATCCTACGCTGAGCGCTACTACCTGGAACGCTACGGCCTCTCTGACGATGTCATCGAGATCTCGGAACCACCGACCGTTCGATTTGAGAAGCGCGATGAACGCCCGATCGATCAGCGTCGGGAGGTGCAGTTCTTCGGTCGAATCTTCGAATTCAAGGGCGTGGAGTGCTTCGTGCGAGCGGCTCTTCTGCTCCTCGAAGAAGATCCGGCGCTCGATCTAGATTTCGTGCTGATCGGAAACGACAGCCACGATGGACCTGACGGAGGAAGCTATTCGGCATATCTGAAGGGCACGATTCCCGAGCGGTTCAGCGATCGATTTGTCTTCACAGGGCATATCGACCATGAGGCCGTTGTTGACCGATTCGGTCGCGCCCGCTTCGTCGTGTTCCCCAACAAATTCGAGTCGTTCTGCTATGCGGCGCACGAAGCCTACGAAGCCGCAGTCCCTATGATCGTGTCCGACATTCCCGCCTTCCGAAACTATCTTCAGGAAGGACGGGATGCAGTGTATTTCGACGGTACGAGCATCGATTTGGCTCGACAGATGCGGAGTCTCATCGACAACCCGGATCAGGCGGAAGCACTCGACCGCGGGACCCGGCTGGCGACTGCGCCCTTGGGATCCTTTTACGAGGCCCCTCGCGCTTTTCGGCCGATCGTTCAGGGAGAGGTCGGCCCGCTAGAGGTCGCGATCGTCGTTATTGTTCCGCCGAACGCGACCGACGCGCACTTGCATAGAACACTCGACGCGATTCAGCCTCAGATCGAAGTCGGGGACGAGATTATGGTTGCCTTCGAAGCGTCGGACGATCGCGCTAATACCGCTGCGACGGGGGTTCGCTGGTTGGGGGCAACACGCCGGGTGCAGGCCATTGACGGGGCGCCGATTTCTCTCGGCGGATTGCGAACGAAAGATGCGATGTGGATCGTCTTGGCGGGTGACGAACCGCAATCCGACTTTCTCTCTCTCTGCCGAGGTGCTCTCGCGCGAAATCCGAGCCTCGGGTTCGCCGGGACCTGGCATCGTGATGCAACGGGCGTCTTGCTTGAGGGGACGCTCGATGTGATTCCGGAGCGTCGCCCCTTCGAGCAGGGTGCACAGCTGACGCGAGCGTTGATCAGAACGATTCGGGACTCCCTCTTTGTCGAGGTCTTCGACGCGCAAGCTGGGCTCTACGGGGAGATCGGCGCATTGTGGCGCGCCGAGGAAACTTTCGGACGTGGGTGTCTCCTTCCGCGCGCGAAACTCCATTTGAGTTCGGTGGATGAGTGCCCCCGTAATGATGGGCAGCTGGCGTTCCTTGTTCAGTCGACGGCGTCCACCGCACGTCGAGAGCGATTGTCCCTGCTCGCACTCGAACAGTCGTCGCGATCAACTTCCACGGCGTCGGATACGCACCGTTCGATGCCGATGGATGCGGAACACGCGGCCAACATCGCACACGGATACCTCGACGGAACAACCCTCGGGCGAATGGCGCTTCGAAAGCTTGCAAGGAAGCTTGCCGCGAAATTTGGGCTACGAGCCGGCTGATGCTTGCGCGCGCGCGAGCAACATTCGACCGAGTGCGCGCGCGCGCGAGCTTCGGTCGACACGAATGGAAAGTTCCTGCGCCCTCGCACTCTGCGCGGGTGCTCGCGATCTACCCCTCAGAGTATATTGGTGTGAGCGTTTCGACTCGGCGAGCCTTCGAGTCGGCAATGCCGATCTCTCCGAATGTATTGCTGTCGCGGCGGGCGTGTGAGTCCTTATGCGATGCAATCGAGGCTGCTGCTCCGTCCGTCCTCGTGCTGTCCGGCTTTGTTGACGGCTATGGCGACTTCGCGAAGTGCCTGAAAGCTAGGCGACCCGATATTTCGATCATGGTGCTCTGGCATGGGACACCGATCCAGCTCCGCGATCCCGATGAGCGGCGCCAGTACGACGTTGTTATTTCGTTGTTGCGCTCGGGTGTCATCTCTCGGATCGGCACATTCAAGACGGGAGAAGCGGCTGCACTGGTTGAGCGCGGGATCGACGCGATGGATGTCTTCAACCCGCCGCCCGCAGGTGCCCCAAACGTCTCGGCTGGGCGTGTGATTGAGCGTAGGCGCGGCGTGCTGAGCGTAGGGATGTTCTCCGCGGGACCGTCCTGGCGGAAGAATCCATATGCGATGATCGCGGCCGCATCGCGGGCCGAGAATGTCGAGATCTATGGCGTACTCGATCCGGCCGCTCAGTCCTATGCGCGAAGTCTGGGGCTGAAGTTGGCTAGCGTCCGCGAACACACTTGGACGAGCGAAGAGATGGCTGCGGTATCCGGGAGGCTCGACCTGAATCTCTATGTCAGCCTATCAGAGTGCTCTCCGCTTTTTCCGATCGAGAGTCTCCATGCAGGTATCCCTTGCTTGATTGGCGCGACCTCACATCTATTCCTCGGCTCGCCTTTACTGTTCGAGGAGACCGATGCGCGCGAGGTGCGCGATGCGGCCGCCGATGCCGCCAAAACGCTAGAGGGATTGGTCGTCAGTCGGGCGGACGACCCCGGAGCGATTTGCGATGCCATCGAACGCGTCGAAGCGAACTCGGTGGAGATCATGTCTGCCTATCGTGTCTGGTGCGAACCCTATCGCCGAGCCGCAGACGCGTCTCTGGGTAGGTTGGTCGGCACACCGCTGACAGCCGGGTCGAATTTGTGAGCGCAGGCGCCATCGTCTACGTCGCTCCCGAATGGGCACCCATTTCGCCTGGAGGCATCGGCCGCGCGATCTACTCAAGGGCGATGACGGACGAACGCGCGATTATCTTGCTCGATCGATCTTTGTCCGACGTCGCACGAGCTAGGCGCGGTGAGTCCGATCACATCGAGATCGTGAGCGTCGCGGAATGCGCGGGCCCCGCGAAGTTCACTCATGCGTTCAAGTCCGAGGCGTATGCGCGTTCCTATCAAATCTGGCAAGCGTTGATCTCGCTTTGCTCGCGCGCGGACGTTTCATCTGTCGAATTCGTTGACTTCGACGGGCCCGGGTACGTCTCGATCAAGGCGAAGCGGCTCGGCATCGGCCCGGCCTTACCGAAGCTCTCTGTGCGCTTACACGGCACGATGAAGAGGACGGCGGAGGGTGATTTCGATCCTCTCCTCCCGCTCGAAGCGAAGCAGCGTGCTCAAATGGAGCGATATGCACTCGAATTCGCCGAGCGGATTATCGCGCCATCGGAGGCCGTGTTCGAGGAGTACGCGATCGACGGGGGGTGGGAGAGGCACGAAGTCGTGATCGACCCTCCGGTCGTACCCAACCCTAGCCCTAGCCCTGGCGCGTATTCAGCGGACCTCGAGCCTCCATTCAAAATCGGGTTTCTAGGCAAGGTGCAGCCGCTCAAGGGGCCGCTTACGCTGGTCGAGGCCGCGATCCGCCTAATGGACTCCTTTCTCGAAACCGACTTTGAGATCCACATCGTCGGGTCAGACCAGAAGGGGCGATACCGCGAGAGCCACGAAGAGGAACTGAGGAGGTTGATTCCGGCGGCTTATCAGTCTCGATTCGTTTTTCACGGCCATCGTCCGGTTCATGAGGCGCACCGCCTCCTGGCGCGATGTCATGCAGCGGCACTTCCGAGTAGGACGGAGACATTTGGCCTTGCTGCTCACGAAGTCGCAATGCTCGGGATTCCCCTCATCGTCACGGAACTCGCCGCATTTCGATCGGGTCTGGCCAGGTCGGAATCGGTCGTCGAGTACATTCAGGTCGACGATTCGGAGGCCTTGTCAGAGCTGTTAGGCGAATGGGTCGATCTCTGGAAGGCGGGGAGTTGGCCGCCACGGCCGCGCGAAGGGGGGGGCGAGAGTCTACCGGGGCGGCGACTCGAAAGAATTCCAGATCCGCGAGAGAACGATGAATCCGTGGGCACGCTCGCGGAGTCCTTTGAGTCGCCATCCCGTGAGGTTCCTCTAGTCAGCGTTGTGATTCCGTTCTTCGAAATGCATGACTATCTTGAGGCCTGTCTCGATTCTCTTGGTGCGGATACCTATCCAAACGTGGAATGGGTGATCGTGGATGACGGATCCATCAGCGATGAATCTCACGCGATCCTCGACCGCCTTGAGCGAAGCTTCAAATTGGAGGGACGTCATCGCGTCGTTCGTCAGCGGAATCGTGGTCTTGGCGCGGCTCGAAACGTCGGAGTGCGCATGGCGCGAGGGGAGTTTGTCCTTCCCCTGGACCCGGATGATCTCGTCGTTCCCGGTTACGTGAGCGCAGCGATGACCGCGCTCCAACGTGCTCCTGAGCTCACCTACGTAACTTCGATCTCGGGTCTGTTCGATGACGGGAAGTCTCCTGAGGACCCATCGGATTGGATCATCCCGTACGACCCCACGCCCGGAATGCTGATGTACGAGAATGGAGCTGGCACGGCGGCAGGGATTTTTCGGAGATCGGTTCTGATCGACTTTCCATATCGAGAGGACCTTAGAGCCTACGAAGACTGGGATCTCTATCTGCGACTCTCCTTGGCGGGGCGAAAGGGAGAAGTGTTGCCCATGGTCGGCCATCGGTATCGTCAGCGTGCGGACGGGATGGCTCGGCATGCTCACGCCATTCACGACAAGATTGTTGCCGAAGTGGTGATGCCCCATGTCGCTCGGCTCGATGCGGAGATTGCATCGGCGATCGAAATCTACATAGCGAGTGAGAGCCGACTACGCGGCCTAAGTCGGAGGCGAAGACCAGCTGTCGTACAGGCAACAGCGTGGCTCGAACGGGTGTATCGACGTCGGCTCAAGGACTGGCTGCGAACTCGACTGGGAGAAGATCGGCGAGACGCGATCGTCAGATTTGTGCGCAGAGTACTCCTCAAGATGCGTTAGCTCGGCCTAAGCAGATCGGAATGAGATTTGCGGGCGCGCTCGGTCTGGACGCGTTCGGCCTCCGGAACGGACGGCTGGCGAGAACGGACTCGCGCCGGTACTTCAGGAGGGGGCGCTCCTCCGCGTGATCGACAGCTTTTCGAGTGCGCCCAGGAGAGCTGCGCGGAGAGGGTTGAATGTTCGTGACCCGGATGGATGTGGGTTAGGTCGTCGGCGGGGTGAGTGGTTCTACTGCGAATCGTCCACCAGCCCCCGCCCATGCCTCGAAATTCTTGCCTGCGGCGATCGGCGACAGTGTGACGTCTTGCTTGAGACTGAAGAGTCCGTCTCCGGCATATCGATGGCGCGACCACACGTCGACGGCGAAGGGGGCGCCGGTATACCCGTCTGGCTCGGGCAGGATCATCTTCTGCTGGAAGATGATTTCCGCCCGGTCAACATCGACGAGAGACCAATCGCGCTCGTATCGCAGATGAGGGAAGGGTGCGTGAACGCGCACAACAAAGTCCCGAACTGCCTTCTTTCCGGAATACGTGCCGTAGATCAGATCGTGAAACTCGACGTCTTCGGTCAGGCACTCGGCCCAGATGCGCCAGTCGCCGGCTGCAGAGGATCGATCCCGAAGCGCATCCATCTCATAAAGGGCCGCTTCGATCTCACCGCGAGTGAAGGCCATACCTAGCGAGTCCGTCCGACCGGAGGGTGGATGTCGCTCTCGAGTTGGGGGCGTTCGAATTCCCAGAACGCGCGAAGCGAGAGGATCTTGCCCTCGTCGTTCACGTGATAGAGGAAGACGCCTTCCGAGGCCCGCTCCGGATGGTCTCCGATCTTGGTGTAGACCGTCCCGATGAACGCGCATTCGTTCGCGCAAGCGTAAGACCGCGGATAGTCGAAGCTGACCTTGCCCATCGCAATGAACTTGTCGTAGAAGGCGGCGATGGCGGCCTTGCCCTGATGGCCCTGGCCTTCGGGGTTGAGGGGGGAGGGCCCGACCGGGTCGGCGACAAAAGCATCTTCTGCGAAGAGGTCGAGCCAGGCGTCGCGATTGCCCTCGGAAACGTGCTTCTGGGAAAGCAGCCCTGCGCGACGCGCGGGGTGTTCAGCGGAGTTGGTTTCACTCACTTGGATTTCAGGCTCCTATTGGGGCGCACGCGATCGCGTTGCGTCTAGTTCGAGAGGATTCGCTGGAGACTCGCAGAACCGCCGGCCCAGCCTTCGAGGGCGAAGCGTTCGCCGGTCTCGAGCCACTCAAAAGGGGCATCTGGTGAGGCATCCCCATGCGCTTGTTGCCCGCCCGCATGGACGAGTCCATGGGCGCCGCGAAGCAGATGAGCCGAGTAGGGGTCATCGCTCTGCTCGCTAGGCGAGAGAATTTCGAGGGTAAGCGTTCCGGCGCGCCCTTTGTAGCGCTCGATGCGGGTCTCTCCACCGGGATGTCGCAGCGTCTGCGTTTCGGGCCGGGCGTCTTTCCAGCCGAACGAATGAGCGTGGAATGCGAGGGCTCCGTCCATGTCGGACGCGACGATCGTCGCCCGGTCGATCGCGAAAAGCGAAGTGTTAGGCGTAATGGGCTCCGACGCGCCGGGGCGTTTCTGGGCTTCTTCGAGATCAAATCCCTCTGCCTTCTCCCCTGTGGGCTCAAGCAGTTCGAACATCGCGTCGCCGGTGGGGAGGTCAACGAACGCGATCCGAAGGCCCGTCGGCTCGAGCAGCTCATTGACCGAGGCCCCAAGGGATTCGAGATGGGCGAGCGCGGCATCCCGGGATTTCACACCGACCCCGAGGTGCTGGAAGCCGATTCCATACTCGGCCTGGTAGGCCTCGACGGCGTCCCGTCCCTCGTGGACGTGAATCAGCTCGACCTGGGTCGGGCCCGCCATCCCGAGGGCAACGTCGGTTCGTTTAGCGCCCCGCCAATCGCGGTAGGAGGCATCGTCGACCTTGGCCGTGAATTCCATGAAAGGACCCCAGCCAAAGCGAGCGGCGCAGTCCTTGGCGGCGCTCGGCACGTCTTCGACGACGAAACAGACCTGAGAGGGGTAGAGACGCGGCGGAGAGGACATTCGGGCTCCGAAAGTGGATGGGGCGACACTCTACAAGACTTCATGATTGATTTAGGAGGGCGGGTTGACGCGATCGCACTATTTTGGCATTTGTATGCCAGTTGGCGACCTGATGCCAAGGGGCGAGTGAGTGCCGGAAAATCCGAATGAGCGAAGACAGGGGCGCGTGGATCGTCGGGTGCAGGAGTTTCGCGCCCACGTGCTGGCCACCGCCGAGGAGCTCTTCGAGGAGCGCGGCGTCGAAGCGACGAAGATCGACGACATCTGCGCTGCCGCCGATGTCGCGAAGCGCACGCTCTGCAATCACTTTCCGACCAAGGCGCATATCGTACAGGCGCTGTCTCGGGAAGCCGTCTCGCGCATGGTCGCCATGATCGACGATGCGAGGACCACCGGAACTTCCACCCGCGAACGCGTTTCGCTGCTCTTCGAGTCCATGTTTGGCGGCGAGCTTGAGCGCGGGCCCATCCAGCGGGAATCCGTGGGCGCTTTCTTTCACGTGGCCCATGGAACCCCGGACGCCTCCGACAGCGAGATCCGCGTTTCCGACGCGATCCTGCGCATGCTGCAAGAGGGGGGGACGGAGGAGCTTCCCGCCGGTTGCGCCGCCGAGACTTTTACGGAGCTTCTGCTCGGCGCGATCTATTCGACGACGCTTGAGTGGATTCATCGCGACGACTACGACGTCGAGACACGAACGCAAGAAGTCGGCCGCTTTCTCGTGAGCCTCTTGCCCGAGCGTTAGGCGCCTCAATCCACGCGGGCGAAGTCAGCTCGTCGATCCATCTCACTCAATCAGTCCAAGAAGGAGTACCCCCAGGATGAACGAATTCAGAGATCGCGTAGCGGTTGTCACCGGTGGTGCCGGCGGAATCGGCAAGGCACTCGTGAAGGCATTTCTCGGCGAGGGCATGAAGGTCGTGATCGGCGACGTCGAGGAGCCGGTGCTCAAGGCGACCTGCGAGGAGCTCGGCGAGAACGTTTCGGGCGTCGTGACGGATGTCTCGGATCCGGCTTCGGTTCAGGCGCTTGCGGATTACACCTTCGATACCCACGGTGCGTGCCACATCCTCTGCAACAACGCGGGCGTCTCTGCACCGAATCTCGATGTGTGGGAAACGGAGCCCTCGGATTTCGCCTGGGTCCACGGGGTCAACGTTTCGGGCGTCGCCCATGGCATTCAGGCGTTTGTTCCCCGCATGATCGCTTCGGGCGAAGAGGGATACGTCGTGAATACGTCCTCCGGCGATGGCGGAATTTCGCCCCTCGCCCAGCAGGTCGTCTACGCCTCGAGCAAGGCGGCGGTCTCGACCTTGACGGAATGCCTCGCAGCGCAGCTCATCGGACGCGGCACGAACCTGCGCGCGGCGATCTTCTATCCCTCGGGCGGCATGCTCAACACGGGCATCTGGACGACCAAGCGCAATCGGCCCGAAGAACTCGCCCGGGCTCAGGAAGTCGATGCGGGCCAAGAGACGACCTTCGACGATTTCATGGAAGGCGCGCGCAAGGCGGGCTTCGATATGCCCGTCCAGGATCTCGATGAACTCGCTCAGTTCCTGATCGAGGGAATTCGGAACGAAGACTTCGTCATCATGATTCATCGTGAGACGATGGAAGCGACCCTCGTCGATCGTGCCAAGAAGTTGGCCGCGGGTGAATGCCCGATCGAACTCGAGCATATGGGTCTTTCCTAGTTCCCAACCTAAGCCCGCCCGTCTGAACGATCTGCACAACGAAGAACGCGCCTAATGGAGAATGACATGAGTCAACTCAATCAAGAACAATCCTCTCAAGACAAAGTGATGATCCTTAGCTCGGATTGTCACGCGGGGACGCTGCCCGCGGGCTACAACGAGTACATGCCCAAGAAGTACCATGACCAGGCGAATGCGTGGTGGGTGCAGTACACGCGGGAGATGATGAGTCGGGTCGGCACGTTCTTCGATCAGGAAGCGGTCGAGGCATACAGCGAAGATGCAGGGGAAGGGGCGGGCGGTCGCATGCGCGCGATGTCCGATCCGAATTTTTCCCCGACGGACAACGACCTGCTTGCCATGCTGAGTGACCCGTCGAATCCCTTCGCGCCGCGTCCGGGTGAATGGGATGCGTCGGTTCGAATCAAGGAACTCGACGACGACGGTGTGGCGGGAGAAATCGTCTTTCCGCAGATGGCGCCCTTCGGTGCGGGACTCATGCAGTACCGGCACGACGTGACGCCGGAGCTGAACCTCGAAGGCTGCCGCTCGTATAACCGCTGGCTCGCCGATTTCTGCAATACGCACCCGAAGCGAATGGCGGGTGTGGCGCTGATCAACGTTGACGACATCGACGTGACGGTTCAGGAGATCCGGGATGCGAGTGCAGCTGGACTCTGGGGCGGGGTGCTACTGCCGTCGAGCACGGGAGATCATCCCTTCTACCACCATCCACGCTACGAGCCGATCTGGGCCGTCTGCGAAGAACTCGGCATGCCGATCCAGTCCCACTCGGGCTGGTCGCCGGATTACGGCGACGTCCCCGCCGCGACCGCGATGTTCATCAGTGAAGTCGATATGTGGGCTCAGCGTCCCTTTACGGCGATGATGTGGTCCGGCGCCTTCGAACGACATCCGGACCTTAAGTACGTCATGACCGAGGCCGGCGTAGGCTGGATCATCGAGAAGCTTCGCGTCCTCGAGTTCAAGGCGGCGGATCCGATCTTCAAGCACTTTACGAAGGACCTGTCGCTTGGACCCACGGAGTATTTTCAGCGCAACTGTTGGATCGGTGCTT
>Ga0316209_1001415_pt1 | contig 25117 bp, 16 predicted proteins | sample 6monopyrite_MG_FD_204945 | JGI IMG/M metagenome (GOLD analysis project Ga0316209, IMG submission 204945) | Microbial mat bacterial communities from mineral coupon in-situ incubated in ocean water Damariscotta River, Maine, United States -... | ecosystem: Environmental > Aquatic > Marine >...
AGACCGCGACGGAGCGCGCCGATTCTCAACCGGACCCAAGCTCGTTCAAATTGACAACATGAATGGAGAGCAACGAGATGCGCCGGCAGATCATGCGCAAGTCCTCGATCAGGCGCCGCCGCGCGAGCCCGTGAATCGACGTTCGTTTCGCGCTGCACCGACGGAGCCTGTGAGTGTCGGGCTGATTGGGTGTCCGGGATGTATGGAGATTCTTGAGGTGGTTAGGCCGGTTTTGGTGGAGAGATGGGGGAGGTAGGGCGGGGAACGGCGGCCTGCGTCTCTATGGACGCACTAAACCCCTGCACATCAGCACAAAGAGTTGATCAAAATATGAACGTCAGCGGCCGATTTTCACCGTAGTCTGAAGACGTATCCCACTCGTCACCAATGGGACGGATCGTCAATGGCCGACAGAACCCAAAGACGCAAACGTAGGAAACCTGCGCGTGAACCGAATACAGTTTGATGATTTCGAGATCGATCTTGACATGTTCGAGCTCTATCGAGGGGGTAAACCGATCGAGATCGGTGCCAAGCCGCTAGACCTATTGATCTGCCTAATTGAGAATCGGGACCGCGTCGTGAGTAGAGAGTTTCTACGAATGGAGCTGTGGGGAGGCGCCGCCCTAAGCCCTGCTGCGATCCCAACGTGCGCACTTGCTGTACGTCGTGCTCTATCGGACAGCGCAGAGAAACCGCGATACTTGAAATCCCATCGATCTCGGGGCTACCGATTCATTGGAGAAATTAGACGGATCGGCCGTGCTAAAACCTCGTCTAAGCAAGGACAGCAGATGCTCCCACTAGTTGGAAGGGCGCCTGAAATGTCGCTGCTACGAGCTGCCAGCCGAGACACTGCCAGTCAGAAGCGAGGCAGAATCGTATATCTGACCGGCGAAGCCGGAATCGGAAAAACAAGGCTTCTGGCGGAATTTTCGAAGGGTGCAGAGGCAGAGTTCTCGATCCTTCGGGCGAAAGCTGCCCCGATTGATGGAGCGCCCTCGTTTTGGCCATGGATTCAGATTCTGAATGAAGTTCAGGCTTCCGATTTCATCGATAGTGCCGAAGTAGCCGACCAAATCAGGCGCCTCTCACGAACGTTCCCAGAGATAGCGCGAGCAGACTATCGGCGGTATCGCAGCGATGAAAAGACTCATCGCCACAACGTATTCTTGCAATGGGCGAATGTCATTCGCAGCATCGCGGCGCTTGGACCGACAGTCCTCACCGTTGATGACGCCCACCTAATGGATCAAGAGTCACTAACCCTTCTCTATTGGCTTGCAGACGAGATCGAGTCGGCACCGCTGCTAATGATAATAACTACGCGACCGCTCTCCCCTTTGACACCAGCTGCAGCGCTCCTCTCAGACATCGCCTCCCTGCCGCACACCGACAAACGTGTTCTCAAGCCGCTGTCCCGAGCTGACATCTCATCCCTGCTAGATCCCTTAGCGGAAGACAACGATGCTCTCTCGGAAATTCTCACTCAACGAACTGGAGGAAATGCGTTCTACGTCTCCCATCTGCTTCATTGTCTCGATGAAATCGTAGAGGTCAGCGATCGCACCCAAGACGACTCAGGAGCACCCTTGAACGCGCGGGAAATCGTATCCCGACAGCTCTCGGATCTTCCAAGCGATACCCGCGACGCACTCGCGGCATCATCAATACTAGGACAACGTTTTCCGGCCTCAGCCCTTTCTGCCCTCGCCGATGTGCACCAAGAGGACCTAGCAGCACAGCTTGAGCCAGCCCTGGACGCCTGGATCCTAAGGGAAGAGGTTAACCACCTAGAGTTTAACCACAGCATTCTTCGAGAATCTCTGTACCAGACTCTCGCTCCATCCAGCAGGCGCCGCCTCCATCTTCGAGCCGCCGACTACCTGAAGACTAACAACGAATTTGATGCGCGAGCCAGCGAAATTGCCCTGCACCTTTCTAAAGCCCTTCCGCTCGCTAGCTCCGTTGACGCTTTCGACTACTGCATCCGAGCAGCTCGCAGAGCAACCAAAAGATTTTCGTATTCACAGGCACGGGAATTTTACAATGTGGCCAACTCCATTCAATCATCGGACGTCGACGCCCCCCTCTCAAGTAGATGCGACCTCCTGATTGAGATGTCGCAAAGCGTACTATTCACAGGCGACCGAGATGAATCCCGAAAACTGATCGCTGAAGCTGCTCAGATCGCTCGAACAACAAGCGCATCATCGCGGCTTGCCCGATGTGCCCTAAGCATTGCACCTGACTACCTAACTATTGAAGTCGGCAGCCACGACACGACGCTTATTCGACTCCTTCGAGAAGCGCTATCGCTCGAGAACGATGCCAACTCCGCGATGCGCGCAGTGCTACTCGGACGCTTGTGCCAAGCTGTTCAATGGAGCGAAACCCAAGCGACCCGAGGAGCCATAGCTGACGAGTCATTGGCCGTGGCCAGACGATCTGAGAACCCCGACGCAATCCTTGCAGGACTAACAGCGAAAGCCGAGTCCCTTCATGGCCCAAACCAGGCTAACGAAAGGCTGGCAATCCTCCGCCAGCTTGAAAGAACGGCACCTTACTCTCTTCCGGCACCGGCTCAACTCCTGCTCCACACACGCCTCATCGCCACCCATCTGGAGATGGGCAACTTCTCCAAGATCGAAATCGAGAACGAGCGTCACAAAGAGCTCGCGAACGAAATTGGCCTTCCTCAATTCCAATGGTATTCAATCGCTACTGACAGCATGCTCGCTGCAGCGCGAGGTGACATCAACCGAGCGTCAGAACTAGCCGGTACTTACAGTGCCGTGGCTGGCCCAGACGCGGACTACAACTACCAACAAACATTCGCCTGTCAGTTCTCACTTCGAAACATAGAACTCGACAACACCGGTCAGCATATCGAGGTGTATCGCGAGTACGCAGAATCACAAAGACTCGTGAAGAGCTGGAAAGCAGCATACTCATGGGCATTGCATGAGTGCGGCCAATTCGACAATGCCCGCTCAGTTCTCGATTCATTCCAAGCATCAGACCTGGACCAGCTTGAGAATGAAGCTGGCGGCGGGATAGGACTCGCAGTCCTATCCGAAGTAGCGGCCTCGGTCGGCTCGCCTGAGCAGCGCGTAGACCTACTTTCCCGTGTCCTCCCAGCAACTGAATGTTTCGCGTCAGCAGGATACGGCGTCGCGTACTTCGGTTCGTTTGCTAGATATGCGGGACTCCTCTGCGTATCAATTGGCCAAATTGAAAGGGGAATAGACCTTCTCAGGCACGCCGCGTCACAAGAGAGAAAAAACGGAACACCTAGCTGGCTCGCATACTCATTGCTGGACCTGCTAAAGGCGGAGCAAGGCGCAGGAGCGGATCAATCACAAACGCGGCGCTCTCTCCACGAATTTGTCGACATCGGTATCAAGCCCGACTTGGCCCGCGTGAAGCGAAAGCTGCGGAGCGCGGGCTTCACCGAATAGAACCGAGATTCCTCAAGGCCATACCCGAGCAGATGATCAACGCTTATCGCTAGCAGTGGAGCAGAACGTGCGACTGCCTCTCATAGCCCAACGATGAGCCTCTCACGATTGAGTAACGTCCCGCCATGCCCTTTCGGCATGTTCAATCGAATCGACCAGAGTTTCGAGATTGGCATTCAGCGCGTCGGCTCCGCGCCGGAGTTACCGCCTGGTCTCGCGGTCTCACTGGCGCGCTCGGGCGACCGCAGTCGCCTGCTTCTGCACGGTGAGACTTCATCGCTTCGGTTCGGCCGACATGAATGCAAACGTCGACAGGAGCGAACTACTCAGATCATGCACAAATGCTTGGCAGCCCCTGAGCAGTACGACGCCGCGAAACGGCCGGTGTACATCAAGAATCGGGAGACCTCGCAATCTGCGTTCTTGAGACGTTTTCAGGGTGCCGCTTTGACTTCGGACAGGACGGACAATCGCAGTCTACTTTCAGGGGGGGGGCGTCGCGTATGCCGGCCTACGGCCAGCGCAGCAGGCGTGGGATCGCTCGCTCATTCCAATAGTGCAGTATCCCGAGCGGCGAGAATGGTTCAGCGGCGGCGATACCCTTCGTCCGATTAGCATCCCGTCTCCGCAGCTTCCAATACCATCTGGAAGGTCGTTCCAGATGGTCCACTCGAGACTAAATCCAGGCTCCCACCATGCTCCTCGACTATTCTCCGACTGGTGGGCAATCCGAGTCCCGTTCCCGCACCACAAGGCTTCGTCGTAAAGAATGCGTCGAATGCCTTCTCTGCTGCCTCTGGAGCAAGCCCTGGCCCGTCGTCCACAACTCGAACAACGATTGATGCCAGATCAGAATCGACTTCGACCTTTACTACACCGCCATCATCTCCGATTGCCTGTGCTGCATTTTTAAGCAGATTTAGAAGCACTTGGTTCAGCTGGGCTGCATTTCCTCGTACTTCGTTGCATCTGTCGGGTTTGAATAGTTCAAAGGAAACGCCCTTGGGAGCATACGTCGGCGACACTAGGCCGATCGCCCCCTCAATCGAGTCCACTAGGTCAACTCGCTCCGTCTCGCCGACGGAAGGCGACGCAAAGTCCCGGAGATCACCGACTAGACGAGCGGTTCGCATCAGCCCCTCCTCAACGATTTCTGAGAGTTCCCTGATTGCCGAGACCGACTCCTTAAGCCGAGAAGGCGCGGAGTCATCGTCTATAGCGGGTACAGCTGCGCTAGATGCTTCCAGCAACTCATCGCAGATCGCTTCGACCTCAACCTCCATGGCCCGAGCAGCGTTTAACGAGAAGTTCACAGGGTTGTTCACCTCGTGCGCAACACCTGCAGCGAGTTCACCGACTGCGGCCCGACGCTCAGACTCAACCAGCACGTTTTGAGTGCTACGCAGCTCACTAAGTGCCGACTCAAGCGATTCATTCTTTATTCGAAGCTCTTCTTGGAGTTGGTGAACGTGAACCAGCCCCCCGACCCGCGCTAGCAATTCGCGAGGATGAAACGGTTTCGTTACGTAGTCATCTGCGCCCAGCTGAAGGCCCTTAACTTTCATCTCCTGATCAGCCTTCGAAGTCACGAGCACCACAGGTAGGTCACTAGTCACTTCATCAGATTTCAATCGATCGCACAGTTCGGTGCCCGACATTTCCGGCATCATCACGTCGGTCAGTACGATATCGGGACGGTCCGCATGAATTAGATCCAAGGCCTCTCGCCCATTACTAGCGAATCGAACTTGATAGTCCTTTGATAGAACGAATCTCAAGAGATCCCGCATATCAGGATTGTCATCGGCCACAACAACGCGGGGCAGACCTCCGGGGGTGAATGGAGAGTCATCGTTCTCAAGTTCGCGGTCGACGCTATAGCGATCGATTGACCGCTCAACGCCCGAGACCTCCGCTTTCTTGCCATTCTCTTCATCGCTAGACGATGAGTGTCCGGATATGACGGCGTCCGACGCGTCGGTCTCAACGTCATCAGGAACGCCGACAGGAAGCTCGACGCACATCGTTGTCCCAAACCCCTCACCGTCGCTCTCTGCCCAGATCCGCCCGGCGTGGAGCTCAACCAGTTCGAACGCTAGAGAAAGCCCGATCCCCGTACCTTCGAATTTCCGAGTAGTGGACCCATCCACCTGTGCGAACCTGTCGAAAACACGCGAGAGCTGTTCCGGAGGTATACCAACGCCTGAGTCGCGAACTTCGAGACGGGTTCCTGCTTCGACTCGCCCGGCCCAGATCTCCACTGTTCCGCCGTCTTCGGTGAACTTGAGTGCGTTGCCAACTAGGTTCAAGAGTACCTTGTCCAGAGCATCACGATCTGCGTTTAGTATCGGCATGTCCTCGAATCCCCCGATACATACTGAAACTCCCTTTCGGTCCGCGAACGGAGTGACTCCGAGCAGGACATCCTCAACTAGATCTCTAAGAATGAGCGGAGAACGCGTGACCGCGAACTGGTGCCCTTCTAGCTTCGCTAGATCAAGGAGGTTGTTGATCAGCTTGTGAAGTCTCTTTCCGTTGACCTCCATCGTACGCGTGATGTTTCGTAGGTCTTCCGGCAACTCCCCATACTCGCCCGATTGCAACGCAGCCAATGGCGAAAGGATCAGCGTAAGCGGGGTGCGCAGCTCGTGATGAACATTGGAAGTAAACCGAGACTTCGCCGCGTCCATCTCTCGCAAGTGGTCGCGGGCGGCTTCGATTTCGATGCGGCTCTTAAAGTCGGCCAGACGCATTCCGTCGAGGACCGCGGCGCTTGCGATGCATTCGATCGCCGCTCCAACCACGAAGAAAACGGACACTGTGTAGCTCGGGAGATCAACAACCTGCTGCGCAATAACTGGCTGGACTGCGAAGCATACCGTCAGGAACGAAACGATTCCGGCTGCATGCCCGGCGGTAATCGGCATCAGTACCGGCATCCCGAGGAAGAGGATAAGGAGCGCGGGCCAATAGGGACTAGTAACGCCGCCCCCCAATGCCGAAAGTCCGATCAAGAAGAGACCCGCTACCACACATCCTGCCCTGACACATGCGAGGGGCTCGAACTTATATGTCGCCGCATATACGACGACCATCGAAGCAGACCAAGCGAGTCGAACAACAGCAAACTCAACCAGGCGTTCGGAATAGACCCAAGCGTCCAACGCGAAGAAGAATGTATTGAGAGCGATAACGAAAAGAGAAGCGACTCGCGTTGCTGGAGCAAAACGCTCAGACAGCAGCCACTGATAATAGTCGGGATAGCCCTCGAGTCCTTGACCGCGAAGTATCATCCCTTAGAAATCGTCGCGTCACGGTCACTGCTTGACCGCAGGACGCTAATTCCTCCCGGTTTTCTCCCGCAGACTCAACAACGCGGGAAGCAGCGTCACGTCAGCTAGCAGACAAACGGCAACTGATGCGCACATAGTCACCCCTAAGTTTGCTACAAGCCCGATCGCAGACGACCCAAGAACTCCAAAACCGATGAAAATCGCCAGCGTCGTCAGCAGTAACGCTGGAAAGACCCTAGACAACGCACGTTCGATAGCGCTTCGAATGGCCGCACCGCCCTGAGCTGCATTCTGATACCCGGAAACTACGTGAATACTGTCATCAACAGCAATCCCGATAGACAGGCTCGCAACGCAGACAGTTGCCGCATCCAAGGGCATCGACATCCAACCAATTACCCCGAGGATCGACAGAACCGGAGTGGCATTCGCAATCATGGTAATCAGAGATAGCCATCCCTCTCGGAAGAACGCGACAACGAGAACGCCAACAGCCCCGAGCGCGATCAACAACCCAAGAACGCCACCTCTTGAGATCGCGTCCTGGGCACGTGCGAATTCGAACATGATACCCGTGACCCCGACACTCGAATCTGCAGGCCCGTTCGACTCCCACCAACTGTGCGACCAGGCCGAAAAACCAGCAATCGAAACTGATGAGTTGTCATCTAGTCTAACGAGAACGTTCGCGGATTCGTAATCGCGAGTTACTACGTCGTCCATTTGCTCTACGGCGCCAAGAAGAAGCATGTACTGCGAGATCAGATTCTCATCGGTCGGAAGATCGCCTAGATCAGCACCAGCAAGCTCGCGATGTACGAGCCGTACCGGGTCCGACACAGCCAAGGTCTTTCCGACGTAAGGAAGTTCGTTGAGCGCATCTGAGAACTCAGCAATGGTTGCCAGCATCCGTGGAGAAACCGCCGACTCATCATTCGGCGGCGTAATGAGTACGCTTACCGGCGTGATTCCAGAAAGATGCTCGCGAATCCCTCTATAAGACTCTCGAAGCTCTCCGTTCTCCGGGAACCAATTGATGACGTCACTAGACACCGTAAGCCGCGTCAATCCGCCGATTGCCGTCGCAAGCGCGAGCCCCCAGACGATCACTATCGTACGCCGACGCTCAAGCACAAAGACGGAAATCCGTTGACCGGCGGATCTGCCGAAAAGCACGCGACGAAAGTGGGACGCGTCCGCCCGAAGCGGCCAAATTTCGGCGCAGGCCGGTCCGATAGTTAGGCATGCCAACGTACAGACGATTGCGCCAAGCGCTCCGTAGATCGCCAGGTGACTGATCAGCTGAACCTCGTTCGTCGACATCGCCAGGAAACCTAAGGATGTGGTCGCACCAGATAGCGCCACCGGTCGCCCAACATTTGCAATATCGGAGACCATGTCGATCCCGCCGCTATCTCCCACGGATAGCGTTAAGAAATGCATCGAATAGGCGCAAGCCAAAGCAAGAATTACCGACGGCAGCACCGCAGTACTGAAAGACAGCGGCACCAACATCCAAGCCATCGTCCCTAAACAAACGACCGACGAAATCGCACCAACCAGCAGGGGCAAAATCACCGCCCGCAACTGGCCGAACACTACAACTAGGAAGACTCCGATGACGAGTACGGTAATCGGCACCAAACGCACAATCTCCGAACGCGTAAGTCGCCCAGCTTCAGCGCGTACAACGGGAACTCCGGACATCACGGCACCCGGATACTCCGTCAGAATCTCCCGAATTTCTCCGACACTGGTTTCCCGGTCTCCGTCGACGTCATCATCGAAAACAACATTGATCGCGAACGTCCGCCCATTCTGAGACACGAGGCTTCCGGGCGACACGAGATCACGAGAAACGAACCCTTGGAGGCGCTTTCCGCTTTCAGGCGAATCTAGAAATGATTTCGTGAGCGCCGGCGTTACAAGCAGAGAACCATCCGGATCCGTCCGAATCATCGGAACCGAAGCGAGGCTGTCTACTCTTCGGACGCCGCTGACTGATTCAAGCGAATCCGTCAGACGAATGATGTCGCGAAGAACTCTCGTCCCGTACGGCTCGCCCGACTGGGCGAGCGCGACAGATACGAACTCATCGCCTCCGTAGAGATCAAGTGAACGTTCGTAGAGTTCCCAGGGCGCCCCCGACCGATCGAGCGCGCTCCCAATCGTCGTGTCGATAGATAGGTCGACCATCAGCAGAGAGAAGGCGAACCCGACCGAAAGCCAAACCGCAAGAACGGCTCGCGGATTCCTCAAGCTCAATCGAACCAAAGACTCGATTGACCAGCTCTTCCTCCGACTGACGCTCATCACTAGGCCTCGGAGCGTAGCCCAGTTACCACAGATGTTTGGGGCGGATTACCCAACCCAAGAGCTGGGTCTACCGCGGTAAAGCCAGCTTCGGACAACAAAGCTACTAGCTCTGGAGGATCCCTAAACTCAAAGTGCCCGTGTTCTTCGTAGTCCAGAAGGCGAGCGGCCTCGTTAAGGTATGCCCGCTGGACCTCATCAAACTCTCCGGCAGACTCTGCCCCCACCAATCGCATTAGGTCTTGCGGCCCTACTTCCGAAAGCGTCTCTCGGTACAACGAACTCAGGTCTGCATCTCTTTTGGGCGACGATACGACTACAATCCCACCCGGTTTGAGAACCCTGAAAATCTCTGCCATGAGGCGAGGACCATCTTCGAGGTAAGCGATTAGCAACGACGCTACAACCCTGTCGAACGAGTGATCGGCAAATGGCAACGAATCCTCAGCGTTCACCGCGCAGAGCTTGAGTCTGATAGCGTCGCTGGAAGCACATCGAAGCCTAGCCCTCGAGAGAGCCTCGGGAACGAAATCCGCCGCCACGACGTCAAGTTCGTTTGGAACTCCGGGCCGTTCAAGAAGCTTCTCGCAGAACTCGCCTGTCCCAGCCCCTAGATCGAGCACTCTCATTCCGGGTTCGAGGTTTAACCGATCGATTTGATCGTTCATGAACTCTCGAAAAAATTCAGTGGCCCCTAGCAGCTGCATGCCGATGCCGGCGTTCTGGCCGAGAAGGTAGTCCTGCCAAAATTTTCGCATTTTCGGTCGCGAGCCCCGGACCCGAGCTCTTTCGTTTCTGTTTCGAAGATCGAGGTCAACGAGCCTTGGGACCACAGGCTTCAACTGTTCCCCGCAGAGTGGCGTCGAGACCTCGTTCGCAATCAGCTGAAAAGTATCGAGCGCTTCCGTGCTCGTCCTTAGTTGATGCCCTGTCGGGACCTCCAACAGCTTCTTCGGACCGCCTCCTCTCACCGAGAGCATCTCCCTGACTCGCTCGATATCGGTCCATCCATCGTCGCGACCGTGAATCCAAGTTAGAGGGCATGAGATCCTTGCGATGTCACGCTTCGCCTCTTCAAGCGTCGCGACGTCTGACTTAAGAACGTCTAGCGCAGCATGGTCGATATCAATTCGAACGCCGCCAAGTTCATGGATGCCGAACTCGACTCCAGCTTCTTTCCCTACGACGTAGTCAATGCCTCCGCTCACTGACTTCAGAGCAGATTGCACGTCGGTCATTCCAACCACGGCGATCCATGCCGAGTATTCTGGCCCGCCGGGGTCCGCGATAGCTAGTCGCCCCTCAAGCGCGGCCAAGCTGAATGTGACTAACCCGAGCCTATCGGCTTGAAACCGCTCGTCGGTTTGAAGAAATCGAGCCGCGGAATTCACATCGTCGGCGGCCTGAGAAAAGGTAAATCGAAGATTCTCATCTCCCGCCGCACGACATGTCGGATCGACGTAGGACTCTCCACGTCGCTGCGTTCCATCAAACCTTAGTACTGTTAGCGGCTTACCGGCCGCCGCAAAGGTCTCAACTAGTGTACGCGCCAGAGGGAGCAGAGTCTCTTTAGTGCGACCCCATGCAGGAGGCACGACGATTGCAGGACCGCCGGGCATTTGTGCGGTTCGATCGACGATTCCGCGAACCCTCTGGCCTTTCCCGTTAGGGAACTCGACAACCTCGATGTTCGCCGACACTTCACGGACGCCCGAGATCCTTCGCGCTATTCGGCTTGATGTAAGTCCAATAGTGCGGCGTGCAAGAGCCACACGACTCCAACGTTTCGCAGCGATGCCTCCGGGCAAGACCTGCTCACGAGAGTCGACAGGCAGTAGGCGAGACGCTTTCGGCGGTTGCACCGCGAGACCCAGCCGTAGCCATCCCCCTGACTCCTCCGTCTTTCGGTGCCTTACAACCGCGGCTTCACTGATATCGCGGGCATCCGCGCCGAACCGCACCAAGACCTCTGTGCCTTCTCGAAGATCGTTGGTGTTAGGCACACGAAGCCCAAGCCCCGCACGGGAACGGTCAACTACTTCCCCCGCAATTTCGGCAGAAGGTTCTTGGCCTTGCAACCGCATCCAAACGGACTCGCGAATCTCGACATCTTGCCTAAGGCGCCCACGCCGCTCGGCAACGTGGATCGACTTCGGAATTGTCATACGGAGAAGCGAAGGGTCGTTGTGGTCTTCGCCGATCGGGGTCCCAGCCATCGAATAGCTCGTGCCGTCTAGCTCAAAGGAAAAGACGAGCGTTGGCTGACGCTCCACAGCGATTCTCGTGTGTTTGACGACAAGCGCCCGGTCCTCAACTCGCGCAACGACGGCCGTACGCGGAAGGTTCCGATGATCCATTCCGTTGAGAAGAATCGTTCCCTCATCGGCCAAACGGCGGAGCAGTTGCGCGACCCGCAGGGGGTTGTCAATTGACACGCGGTGCCATGCTTGGAGGTCGTCGGCTTGCATGACCCTTGGGAATCCCTTGTCTGCGCAGTGATCAGATTGTGTTGAAAAGACTCTTCAACCTTCGTTCTACCGTATATCACGTTACACATAGCAAAATTCATAATGAGAATTCTAAATCGTAAGGTTTTCAAGTATTTGTGCATTTAAGTGGCTGTATCGTAATCCCCTCAAAAAGACTAGAACTCCTTACGCCACAGAGATAGGTTCCATTAAGATCGGGCATTCATCCGACACGGCGCGGCGGCTCCAATGAAGAATCTCAACGCAGAACCACGAGCAGATCTCGAGTTCAACCCCGCCCGAGCCTGGCAGCGGAGGGTCGGCCCATACGCAAGAGCGCGAAATTTGAGGGCCACAATCGAGTTCGGATTGACCCTCTCCGCTGTGGTAATCGCATACGCGGTGGGAGTTACAACTCTGGCCAGCGGGTCTTGGCTAGGTCTAAGCCTAATACCCGCGCTCGCGCTCTGCCTTGTGAGATTGTTTGTTATCCAGCATGACTGCGGCCACTATTCCTTCTTCTCTGCCAAGCGCACGAACGATATAGCGGGGCGCATCTGCAGCCTATTCACCCTTTTTCCGTACGCGCAGTGGCGGAATAATCATGCGAGACATCACGCGCACGTTGGGAATCTCGCTCTCCGCGGAGTCGGTGATGTCTCAACGATTACGGTGCACGAATACGAAAACTCTCGTCAGGCGAGGCGGTTCGCCTATCGCGTCTACCGCCATCCCATCGCGCTAGTTGGCTTGGGTGGGGCGTACTACACCTTGCTGCGGAACAGACTGCCGAGGCGGGGCGATTCCAGGTCGGTACGAATCCAGAACATCAAGAGCAGCCAGGGCCTTAACTTTGCAGTGGTGGCAGGAATCGTCACGCTTTTGAAAAGCGGCCTCCTTGAACCAACTCTCATGCTCGCCGTTCCGTCCATCGCTCTCGGTGGCTCACTCGGAATCGCATTCTTTTTCGTCGGGCATCAATTCGAGGAAACATATTGGGAAAGCCCGCCAAAATGGAAGCTCGCAGACGCCGCATTCTTCGGAAGTTCTTACCTTGCTCTACCGGAACCGTTCGGGTGGATTACGGGATACGTAGGAATACATCACGTACACCACCTGAATAGCCGGATCCCGTTCTACAACCTTCCGCTGTGCCTAGACGCAAACCCAGCCCTGCAGGAGCACAATCGGCTCACCGCAATCGACGCGACGAGATCTTTCGCGCTCGCACTTTGGGATGAAGATAGGCGCCGGCTAGCTGACTTTAAGCCTCTTTCACGTTAGTCGTACTGCGAGGCAAGCCCCTAAAGCCCAACCACCGCCGCAATCCCCATCCCGCTACCAACGATCGCAATCAAATACAGCACAGACCCAACAGCCCCATCCCGCTCACCGCCACCAAGATCAATCAGCAGGGAACGAACGTGATGCGCCCCCTTCCACAAGGGAAGAACGAGCAGCGCTGCCAGCAGTAGCTGACCGACCGGAATAACTCCGAACAGTGAGGCCGTGGCCAGTTCGTGAGCGCGCATGTAGTTGAGGTTGGCGGGGTCGACGATGCCGAGGGGCATGAGGATGCCGACGACGAGGATCCAGCCTGTTAGGAGCATCGTGCCGATCATGATGCCCTGGCCGAACATGAACCAGATCAGGGGTTCGAGCTTGAGGAGTAGGGTCCGCATTAGAAAATCACTCCTGCGAGAGCGGCTGACATGACAACCGTGATTCCGATCCAGAGGGCGTAGAGCATGCCCTGGATGACGCCACCCGGCGGCGGCTTCATCGGTCCGATCGAGGGGGGCTGAGCCTTCGGGAAGAGCCGGAAGAACCGGACGCCGACGAAGAGCACGCTAGCCAGGCAAAGTACGTGGAACGCGATGTAGAGCGGGTTTTCGAGGCTCTTCATGGCGGTCTGCCAGGCGACGGGGCCATCGGCGAGAGCACGGATCATGCGGATCGCGACGAAGCCTACCAGGAAGTAGATGAAGCCCGTGGCGTCGAAGAGCAGGTACGTGCGGATGCGCGGGGCGCTCCACCACGTGCTCGGCATCTGCGGCGGCGCGGTTCGGGTTCGGCCCGGCTTCGGCGGGGCCATTGCGTCGGGATGGGCTGCACCAGCCATTAGTTCGATCCTCCACTCTTACTGGGGCTCGGAAGAACGAGGCCCTTCGCCCAGTCGATCACCGCGCCGAACTTGGCTTGGTTGACTGCGGCGGCGGGGTCGACGTTCTTCGGGCAGACCTCAGAGCATTCGTTGGCGTAGGAGCAGCTGAAGACCGTTCCTTCGCCTCGGAAAATTTCGTGTCGCTCGGCGTTGCCTTCGTCTCGGCTATCGAGGTTGTATCGATGACCGAGGGCGATGGCTGCCGGCCCGAGGAACTCGGGTTCGTTCGCGACGACGGGGCAAGCTGCATAACAGAGCATGCAGTTGATGCACATGCTGAACTGCTTGAACTCGGCCAGCTGATCCGCGGACTGCGTGTACGTGAGCTTCTTCTCGTGGAGCGCGGCCTTGTCCTCGGCCTTTTCCTTCGCCCGCTTGATGAAGGGCTTAACGCTCTCGAACTTGTGCATGAAGCCGTCAAGCTCGACCACCAGGTCGCGAACGACCGGGAAGTTGGCGAGGGGCTCAATCACGATTCGGTCACCGAAGTCGTTGATCGAACTCTTGCAGGTCAGCTTCGGCTCACCGTTCACCATCATGCCGCACGAACCGCAGACGGCCATTCGGCAGGACCATCGATGCGACACGGTCGCGTCGATCTCGTCCTTGATGAAGTTGACGGCGTCGAGAACCTTCCAGTTGTTCTCGCAGGGAACCGTGTACTCCTGCAGTCGCGGCGCTTCGTCCTTATCAGGATCGAATCGCGAGATGACGATTGTCTTGTCAACGGCGGGAATTGCCTCGCCCGTATTTTTAGAAGACATCAGTACTTCCGCTCCTCCGGTACCCACTTGCCGAGGACGACGTCCTTCTTGCCGAGCCGTGGTCCGGCCGGATCGTGGTGCGCCATCGTGTGGTAGAGATAATTCTCGTCGTCACGCGTCGTGAAGTCGCGGCAGGTATGTGCGCCGCGGCTTTCCTTGCGATGCGCTGCCGAGACCGCGAGGACCTCAGCGACTTCGACCATGTTCGCGAGTTCGAGCGCCGTGATCAGCTCGGTGTTGAACACCTTGCTGTCGTCCTCGAGCCGAAGGTCGGCGACGCGACTTCGAAGCTGCGCGACCTGGCCAACGCCCGCCTGCATCGTGTCCTGCTGGCGATACACACCACAGGCACTCTCCATGACGTTGTTGAGTTCGCGCCGAATGGCCGAGATCTTCTCTCCGCCCTTCTTGCGTCCGCGAAGGTTCTCAACGCGCCCGGCTTCTTCTTCCACCTGTGCGCGAAGCGAAGCTTCGTTGCCGTCGCTTGAGCCGGCGGAGAAGTCCATGGCGTGGCGTGCTGCGGCTGCACCAAACACCAGACACTCGGTCAGCGAGTTCGAGCCCAGTCGGTTCGCGCCGTTGATCGAGACACAAGCCGTCTCGCCCGCGGCGTAGAGACCGGGCATCTCCGTGGCACCATGAATGTTCGTGTCGACGCCACCCATCATGTAGTGAACGACCGGGCGAATCGGGATCGGCTGATGAACCGGATCGACGCCGACGTAGGTCTTCGCGAGTTCGCGCACGAAGGGCAGCCGGGCGTTGATCTTTTCTTCACCGAGATGCGTCAGGTCGAGATGGACGTACTCGCCGTAGGGACCGGAGAGGCCGCGGCCCGCTTCGATCTCCTGAACGATCGCCCGCGAGATCATGTCGCGCGGCCCGAGTTCGGCCTTGTTGCCGACGCCGTAGTCGTATTCGACCAGGAAGCGCTCACCCTCGGAGTTGCGGAGGTAACCGCCCTCCCCGCGCGTCGCTTCCGTGATCAGAATGCCCGTTCCGGGAAGACCCGTCGGATGGTACTGAACGAATTCCATGTCCTTGAGCGGGACACCAGCGCGGTATGCGAGGGCCATGCCGTCGCCCGTCTTGATCGTTCCGTTCGTCGTGAACGGGAAGATCTTGCCACCGCCGCCGGTCGTCAGGATGACCGCGCGACCGACGATCGCCGAGTATTCACCCGTGCGAATGTCGAGCGCGGCAACACCGCGACAAACACCGTCGTCAACGAGCAGCTTCGAAACGAAGTACTCGTCGTAGCGCACGATGTTCTTGAAGCGCATCGAGTGCTGGAAGAGCGCGTGCAGCATGTGGAAGCCGATTTTGTCGGTGGCGTACCACGTGCGCTTCGTCGTCATGCCGCCGAAGGCGCGCGTGGCGACGGTTCCATCTTCATTTCGGGAGAACGGACAGCCCCAGTTCTCGAGAAGCGCGAGTTCCTTGGGCGCCTCTTGAACGAAGTACTGGATGCAATCCTGGTCGCCAAGAAAGTCGGACCCCTTAACGGTGTCGAAACCGTGGAGTTCGAGGTTGTCGTCGTCGCGCGCAACGGCTGCCGCTCCGCCTTCGGCGGAAACGGTGTGGCTGCGCATCGGGTAGACCTTCGAGACCAGCGCGATCGAGGCGGTCGGATTGTTCTCCGCGGCTTCAATTGCCGCGCGGAGACCTGCACCACCACCACCGACGATGACGATGTCATGTCGGGAAACTTCCATGGGTGAACCCTCTCAGAATGGAGGTTGCGAATCCTTCGAGATCGACGTCGAAAGAGGCGTCGGATCCGTCCAGACTCGGACTGAAATAGCGTCCCGCCGGAGCGGAACCATCGGGCCTCAGCTGGGCCCCACATCGCCGCGTTCCGCCTGAAACTGGCCGATACCGCAGCGCCCCGGGGTTTTAACTTATGTATAGGAGGATGGAAAGGTGATCGGTCGATCAACGCCAGATGGTTTCGCGATCACGCGACCCGGCGCGGCGGAATCCCGGAGGGCAACCGACCAGAATCCCGGATCAGCGCTGTACTCGAGGCCGATCCGGCTCCTGCTGAGTCAGGCAATGCACTGCCCCCAATCCTAGAACGAGGTTTTGGGAAGGGATCGGCACAATGGGCCGATCCGTCACGACCGTTTCGAGAATGGCGAGGGCCTCAGCATCGGCCGGAGTGCCGAATACCGGCACGAGGAGCCCAGCGTTAGCGAAATAGAAGTTTGCGTAGCTCGCCGGAACACGCCCCCAGGCCCCGTCGATCGAGGGCGGCATCGGCAGCTCGACGACCTCAAGGTTGCGCCCGGCCGCATCCTGAAGCCCCTCAAGACGTCGACGATTCTCTCGCAGAACCGCCCAGTTCACGTCGTCCTCACTGACTTCGACTGCCGTGACGACCCGGCCCGGGGCCACGAATCGCGTCAAGTCGTCGACGTGGCCGTCCGTGTCGTCCCCGACGATCCCGTCGCCCAGCCAGACGATCTTTTCCGCGCCGAAGGAGCGCCGAAGTGCCGCCTCAAGCCCTTCCTTCGATCGATCGTGCCCGGGCCGCCCTCGATTCGGGTGAAGCAGACACGATTCGGTCGTCAGGATCGTGCCCTCCCCGTCCCCGTCGATCGCGCCTCCTTCGAGCACGAGCGAATGTGCCTCGCGACGAACCCGGGTGATCCGTGACATTTGATCGGCCACCGCGGCATCCAGACCCCAGGGCGGATACTTCCCACCCCAGGCATCGAACTCGAAATCGAGCAGAACCCGCTCGTCCCTTCCCTGGCCGGACTCCTCGACGACAAAGATGCCGCCATGATCCCGAACCCACGCGTCGTTTGTCGGGATCCCGCGAAACCGAATCGAGTCCATCTCTTCGACGCCAGCACCTCGCAAGCGCGCACGAACATGATCCGCATGCTCGACGCCTAACACATTGATCTCGACCGTCTCGCCCGGCGAAATCGCGCGGACGATTTCGCAGAACGCGTCCTCTACGAGATCCAAACGACCGGGCCAGGTCTCCTTGTTATGCGGCCAGGAAAGCCAGGTCGCTCGGTGAGGTTCCCATTCCGCGGGCCATCGTCTCCGTGGCGCATCCGCCTGCATCGAAGCGGTCACGTCTTCAATCCGAGCCGGAATCGTTCGCGTTCTTCCCGTCGAGAAAGCGCTCAGTCAGACCGGCATAGGCGTCGACGCGACGGTCTCGCAGGAACGGCCAATCCCGACGCGTCCGCTCGATCAAGCCCAGGTCGCACTCCACAACGAGGACCGCCTCGTCATCCTCGGGTGCGCTCGCGAGGACCCTGCCAAAGGGGTCGCAGACGAAAGAGCTCCCCCAGAAGCGGATCCCGTCCCCTTCTGCCCCTTCGAGGGTTTCGTGACCGACGCGATTGACCGCGACCACAAAGACGCCGTTCGCGATCGCGTGGGAGCGCTGGATGGTGGTCCAGGCGTCACGCTGGGCCGAATCGATCTCGGCTCCTTCATCAAATTGCCAGCCGATCGCTGTCGGGTAGAACAAGAACTCGGCACCGGCGAGCGCCGTCGCTCGCGCCGCTTCCGGAAACCACTGATCCCAGCAAACGAGCACGCCTAACGAGCCCGCTTCCGTTTGGTGCGCCTTGAACCCGAAATCACCTGGGGTGAAGTAGAACTTCTCGTAGTAGAGCGGGTCATCGGGGATATGCATCTTGCGATAGCGACCGACGAGTTCGCCCCGCGCGTCGAGGATCGCGGTCGTATTGTGATAGAGCCCCGCCGCGCGGCGCTCGAAGAGCGAAGCGATCAAGGTAATTCCGTGATCGCTCGCCTGCTTGGCAAGCGCTTCCGTCGTCGGCCCCGGAATCGACTCCGCCCAATCGAAGCGGGTCGGGTCTTCGCTCTGACAGAGGTAGGGCGTGCGAAAGAGCTCCGGGAGACACACCACTTCCGCGCCCTCGCGGACCGCATCCGAGATCGCGTCCTGGGCATGGCGCAGATTCCGCGCGTGGTCGGGCTCACAGCGCATCTGCACGACGCCGACCCGACGGGTTCCAGACCCATTCGCGAGCTTCACGGACTCCATATCAGCTCTGGATAAAGCAAGGCCCTCCGCCTCGCAACCGGAGCGACTTTTTCTTGCCCAACGAGACAATTCCCGACCTCCGCGTGACCGAAGCTGTCACGCCCTGGGCGGATCCTTGGGTTGTTCGCATCGCCCCCCGATCACCCGGAGCCCTTCCTATGCCCCCTCGGATGCCCCCTCGGATGCCCCCACGCTCTGAAGACACGTCCTCGGCCCCCAACTTCCCCAAACTCCCGAGCGGCTCTCGTTCGGCCACCGAACGCCAGACCGAGTTCCCCTTCCCCCGCCGACCATTCACTCAGCCCTCCGGCGGCCCGCGCACCCGCGGCGCCCGCCCTCGACGACGCGCCCGAATCTCGCCGGACGTCGACACGAGCCGACTGGCCTCTGCCCAGCTCCGCGGACCGCTCCCGCCCCTCCCCCCTCTACGCCCTTCCGTCGCCGAGTCCGGACGCTTCGTACCGCGTCGGTCGCGCCACCATGCCCACGGTGCCAGCACGCCGTTCAGGGATCTCCTGGAAGGGACCGCCGCACTGCTCACGACGGTCCTCTTCGGGCTCGGCTGGGCCGCCATCGAGCTCGAACTCGATGGCCCGCCGCAAGGGGTCGATTCCGCGAGAAGCGAGTACGCTGCATTCGTCGGGCAGAAGGTCGACGCGCAGTTTGAAGCGCCGATCGGAGCGACCGGCTCACTCGACCCAGTCATTCTCTGGACGACACCCTCACCCAATCCGACTTCCCGGGAGAACAGCGACACGTGGCAGAACACGCGCCCGATTCCCCGGATGGCCCAGACTCAGACGAGCGCGCGCGGCTCCGAGCAGGTCGGAAGGAGCTCGAATCGATGATCGATGCCGTGCTCTCCCGTGAAGAACGCCGTGTCATCCTGGTCGACGGATTCAACGTGCTCCATGCAGTGCTCCAAAAGGCCGAACGCGAGTCGGGCTGGTGGAAGCGCGAGCAAAGAGAGCGGTTGCTTCGCCGCGTTGCGAAATGGCCGGCTGCCGAGGACGAGGTCTGGGTCGCCTTCGATGGGACGCAGCCCGCGTGGTCCGTCTGGGCTCAGCCCGTGGCACGCGCAGTCTCTGCGGACATGAGTCGGCCGCTGCCGGTCCACAGCGTCTACGTTGAAAGCGCCGACGACTGGATCGTACGCCGCGCCCGACGCGCTCCCCATCCGGAGCGCACGATCGTCGTCACGCGAGACCGACAAGTCGCAGGGCGCGCTCGAAGCGCCGGGTGCGAGGTCTGGTCGCCGTGGTCCTTTATGTCGCGATGTCCCGAAGGAGAGGCGGACGATTCGATCGCCGCCGAGCTCGCTGCAGGCTCGAAGACGGCCTTAGACACAATGGGTCAAGGCGCGAAACGCATTCGCTGAGGATCCACCCAGGGGTGGGAGGCGCTGGCTAGATCTCGCCTTCGGACTCGCCGAAGCTCGCTTCGTAGGCGTCGATGATCTTGGAGGCGTTTTCCTCAGCCGCGCGGCCAGAGACGTCGACCATTTTCCATCCACGTGCCCGGAAGAGCTTCCGCGCACGATCGAGTTCGAGCATGACCTGATCGGGATCCGTGTAGTCCGTCGAGGACGGAGCGCGCATCGACCTGAGCCGCGCGGTCCGCACAGAGAGCAGGGTTCCGGGGTCGACGGTCAGACCGAAGACCCGGCGCTTGTCGATCTCGAGCAACTCCTTGGGCGGGTCGAGGCCCGGCACGAGGGGAACATTGCCCGTCTTGAATCCGCGTTGCGCCAGATACATGGAGAGCGGGGTCTTCGAGGTCCGGGAAACACCGGTGAGAACGATGTCCGCCTCGTAGAGCGTTCGAAGGTTCGCGCCGTCATCGTGACGAACCGCGAACTCGACCGCGTCGACGCGATCGAAATAGTCGTCCGAGAACCCGTGCAGGATGCCCGGCTGATGGCGGGGCTCGACCTTCAGTTTCTGCGCGACGCGCATGATCAAAGGCCCGAGCAGGTCCACGACCGCGACATGCCGCTCCTCCGCCTCTCGGATCAGCGCTTCGACGACTTCGCCTTCGACGAGACTGAAGACCACGAGTGCCCCCACCTCTTCGGCGAGCTGGATCACTCGGCGCACCTCGGAGATCGTGCGGGCATCCCGGAAGACCCGCAGCCGCCATCGATCCCTGAATTGGATCATCGCCGCGCGGACTGCCGCACTTCCCGTATCGCCTGTGCCGTCGGAGACGACGAAGACCGTCATGTCGTTCGCGTTCTTAGCCATTGCGCCGGAGAGTAGCGGCGACCGGCAGCTCGTGCGCAAGCCGGCGTAATTGCCTGAATTCATTGACGGTTCATTGACGCAAAGGCGATCGGCCCGCATTCTCTGCGGCCCATGGCCTACGACCCGTCTCGCATCGAATCCAAGTGGCAGGCGTTCTGGGAGGAACACGAAACCTTCCGCGCCGAAGTCGATCCCGCATGCCCGAAATACTACGTGCTCGACATGTTCCCCTACCCATCCGGGGACGGACTGCATGTCGGTCATCCCGAGGGCTACACGGCGACGGACATCATGGCCCGCTACAAGCGCATGCGCGGCTTCAACGTCCTCCATCCGATGGGCTGGGACGCCTTCGGCCTTCCCGCCGAGCAGTATGCGATCAAGACGGGAACCCATCCGCGCATCACGACCCAGCGGAACATCTCGAATTTCAAGCGCCAGATTCAGTCGTTAGGCTTCAGCTACGACTGGTCGCGCGAGATCGATACGACCGATCCCAACTACGTGAAGTGGACCCAGTGGATCTTTCGCCGACTCCACGAGCGGGGCCTCGCCTACGAAGCGGAGGTCCCCGTCAACTGGTGCCCCGAGCTCGGCACGGTCCTCGCGAACGAAGAAGTCATCGACGGCAAGAGCGAAGTCGGCGGGCATCCCGTCGTTCGCATGCCCATGAAGCAATGGATGCTGCGCATCACGCAGTACGCCGATCGCTTGATCGAAGACCTCGAGGGTCTCGATTGGCCCGAGCCGATCAAGAAGATGCAGCGCGATTGGATCGGCCGCTCCGAAGGCGCCCATGTTCGCTTCGCGGTCGATGGACCCTCTTCACAAGGAGGGGGTACAGAGATCGAAGTCTTCACGACGCGGCCTGACACGCTCTTCGGTGCGACCTATATGGTGCTCGCCCCGGAGCACGCGCTCGTGAGTGAAATTACGACCGACGACCAGCGTGCCGCCGTGGATGAATACGTCTCCCGCGCGGCCCGCCGCAGCGAACGCGACCGCATGGCGGATGCCGGTGCCAAGACCGGCGTCGCGACCGGCGCCACTGCGCGCAATCCCGTGAACGGCGAGTCGATTCCGATCTGGATCGCAGACTACGTCCTCGCGGGTTACGGAACCGGCGCGATCATGGCTGTGCCCGGCCACGACACCCGAGACTGGGAATTCGCCAAGTCCTTCGACCTCCCGATCGTGGAAGTGGTCAGCGGCGGCAATGTCGAAGAAGAGGCGTGGACGGGCGCGGGGCAAGCCACTGCATCCGGCTTCCTCGACGGACTCGGAACCGCTGACGCGAAGGCGAAGATGATCGAGTGGCTCGAAGCCGAATCCCTCGGTCAGGGAACCGTCACGTACAAGCTGCGCGATTGGCTCTTCAGCCGACAGCGCTACTGGGGCGAGCCCTTCCCCGTCGTGCATCACGAAGATGGCCGGGTCGAGCTGATTCCCGAGTCGGATCTGCCGCTTACGCTGCCCGAGCTCGAAGACTTTGCGCCGACTGGCGAAGGCTACGAACCGCCGCTCGCGCGCGTGAAGGAATGGATCGAGACGACGGATGCGGATGGGCGCAAGGTTCTGCGAGACGCGAATACGATGCCCCAATGGGCAGGGAGCTGTTGGTACTTCCTGCGCTTCCTCGATCCCATGAACGACGAAGCGCCCTGGAGCGATGAGGCCGAGAAGTATTGGATGCCCGTCGACCTCTATGTGGGCGGCGCGGAGCATGCGGTTCTGCATCTGCTCTACTCGCGCTTCTGGCACAAGGTCTTCTACGACCTCGGTCTCGTCTCGACGAAGGAGCCCTTCCAGAAGCTCGTGAATCAGGGAATGATTCTCGGAGAGAGCTTCCGCTATTTCGATGATGACGTCTCGGATACGAATCCGAAGGGCGCAACACGTTTTGCGTCCAGTGACGTCAAGGACACGGATGAGGGCCCGGTCGCCAAGAGCGATGGGCGAGCCCTCAAGGTGCGCTGGTTCCAGCTCGGCGAAGTGACCCTCGACGAAGATCGCAACGCCTTCCACCCGGACGACGCCTCGCTCCCGCTCGAACGCGTGGTCGAGAAGATGTCGAAGAGCCGCGGCAACGTCATCAATCCAGACGATGTGATTTCCGAGCACGGGGCCGATTCGATGCGGCTCTATGAAATGTTCATCGGCCCGCTCGAGAAGTCGGCCCCTTGGTCGACGGAAGGCATCCAAGGCGTCTATCGCTTCTTGCAGCGCGCCTTTCGGCTCTTCCACACCGGGGACGGTACCGGCGAGGAAGACGACGAGCGCTATGCGCCCCCGGCCGAGGGCGCGGGAACGGACGCCCAGCGAAAGCTCACGGCCCAAACGATCGCGGGCGTGACCGACGACCTTGAGAACATGCGCTTCAACACGGCGATCTCGAAGCTGATGGTCTTTGCGCGCGACATCACGAAGGACGGCGCGCTGCCGCAGGAGAGCGCGGAAGCCTTCGTCCTCTTGCTTGCGCCGATGGCCCCGCATCTCGCGGAGGAGATCTGGTCACAGATGGGCAACGCGGAGAGCCTTGCCTACGCGCCCTGGCCGACCGCGGACGAGAGTCTGCTCGTCGAAGACGAGATCAGCCTCGTAGTTCAGCATAACGGGAAGAAGCGCGGCGAGATTCAGGTCGCAGCGGATGCGGACGAAGATGCGATCAAGGCCGCCGCGCTTGCGATCGAGAACGTGCAGAAGAGCCTCGGCGGACGCGACCCCAAAAAGGTCATCGTTGTGCCGGGACGCCTCGTCAACATCGTCGGGTAGAGCGGCCAGTTCCTGACAGTCGGCACGCCTCCTCTCGCCCCCGACGAACCGACCGACGATGCTCCGTCCCCGCGCAGATCCCGCGGTCATGGATCCCGGAGCAAAAGCACCTCCCGGCCTGCGCCACCCACGCACCCTCGAAGCCCCGCGAGTGCCGTCCACACCTACGCGCCCGGCGAAACGCGCCCCTCGCCGCGGCCCGCGCCTCACGAGAACTAACATCTCCGGTCAAGTTACGAGTTCTTCTGGGCAGAACCCCTGAGGCAGATCTTCACGGATGTTGGCGTCTCTTGACACTTTTCCGTTCAAGGTTGAATTCGAAACACCCGAATCAGCCCTTGCTCCCGCGATGAACAGCGATCGGGAGGTTCGAAATCCATCGCTGGATTGATCGAGAACGCCGTCGGGAGCGACACCTGGATGTCGGATTTTCTAGAAGAGGACGAGGAAATCGTGCAGGAATTCCTAATCGAGAGCTACGAGAACCTGGACGCTCTCGATCGCGAATTCGTCGATCTCGAACGCGAGCCGGACAACCCGGAGATCCTTGGATCGATCTTTCGGACGATTCACACGATCAAGGGCACGAGCGGCTTTCTCGCTCTCAGCAAACTCGAGACGGTTACCCATCGCGGCGAAAATCTCCTCAGCCAGCTCCGCGATCGCACGAAGAAGATCAATCCAGAGATTACGAGCGCGCTCCTTTCGATGGTGGATGCGGTCCGCGACATCCTGGCCGTCATCGAGGAGCAGGGAAACGAGGGTGACGGTGACTATTCCGCGCTGATCGAGAACCTCGAACGCCTCACGAATGCCCCCGCAGATGCGAGCGATTCGGCCGAAGCCGACACCAAGACGGAGGGCGCGGCCGACAACACGACCGCCGCTGAGCCTGCCGTCGAAGAAACGGTCTCGGACGTCGCGACCGTTGCTGAAGCAGCGACTACCGAGGCGAGTCCGACGCAGGAGCCGCCCTCCGCGGATACCGCCGAAACGGCGGCTACCGAGTCCCCTTCCCCGACGCCTGAGCCCCTTGCCAACGAACCCTCCGCGCCGGCGGCACCGCCTGACGCGGGCCGTCCTCCGGGCGAGCGAAGCGGGCTGGCCGATAGCAGCATCCGAGTCGACGTTCGCCTGCTCGACAAACTCATGAACCAGGTCGGCGAACTCGTCCTCGCCCGAAATCAGGTCCTGCAGTACAGCTCAGCGCAGGCAGACACCGGCTTTCTCGCGACCTGCCAACGACTGAATCTCATCACCACAGAGCTGCAAGAGGGAGTCATGAAGACTCGCATGCAGCCCATCGAAAACGTGTGGAGCAAGTTTCCTCGTGTCGTACGCGACCTCGCGAACGCATGCGACAAACAAGTTGCCGTCAAGATGGAAGGCAAGGAAACCGAGCTCGACAAGACGATTCTTGAGTCGATCAAGGACCCGCTTACCCACGTCGTTCGCAACTCGGTCGACCACGGCATCGAGTCTCCGGAAGAACGGGTCGCGGCGGGCAAGCCCGAAGAAGGCCGGCTCTCGCTTCGCGCCTTTCACGAAGGCGGGCAGGTCAATATCGAGATCGCCGACGACGGGCGAGGCATCGATCCCC
>Ga0316209_1001416_pt1 | contig 25092 bp, 24 predicted proteins | sample 6monopyrite_MG_FD_204945 | JGI IMG/M metagenome (GOLD analysis project Ga0316209, IMG submission 204945) | Microbial mat bacterial communities from mineral coupon in-situ incubated in ocean water Damariscotta River, Maine, United States -... | ecosystem: Environmental > Aquatic > Marine >...
AAAGCAGTTCTGTCGTAGATGCCAAATAAGGCAGCAATAAAAACTAAGGAGAGTCTATTAATGAAAAAATACAAACCAACCTACCCGGCTGCGGTGGCAGTGTTAACGCTAGGTGCCATCTATTCCAGCCAAACCATGGCTGAGAACTGGGCCGACAAAGTAACCATCGGTGGTTTTGCCAGTGCCGTGTACCAGGTCAGCGATCAAGCCACTCAGTTCAACGGCGAATCGGGCGTTACTGAGGACGGAGCCTTTCAAGGCACCCGCATGGGCATCAACATCAATGCGCGCCTGGACGACAATCTCACACTATTCAGCCAATTACTTGCCACACAAGAGGACAATGATTACAGAACCGACCTGGATTGGGCCTTCATTTCCTACAAAGCCGGTAATGAATGGCAGCTGCGTGCCGGTAAAATTAAATTTCCAGCCGGCCTAGTCAATGAATATGTGTCGGTGGGTACTCTCTATCCCTGGATTGCACCGCCTGCATTGTTTTATTCAGCGGACATGGCAGGACCACAGGTCACCCGCGAGGCCTACACTGGCTTTAGCGCCGTATGGGAACGCAACCTGGGTGACTGGACCGTCAGCAGTGACATCTATGCAGGTGAAGTCAGCTTGCCTCCGTTTAAAGCAGAGGCTACCAGCACCTTATTGAGTACGTATACTGTACGCAAGCTGACCGGCCTCACCCTGAAGGCTGACTGGAACGACACATTCCAGCTACAGGCCACTACTTTCAGCGGCACCATGGACATCCCAGACAGACCACCTATGGATGGTGAAAAACACTCTAGCACTTTAGTAGGTGCAAAAATGGATTGGAATAACATCGTCGGTTATGCTGAATGGGCCGATGTTAAAATGGGAAGCGCCAAGATGGGCGCAGGTACAAGCTGGTATACCACATTAGGTTATCGCATCGATCGTTGGCTGCCAAATATCACTTATCAATATTTCGACAAGGGTCTAGATACAGCGGATCTAAAGCAAGAGCAGAATATGACCACTTACGGCGTGAAGTATGCTTTGACTCGTAACGCCAGCCTTAAGTTTGAATACAGCACCATTGAGACCGTTCAAGGCCAAGGCTTGTTTGCCGGTCCAGTAGTAGACAAATCATCCGACATGTATGGCGTAGCCATCGACGTAACTTTCTAGGGGGAGTCATCAATATGTTCAAGCGTAAAACAAACACTACTATCATGGGCCTATTTTTAATTGGCGCCCTCACCAGCGGCACGGCGATGGCCGAGATTGCGGTAATTGCCAACCCGGGCAATGACACCGCTAGTTTGACAGCAGCTGAAGCCAAGGCATTATTTCTGAAGAAAACAACAATCTTCCCAAATGGTTCCGAAGTTATTCTAGGCGATCAGTCGGAAGACAGTGCCATACATGCTGAGTTTGCCAAAAAGGTGCTGAAAAAAACGCCGGATCAGCTTAGCTCATACTGGTCAAAACGGGTTTTCTCCGGCAAGGCAATGCCGCCGAAAGTGGTTGGTGATGATACGTCAGTCAAGGCCTGGGTGGCCAAAACCCCCAACAGTATTGGCTATGTCGATGCCGGTGGTGTTGATGATTCAGTCAAGGTTTTACTGCGCGTGCCTTAAGCACGCGTAGTTTTTACCTATATTGTGGGCAGGCGGTGATCGCTGGGGGGCGATACTGTATTTGAATAAGGAAATAAATGATGCGTGTGATAAAAGGACTATCGATTAAAAACAAGGTGTTGCTGATAAGCGCCGTGGGCGTAATCGGTTTCATAGTCAATCTGGCCTATAGCTACACAGTGAATAGTAGCAATGAAGCAAAGCTGGACATGATCAGAGATGTGAGTTTTCCTGTTCTTGAGCGTACCGATGCCAATATCGTCCGCCTCGACAAGGTTAAAATCGCATTGCGTGGCGCGGTTGAAATGGCCGAAGAGGACATGATTGACGACGCCGATAAGCTGGCCACGGATCTGCAGGCGAGTTTCGCCGAAATCACCGCCATCACAGCCGATAAACAAGGCCGGGGACAAGTACTTGATGCCCTATTTTCAAACTACTATGATGCGGCCAAAAACGTGACCCTGGGGATGATTAATGGATCGCTCTCTGCGGCGGAAATGCAGGCCGCAGCAGCAAAAATGAGTCAATCTCTACAGGACTTTGAACAAAAACTGAGTCAATTCCGTTTGTCTGAGTACGAAAAATTCACAAATACCATTAACAGCGCCCAGCAAGCATCCAGTAACGGTACCCGCATTGGGCTGCTGATCGGTCTGGTGGTGATTGCACTCCTCGCCTTTGCCTCATTTTTTATGGGCCAGTTGATTCGTCGCAGCATCGCCGACGTTGCCAGTTCATTGGATGATATTGCCTCCGGCAATGGTGATTTAACCAAACGTCTTGAAACCCCATGCAATGATGAAATTGGCATGCTAGTCAATAATTTCAATGCCTTTGTTGGAAAATTGCATCACATTATCACCGAGGTTACACAAGCAACCAACAAGGTGGCCACCGCGGCCGATCAGCTGGCAACGGTTTCATCAGAAGGCAACAAGAACATTCAGCAACAACGCCTGGAAATCGATCAAGTCGCCTCTGCCACTCAAGAAATGAGCATCTCGGTTGCCGATGTCGCAAATAATGCGCTGCAAGCCTCGGATTCAGCCCAGGATGCGAACCAAAGCTCCAGCAGCGGACAACAGGTGATCAATATAAGCATGGCCTCTATCGAGAGCCTGGCGAGGGAAGTCGAACAGGCCGCTGAGGTGATCCACAAAGTCGGCAGCGACAGTGAAGATATTGGTGCCGTGTTGGATGTTATCAAGGGTATTGCCGAGCAAACCAACCTGCTGGCACTTAATGCAGCGATCGAAGCTGCCCGCGCCGGTGAACAGGGACGCGGTTTTGCCGTGGTGGCCGACGAAGTTCGTAATCTGGCCAGCCGAACGCAGGAGTCTGCCCATGAAATTGAGAAGATGATTGCCACATTGCAATCAAACGCTGGCGATGCTGTTACGGTGATGGAGAGAGGGCGCAGCAAAGCGAAAGAGACGGTGGACCAAACAGGCAAAATCAGATCCACGTTGAATGAAATCGCCGAATCGGTATCGAAGATTTATGAGATGAATACGGGGATTGCTTCTGCCGTTGAAGAGCAGAGCGCCGTATCTCGAGAAATCAGCGGCAACGTCACCCGCATAAGTGACGGCGCTGAACAGGCTTCAAAGCTCGGCCAACAGACCGAATCTGCCAGTAATGAGCTGTCGGGACTAGCCGCACGACTACGAACTTTAGTCGGGCAATTCCACGTCTAGTCATACGTTACCTATAAATACGCAGCTCTAGACATCGATTCAACTTTAGCGCCATCCTCGACGGGTGGCGCACATTTTTTCACCATTCACCGGCATACATTTTAGCGTTTGAACGGCACAGTACATACTGCTACCTCCCTCACTTAGCTAAATCTCAATACGCCCGTAAGCCATTGCCGCGCAGGCGGGAGATCACCATTGCAACGCTCACAGCATGGCGCTGTTTTCAACCCTCGCCATCATGTTTGTCCTTGTGCTCATGCCTCATATCGCTACCTGGGTCCATCACCCCACGCCAGGTAAAGTGCTCATACACACCGGACCAATACATGCCAAAAAAGACCGCAAACAGCAGTTCCTCAAGTGGCATAAAGCCGAACACTATCCCCGACAGCGCCTCAAGATCCCAGACCCGTTCAATATATCCCGGTGCGCTCCACTCCAGACCCACCAGAAAAATGGCGTAGTAGACCAGAAACAGCAAACCACCGATCCAGCTTTTTCGTTTCAAGTCCGGCCGGCACAACGTTGTCGCAACAACGCCAATAATCATTGCGACGATTGAAGGGTAGATAGGATTCCAAGGCAAAAAATACAGCGGTACAAAGGCGACAAACGGTGCCACCAAGGCTTTATAGTGATGTCGGTGCAATGGCTGTTGGCGCTGTTCCTTCGCCACGGGGGCAGCGGTTTGCCCGGTAAACAGATTATAAAAAACGGCACCGATACCACCTATCCCGAAACAAAAAATCAGACTCTCTATATCGAACCCCGTATTCACCGCCAAATCGAACAGGCTGGGCGGTAACCAATACTCCGGTACGAACAGCGGCTCAGTTAATCCAAACGGCATGGTAAATAGGCTGGCCCACAACATTGCCCGTCGATGCACGGGGAAGGCGACATAAACAATTGCCCAGGGCACCAGAAACGCGCTCGACCAGAGCAGCCAGACGTATTGGTCAGTAGCCATTTTTATTTCTCTCCTTACGAATTTTGTTTATACCGGTGTCGAACACAACGACGACCAGTGCTGCAACTGCCACTATTAAAAAAGATGGGAGCATAAATTTAAGGCCATACCGCCGCCAGCCGGAGCACATGTTAGCAGCCCCGTTCTCATTCAGCAGATGCTGACAGCCGCATTCCGCTTCGCCCATCTAACGAATACCTGCACGCCGCTGTTCACGCCGCACATAGGCGATAATATGCCCTACTTGTTGCGGTGAAACAGCCGGGATTGGCGGCATATCGCCGAAGTGCCAATGGTGTTGTTTGACACCATTTTTTGCTGCCCTATGGAATGCCAGGTCTGCATGATGTCCTGGATTGTAGACTTTATGCACCAGAGGCGGTCCCTGGTTAGTGCCTGTAGCCGCATCGCCATGACAATTGGCACAATTTTTTCGAAACAAATCTTCACCTTGCTGTGTGTTGGCGACAAAATCTGCACCTGGCAGGTGTTGTTGTTGCCGCAGCTGTTCAGGATTCGGCTGCTCGCATCCTGCTATCAGTACTGCGCTGCCGACTAGAAAGCCAGCGATAATAAAACGTCTTTTTTTCATCTGCTTACCACCTCGATTATTGTACTTTGCCACTACGGGTATTGGTGCTATCCGGGCTTCCACTCTGATTGAAGACAGGGCTGACTATTACACTAACTATCAATTAACCATTACCGCCGGTACCAGGCGGCAATGGCGACAACTGATGCGGGTCGGATTTCAGCGTCGCCACTAAGGGTTGCAGCTGCGCCAGGGTCTGGGCCATGGCAGCAGCCTGTATCTCCGGACCGCCAGTACTCAATGGCCAGATCAACTCCGGCAGATCCGGCTCAACAACGATAATCGGCGCACCACAACCGCCGGGGCAACTATGAAAGGTTAACGCCTGATCGGACAAGTACCAGGGACGCTGACGATAGAGCAACAGATACAAGATTCCTATCAGAGACCAGGGCTGTTTAAGCGCCTCAGTCAAGCCTTCTTCCCTGTCCCGATGCATAGCCGTGTGATGAACGATGAGTGCGTCCAGACCGTGCTTGCAACAGATTGCCTCAGTCGGAGAAATCTCTATCATGGCGCCATCGCAATATAAATCGCCGTCGACCGCCACCGGCCGATACAACACCGGCATGGCGGCACTGGCCATAATACGCGGCGCTAGCTCTCCTTCTGAAAAAAGCGTTTTGGTGCCCCTGGTCAGATTCATCGCTAAACTGTAAAAGGGGATATTGCATTGATCAAAGCGTTTGGCGCTTAGATTGCGCTGAACGAACTCGATTGCCGCGTCAGTATCCGAAAATCCACTATAGCCTCGCCCTTTACGGACAATCATATTCCAGAAAAATCGCGTCCATGAGTCCGGCCGCCAGTATTCCCGGGTTCGCACATTGGCAATCGTCGCCTGCCATTGCTGCAAATCGGTGCCACTGGCATAGATGCCGCCCACCAGGGCCCCGGCACTACAACCAGCAACAGCTGCGACGTCAATGCCCAGCGCTTCAAGGGCCAATAAAAACCCGGTATGGGCGTAAACACCACGGCCACCTCCGGAACTCAACACCACGCCAATTTTTACCGGGCGATTCAACTTGCCCCCGTGATTTAACTTCATTACCTGCATACCTAAAAAGTTTAACTATTAACTCATTGTCTCAACTAAGGCCACCTTTTTTGAAATCGGAGCAGACTTGATGTCTATGCCCACAATTCCAGCACAAAATTCGACATGACCGCTTTCAATATATCGCTACGGGTAATAATACCCACCAATGCCCCGTCCTTCACAATCGGCATTGCACCAACACGCTTATCAACAAAAAGCCTGGCAATGTAACGTACATCCGTATCATGACTCGCCGTTAAAACAGGTGTTGTCATCAACTGCTCAACACGTTCGTTTAGTTTGTGCTGGATCCGTGGCTGGTAGTTTTCCGTTAACCCGCCTACATAACGCAGAATGTCCCGATCCGAAAAAATGCCTACTAACATACCCTCCGAAGAGACAACGGGCAAATGACGGAATTGCTTTTTCTGAAACAGTAACAGGGCTTCGTCAATTGTCATTCCAGCAGTCAATGTCAGCACCGGTGAACTCATCATTCGTTCAGCAAACAGAACAGTTCCTGCCACCGGTAATTCATTGACTGTTCGATAGGCCTGTTCACCAGAAGCCTGCTGGCCATGTTTTCCGGCAGCCCCATGATGCTCTTTTTCATCGACAGGGTGAACCGCAGTCAATGCCTCTATTTTTGCCACACCTGTCGGCTTGAAAAGTTTTCCCACCGGCTGAACTTCAATGCCATTTATACCTTGAATGACAAAAGTCATTGGTTATCTCCCCAAGCTATACCATCAAAGTAAAGTAATAAATCATTCATTAGACCAGCACTCGCCGCGACACCAGACACAATGACAATCAACATTATTACAGATATTATCCGTGCGCTGACTCACATAACGGTGATTGGCCCATGGGATTAACAGGCGCTTGCGCCATGACAAATGGTACTGCTCCCGTAAGGATGCACGAAGATTCGGCTTCGAGGCATAGCGCCGCAGAAACCAATGATAACCGCGATTACCCAACAAATTATAGAGCACACGATTGACCACCGAGGTTTGCATCTGCGGTTTCAACTGCCGCTGCCAGAGTCTGTCGTAGTCCTCGCCATTCAAAATACTTTGCGCCGCCAATAGACCCGATGAAATGGCCAGACGCATGCCAAAACCCCACAAGGTGTCCTGAAAACCTGCCTGCTCCCCCACCAACGGATGTCTGCCGCTATAGGCGCTGGTGGGAATGCGGAAATTGCCGCTGCCGCCGTGTCGCCGAGGGTTCCTCATCTCCAGCCCGACCAGGCGCTGAAAGGCCTCTACTGTGCGCTGCACGTAAAGTTTTTCCTGCTTGAAGTCGGAAAACATACAGCTTTTTAGCGTACCTCGGCCATTCATCACCAACAAATAGGCATAGCCCTGGGGCGCCAGATCATCATCGCAAATGACCCAGTAGCCGTCCTCCATATTAGTTTCGAAGTGATAACCCACGGCGATGGCATCAGCAACCCGCGGTCCAGCAGCCAGGATGCCATCCCCTGTTACCTGGCGCAGACGACTGTTGAAACGCACCTCCACACCAAGGGCTTGCGCCTGCCGCAGTAGGGCGCTGTCGAGTGTGTCGGGGCCGGGGCCGCGCTCCAGTAGATAAAAAAGCGGTTCGTCGCTTTTGATTTTATAACTTTCGCCCTTGGGATTAAAGGCAGTGCCGTTACGACAAGGCAAGGCCATGAAGTCGGTTGTCAGCCCCTGGCCTTTCAATACCGACAGGGCATCCTCCTCCGTGCTCCAGTTCTCCAACCCCTGGAAATCGCCACCAAAGCGGTGACCCACCTCTTTATGTGTTTCGTGCACGACCACCTGACGGCCCGCCCGGGCCAGGGTAATGGCCGCCGCCAGGCCGGCCGGGCCGGCACCGGCGATTTCTACCGGCGAGCCGGTGTGGGAATCCACGTTTATATTACTGGTCATCGTTAATCCTTTTTACCTCGTTCCCGCCTGGCCTTATCCGATCGCCGGCCTGCATCGACAAGCACCACCAGTGAGCGGTCCGCCAAGACCTGCGGCGACGCTGCATCAAGCAATGGATAGTCGTGTGACATCCACGCATCATCAGGGGCTGATGCGGCAGTGTTCACCGCCAGCCGCCAAGCCTGACCGGCGTGAACTGCCGGCAGGTGAAACGTCACGACATTCGGTTCAGCATTGAATAGTAGGCACAGATCCGTATCATCGAAACGGTCGCCATGGAGCACACAGCCCAGCGACCGCTCATTATTGTTCCAGTCGGGCGTATCACCGCTAACATCAAACCAAGTAATGTCGTCTGCACTATAAAAGCTCTCTGCCGTCAGCAACGGATGCTGTTTGCGCAGCGCAATCAGCGCACGGCTAAAGCGTAGCAACTCGCTATTGTCTTCGACCAGCCGCCAGTCGTACCAGGACAGCTCATTGTCCTGACAATAGCCGTTGTTGTTGCCGCCCTGACTGCGACGGAATTCATCACCACCCAGCAACATAGGTACACCGCGGGAGAGCATCAGGGTGGCGATGAGATTCTTGAGCTGACGCAGCCGCAGGGCCTCGATCTGCGGGTCGTCGCTGTCGCCCTCGATGCCGTAATTGGCACTGTAGTTATTATCGCTGCCATCGCGGTTGTCCTCGCCGTTGGCCTCGTTGTGTTTGTGTTCGAAACTCACCAGGTCGTTGAGGGTGAAGCCGTCATGGCAGGCAATGAAGTTGATGCTGTTGAGCGGCTGCTTGCCGCCAGCCTGGTAGAGGTCGGCACTGCCACACAAGCGACTCGCCAGTGCACCGCGCATGCCGGCATCGCCGCGCCAGAAACGACGCACCTGATCGCGAAAATGGCAATTCCATTCGGACCAACGCCGTCCGGCAAAATTACCCACCTGCCAGGCACCGGCCGCGTCCCAGGCCTCGGCAATCAGTTTCACATCACGCAGGATAGGGTCCTCGGCGATACGTTCCAGCAGTGGTGGATTGCTGGCCATATTACCCGTCTCATCGCGCCCTAGTATGGAGGCCAGATCAAAGCGGAAACCGTCTACGTGCATCTCAGCCGCCCAGTAGCGCAGGCAGTCGAGAATAAAGTCCCGCACCACCGGATGACTACAGTTGAGCGTATTGCCGCAGCCCGAGTAGTTCTTGTAATAACGCCGGTCAGCTTCCAGCTGGTAGTAAATGAGATTGTCGATACCCCGAAAGCTCAGCGTTGGGCCCAACTCATTACCCTCGGCAGTATGGTTGAAGACCACGTCCAGAATCACCTCGATACCGGCAGCATGCAGGGCCCGCACCATTGCTTTGAACTCGGTCACCTGCGCCCCCGCCTGTGAGGCATAAGCCGCCTTGGGGGCAAAGAATCCCACTGTGCTATAGCCCCAGTAATTGCGCAGTCGCTCACCGGTGAGCGGATTACTGCGGATGAGTTCGTGTTCGTTGAACTCATGTACCGGCAACAGCTCCACCGCAGTGATACCCAGTGCTTGCAGATAGGGGATTTTTTCGATCAGGCCGAGATAGCTGCCCGGCTGCGCCACAGCTGATGAAGGGTCTATGGTGAAACCTCTGACATGGGTCTCGTAGATGACCGTCTCTGACCAGGAGTGCCTGAGCGGCCGATCGCCTTGCCAGTCGAAGTCGTTATCGACAATCAGGCCACGCGCCGCACAGGCCTCGTTATCATCTTGAGCAGGCCGCTCCTTATCTACCGAACTAGAGGCATCATAACCGCGCGCTCGGGCAAAATCCCAGCCCGAGACACCGGTCAATGCCGGGGCGTAGGGATCTATGACGATGCGTTTCGGGTTATAACGCAGCCCCTGCTCGGGCTCGTATGGGCCATTAACACGCCAGGCATAGGCCTGACCGGGACGCGGTCCCTCCACCCTAAGATGCCAGATGTCACCGCTGCGGTGGCAAGCCGGATCGAGGTGGATGCTAGTGCTGTGTGTGGCGGCGTCGGCAGGGCTATACAGCAGCAGCTCCACGGCGCTGGCATGACGGCTGAACAGGGCAAAATTAACCCCCTCGCCGACCAGCCAGGCGCCGAGCGGAAAAGGCCGCCCCGGTTTGGCGCAAGTGCTGTCTCTCATGTATCGCCTCCCGTTAACATCTGCGTGCCAGCGTCGCCCTGGTGATCGGCACAAAGACCGTTCACGGCCATCAGATAGCCGCTCGCCGTCAACGGCGTTTGCAACTGATTGCTGATCAATTCATGGCCGAAAAAACACGCGGCCTTCATAACACTGCCGCCGTTATTGTTTGTCGTCTTAGCACTGGCGCTCCTCTTAAAAAACCACTGGCATCGCACTGGCATGCTCCGTAGCCAGCTCAAAGCCAACGCCGCGCCAGCCAGCCTACCGCCTCCGTGAGCTGTTCGCTCCAGCCTCGTGTGCGCCAGCGACCAGCAAACACCTCTTCCGACTGCTCCAAATCCGTTTCGAACTGCTGCCGCAACTGCTGGCATAGTTGCGGCTCACGGCTGATCAGGTTCAACTCGTAATTCAAAAAAAAGCTGCGGTAATCCAGATTCGCCGTGCCCAGGATGGCGTAAGCCTGATCCACAATGGCGGTCTTGGCATGCAGCACACGCGGCAGATACTCGAAGATGCGCACCCCCGCCTGCAACAACGGTGCATAACCGGCGTGGGATGCCCAGCGAACCAGAGGCACATCACCCTTGCGCGGCACCAGCACCCGCACGTCCTTGCCGCGCCGCGCAGCCGCCATCAGCGCCGCTTGCGTGCGATGATCCGGAACGAAGTAAGGCGTGGTCAACCAGACACTGGACGCCGCTTTGTTGGCCATTGCCGCGTAGGCACAACGCAGCTGCCGGCGGCAATGCCGGGAATGGTTGGGCATCAACACGCTGGCTGTCGCCGCTGTCCGCGGCAGGGCCCAGCGGCGGTTGCCGCGCCAGAAGGCATCAAACAGCCGGCCCGCCTGTGTCGCCAGCGCACCATGACAACAGACATGCGTATCACGCCAACGTTGTTCACCATAGATTGAACGGGAATTTTCGCGGTGAATATTGAAACCACCGAGATACGCCTCAGTATCATCCACCACCAATAACTTGCGATGATCACGGCGGTTGTAACGCAGCGGGTCACGCCAGCGCCAGCGATGAAACCAGCGCAACTCCACACCCTGGGCCAGCAGATAGTCTTCAAGGCGGCGGGGGAAACGCAACGTCGAACCGGCCGCGTCGATCAACAGCCTCACCTGAACGCCTTCGGCTGCCTTCACCGCCATGGCCTCGGCAAATCGCTGCCCGATCTCATCACCGGCGAAGATGAATGTTTCCAGCCAGACCCGATGACGCGCACTGGCAATAGACGCGAGCATAGCCTCATACAAGGCGTCACCTTCCGTGAACACAGCCAAGGCATCAGGCCCATCGGTCAGACTCGGTATGCAGAGGCATGACCGGCTGTCTTGGGGACCCAGCATCAATACGTCTTTGTTTGTCATTCAGGGAAGGTAATGATGGGGCGGAACGGCTGCTCGGCTCTCAAGCTGCCATTCCTCACTCTCGTGAATCAGCGCATGACGCAAGCGCTGCACCCAATCACTACCCAGGCGCGCGCCCACATCGCTCAACGCCGCCTCCAGCTCTTTCAGACCCACTTGCAGCAGGTCATAGGTGACTTCGATGCTATCGCCCGATGCGGTGACTGCATTGACGCCCATCAACTCGCCAAGCACCTCCTGCACCAATGCCGCGTCTTCGGCGGACAACGGTTGGGCAAGGTGCAGTCGCCGCCGTTTGAGCGCAACCTGGCCTTCCTGCTTAGGTGCCGGCTGTCCCGGATAACCGATATACAGATGCGGATGGCCAATGAAGCGTTCCTTACATTGAGCAGAGCAGAAGGCAAAGTGCATCTGCTGGTGCATGATCTCATTTTTGTTATGATCGACGTCCATGCCACATACCGGGCACTTCGTCTTTTCGTCACGGTTCATATTGGCTCCTTGTTTTGCTGCTGCTCATTGGCGGCCACCATCACCCCTGTTGCTCCATTGCAGCCGTATATTGCCCCTGTCGTGCCAGACTGTTGAGCCGGGCCCGCTTCAGCAAGGCCTGCTGGGCGGCAGCAACGTTCTCCGCTTTGCCACCCCAGGCCTGTAACGCGGGCTGTAGCAAAGCCCGACCATAAGAAGAGCTCAACTGCCAAGGTGCGTTGCCGCGCTGTTGGTTAATGGCATTGAGATTAGCGCTGGCCTCTTCCGGTCCCTGACCGCCAGAGAGAAAGTTTATGCTCGGCACTGCTACCGGCACGCAACGACGCAATACCGTCAGCGTTGCCGTGGCAACCTCCCCAGGACTGGCACGGCGGCATTCCTTGCCTGGTAAAACCATGCTGGGTTTGAGTAGCATCAACTCCAGATTCACGCCATGCCGATACAGGGCCTGAAATACGGCATGCAGCACCCGTTCGCTGATCTCGGCGTGACGGTCGATGTCGTGACCACCGTCCATCAGCACCTCGGGCTCGACAATGGGTACGATACCCTGCGCCTGACAGACCGCGGCATAACGGGCCAGCATCTCGGCGTTGGCCGCGATGCCGTGGTGGCTGGGCGCATCTGATTCAATGGCGTAGACCTCGCGCCACTTGGCAAAGCGGGCGCCCTGCGCCTGGTAGATTTGCAGTCGTTCTGCCAATCCATCCAGGCCTTGGGTGATAAGGTCTCCCGGCGATAAGGCCAGGGGAATCTTGCCCTTGTCCACCTTGATACCCGGAACGATACCCTGCGCCCAGGCGGCTTCGGCAACAGGCTGACCATCACCGGTTTTCTGTGCCAGGGTTTCCTCGAACAGGATAATACCGCTAATGAACTGACCCAGTCCCGGTGTGGTAACCAACAGGCTGCGCCAGGCGCGCCGATTCGCTGCGCTGGACTCGACCCCGATGGACTGGAAGCGTTTGGCCATGGTCGGATGGCTTTCGTCCGCTGCCAGGATGCCGCGCTGCGCATCCACCACGTCAGTAATGGTTTGTTGCAATAGGGTTTGCTGATTCATGACGGGCTCCTATGTTGCGGTTGGCTTTTTGTCAAACTCGCGGCCTGGCGGACAGCCGGATCCTGACGATAGAACAGCACCAGCTGGCCGTAGACCGCTGGGTAGTGCTGCAACAACAGCCGTGGCGCGGCAAAAAAATATTCACTCGCCACTGCAAAAAATTCTGCTGGGTCGGTAGCGCCATAGGGGTTGATCGCAGGGCGATGATGATGCCTTAGCTGCCGCTGTAAGTGTTCAAAAGCCTTGGCAAAAGCTGTCGTCCACTGCTGCCGCACCATCTCGGAATGCAGCGGCGGCATGCCGTTGGCGCTACCGTTAAGCATGTCCAGCTTGTGGGCGAATTCATGTACAACCACATTACTGCCGGGATCAGATCCAGCCAATCCAGTGACAACATCATCCCAGGAGAGTATCAGTGGTCCGCGTGACCAGGATTCGCCGCTCAAGGCCTGCTGGTCATGCGAGACCAGTCCCGCTGCATCAGAGCTATCCCGCGTCACCCGGAAGGCCGCCGGGTAAATCACCACCTCAACCCAGTCATCATAATAGTCCAGCCCGAGCTTCAAAATCAGCAGGCAGGCCTGGGCCGCCACCGCCAGCGCCATTTCCGTGGACACCGTTAAGCCCTGCACCCCGCTGAGACTCTTGCGATGCAGAAACAGGGTCGTCAGCTCCCGCAAATGGGCTCTCTCCACGGCACTCAGGCCACAGAAAATATCGGCCTCATGCATTAAGGTTTCCCATGCCTCGCGGGGAATGGGGTGGTGACTAAGCGTATACCGAATACGCTGATGTTCAAGCCACTTCATGCTGACAAGAAGAACGCTTTCTTCAGATCAGTCATGCCCGCCTCGGTGCTGCCTGGCGGCGGCTGAGCAAAGACCTGTCCTTCGAGGTTTACCCCTGACCAGGCGATCAATAATGCTGCGGCAATTCCAAAATAAAACATAGCACTGCAGCGACCCGGCAAGTAGCGGTTCTCCTGCAACAGCGTTGTTCCAGCCACTTCAATATTTGCGTTCTTCATCGTAGCGTGTCCTTTCCGACCCTGGTCGGGGCATGAATCCTATCAAGCTGTAAAACAGATCCCTACAGCGTCAAAATGCTCCGGTAGGCTGCTACTTCGACACGATAATTCGTTGTTCGTTGTTCGTTGCAAATAATCACGCATAGCCTCCAGCGCCTCCGGTTCACCGTGCACCAGCTTAATGAACGTGTGTTTTTTCAGTCGTGATTGTTCCAGCCAGTGCTGAATATCGACGTAGTCAGCATGGCCCGACAGCCCGTGCATCACCTCCACATGGGCCTTAACAGAAACCCATTTGCCATGAATTTTTACGCTTTCAGCACCTTTCAACATTTTTTCGCCACGGCTGCCGCCGGCCTGATAACCGGTAAACAATACGCTGGTGCGGTGATCGTGCAACAAGCGTTTGAAGTGGTGCAGGATGCGGCCACCGGTGGCCATACCGCTGCCGGCGATAATGATATGTGGGTAGCGTAATTCGGCCAGCGCCATAGAATCCTCCACGCTGCGTGTATACGTGACTGCATCACACATCTGCTGGCACTGGTCATCGCTCAAGCGGTGCTGACTGGAATAATGGCAGTAGATATCCGAGACGCTGATGGCCATGGGGCTGTCCAGGTAGATCGGCATCCTGGGTATTCGGCCCTCACTCATAAGCGTCGCCAACATGTGCTGCAGAGCCTGGGCGCGGCCCACCGCAAAACTCGGGATCAGCAGCGGGCCACCCCGCTGCGCCGCAGCATTAACAATTCGGGCCAGCTGTTCAAATGGATCCGTATCATCATGGCGACGATTGCCGTAAGTAGATTCCAGCAACAGCAGGTCCAGTTCAGGCAGCGGATCCGGTGGGCTCATTAACAGATCATTCGGCCTGCCGACGTCGCCGGAAAAACCGACGCGTTTGCCCTCAGCCTCAACAATCAGACTGCCGGCCCCGAGGATATGCCCCGCGCCTTGTAAATGTAGTTTGATATCACCGACCGTAAAGGTTTCACCAAATTCCAGCGGCTCGAACAACTCGAGAGAGCGTTCAGCAGTCGCGCGGTCATATAGCGGTTGCGGTGACTCATGTTTACTCAGTTTACGCCGGGCATAATATTTGGCGTCCTCTTCCTGGATGTGACCACTATCCGGCAACAAAATCCCACATAAGGCCTTGGTTGCAGGATGGCTATAAACCGGCCCACGATAACCTTTCTGATACAGCACCGGGATGTAACCCGAGTGATCCAGATGTGCGTGGGTCAATACCACGGCGTCGAGTTTGTCGATATCCAGCGACAAGGGTTGCCAGTTGCGTTCACGCAACCATTTGTAGCCCTGAAACAGACCGCAATCCACCAGAATCCGGCTACCACCACTTTCCAATAAATATTTGGAGCCAGTCACCGTCTCGGTGCCGCCCAGAAAGGTAATTTTCATTCCATTTCTCCTGTTCCTGTTCTACATAAGGGCTGCCTGGATGCAGTCATTAGTAAGGCTAACCGGGGCCTCCTTGCCAAAATCGCTTCACATAATGTAAGGGCACATTTCCTGCCCTGGCTTAGCTGTCTGAATTTTTTTCTGGTTGCGGTGCTTTCAAGAACCATAGCTGAAACAACGAGATCAATATCTGCACCGCCCACGCCAGCCCTAGCAATGCACCGGCCGCCACCACGGTGTAGGCGTAGACCGGATCCCACTTGGTCAGAAACCAGGCCAGAATATCGGCAAATATGGCCACGAAGGGCGACACCATCAGTGTCGCCTTGAGCCAGGTAGCTACGGCGGCGAGACGAAAAATGAGACCAATGCCCAGGGCGACGAGGCCAATGCCGAACAGATGAATATGGGACAGTTTGATCAGTGTATGCAGCGACTCGCCGGTATCCACCGCCGCCACCACCTTGATACCGGCATAGGTGGAGAGATCAGGGATATTCAGACCCGAGGCCGGACTGTGGCATTGCAGGCAGGTTTTTTCCAGAATAGGACGAACGCGGCTATTGTAGCCTGGCTCAGCACCGCCGTCTTTCAGCCAGGCCACGATCTCGGAACGGTCTTCGCTCTGTTCGAGGTACCCGGCCATCGGACCGCGAAGTGCCGCCTCCAGCCGCGTACCGCTACGGTTGCCATAATAATTGTCAACGACATCCTCAATCGACACCCCCGGCTTACCATCATGCCCCTCATGGCTGGTATACAAAAACACCAGCGCCATCAGGTAGCCGCTGCCCATCAGCAGCAGAAACCCCGTATAGAGCAGCTTCTCGCTCAGCGTACAATCGTAAAAACGACGCTCTCGCATCATCATGTATCACCGCCTTTGTTATACGCCCTGTCCACAAATCCGACTGTCTGCTGCGCCCTTGCAACAGCAGCACCGATTGAGCAGTTCACCTTAGCTGTCATCCTTTGCATTCGAACGTTTCAGCAGCTGGCGCCATAACCCCGGACGTGGAAAAAACCTCGGCACATGCTGTTGATAGATGCGGTACTCTTCACCGAACTGTTCGAGCACCCGCTTTTCCTCATTGCGCGCCAACAGCCAATAGGCCAGCACGATGACAGGGAACAGACCCACCGAGAACAGCGTCGGCCAATGCACAATACCCTCACCAAATATCCCAATGAACAACCCGGTATACTGAGGATGCCGTACCAGGCCATACAACCCCGTTGTTGCCAGCCGGTTTTGCGCATGCGCACGGTGGAGTTCGCGCCAGCCTTGCATGAAAATTCCGATACCGACAAACAGCAGTCCATAGCCGAGCAACATTGAGATAAACATACCCGTCTCACCCACTCCGAGCAGGGAAGACCAAAGATTGGCGTTGAGATCGTTTTCACTGCCTCGGTCCAAGCCGAAAAACCGCGCCAGCAGATAAATCGTGAGCGGAAAACCATACATCTCCGCATACAGCGCAATGATGAATGCCTGCACCACCCCCGCACTGGCCCACTCGCGCCACGTTTTCGGCGCGAGATAACGATAAAGCAGCCACGACACCACCACGATCATGATGACAGCGAGTCCCCAGGCACCGGAGTGGGCGATCTCCTCTTCCATTGTGAAACTCCTTATAATTTAATTTTTGCTGCTGGTAATGACGAATGTATTTTTCGGGTTCGACTTCGAATACCTCCGGCCAGTTCAGGCACAGCCGTACGATCGTGCCGCTACTTCGCTAAAAATCATTTGGCATCCATGCCAAAAATTCACTCACTTACGCGACAGCTGATTCCGTTTGCCCCGACTACCCTGCGTTCGTAGCGTTTTCGAACAACCTTGATCACTTAGCTCTATCGTTACACTCAACACGGCTACCTCAACGGCTCTACGCCAACTAAAGCCGCTCCTGCTTCTGCGTCGTTCGCTAACGCTCTCAACTACGAAAGGGCAGACGGCGTTGGCTATCGGGGACTAATCGCCTTCGCTTCGCTATCCATGGCGATTAGCGTCAGAAGCCCACTTCCACTTGTAAGGTGACAGTACTGTCATCAGTGGCCGATGTCGGGCCATTCACTCGCCAGTATTCAATCGATCCGCGGGCATTATCGGCAATATAATAGGCAAGCTGAGCTGTCACCTCGTCATAGTTGTCGCGACCATAATTTTTTTCATAACTATCCAGACGCAGCAAAGGAACAAAAGAAGGACTACCTTGATTCATGAACGTATAGCGCGCTTCAATATAAGCCGCTGTATTATCATCAGCCACCGGGTTACCGTTGTCATCACTGGCCCTTAACAGGGCACCCATTAGGCGAACATTGCCAATATCAGCCTGGGCATCGATACCATTACGCGTAAAGTCCATTTCAACGCTACAATTTATATTGGTTTCCATACACCGGCCATGTATTACCGTTAATCCAATCATGGTGTTTGGACTCAAATCCACAGCCAGACGGCCGCTCAACGCACTGCTACCTTCACCTTGAGTGTCACCCGCAACGCCACTGTAGATGAGACTATAGAAAAGCCTCTCAATCGGGCGACCATAGAGCGAAATATTTTGTCGGGAATCGCGCAGTCGTCCGCCGGCATCCGCGCCACCAAAAGGCTGTCCATATACTGACGCACGATTGCTGCTCAATCTGCGCGAATCACTATAAACATCATAAGGGTCACTACCCAAAAGTGAGCCCCAGGAGAACCGCAGATTGGCTGCGGCGCTAGGGTGATAGCCCAACGCAGCGGATTTTACTTCAGTGTTAAAACCCTCATCATCCTCTGCTTCCAGTTCAAACCAACCTGAAAAGTTATTTGCCATTGCACCTGCGGCCATTAATTCAACTTCATTAAGGGCACGTATTTTCCGGTCTCCCTTATCACTTTTTTCATAAGGCCGCCCTTTAATCATAGCGCTCACGGGCAATGTCTGATCCCAATCCATAAAGCCTGGCCTTTCATCTCTAGTGAGGCGATAACCATTCTCCTTGAATTTTCGCCCGGTAGCATTCAACGCTGGCCAAGCACTGTGACAGCTACTGCATTCGGCTTGATATTTTCGAGCAAAGGCAGGAATAGCCTGCGCCGCATTACTAATCATGACACCGACAACCAGAAAAGATACAGCCATAAAGACGACACTGGACTTCCTTGACGCACTATTTTTATGCCTGTTCTGATATATTTTTTTCATTCAAAATTTCCTAAATTCAATCTATTTTTTCTGCATCTCAGATAAGAACCGTAACTCATCCTGGGGTACTTACGTCAATTTTTATTGATTTATTAACAGGTAATCAACCAACCCATTTATCTCGACCTTGGTTAACTTATTTTCAAATGCGGGCATAGCATTCTTACCCTTTGAAATTGTCTGGCGCAAACTCTGTGCATCACTAATCATAGACGTGACAGCAGGCCCCAGCTTCTTTTTATCGATGGCATGACAAAAAGAACATTTTTGTTTAAAAATCTGCTGCACATCCGGTACTTCTTCTGCAAATGCAGGATTAATAAACAGCGAGATTAGCACCAGCGCTTTACAGTTTGTTTTGATGGCCATAGTAACTTCCTCTGTTATAAATATTTTGCGCACCACTCACTGCACACAAAAACCCCGAACCTATGAATAATCACATTCGATACTGGCATCGATTGTCCGACTGCTTACTGGTAGACAGCCAAGTCGCATCGGGGCTTACTGCTTTTTATTAATTCTCCAGATGCCTTAGCCACGCTAATTGAAAGGTGTCGCAACCACACTTCTTTGCACCATATTTGAAACACCTACGATACAACGTACGTGCTGCACTCAGGTCAACCGTTTATTGCCATTGTCTCTGCAAGCACATACACGGCAAATCGACTTAATATTTTATACCCAGATCATTACTAACACATTAAATTTTTATTACAAAACCACCTGGCTGACAGCCGTTAGTTTATCGCCCGGCAGATCACACGAATACCGGCCAATAAACTAACAGTTAGCGATTTTGGTAACGATTCAGATCATACAATCCAGACGTGACGGGCTTGTTGCGCGCAAATTCATCCTGAAACCAATCAGCCAACTCCCAGAATGCGGGATCGGTGCGCCTGACGCCGTACCGATCAACAAATTTTTCATAATCTTTATGAGTACGTATCTCAGCGCAACGCGCTGCGAAATCGTCAATTTCTGACAGCGCCACAGCAAAAAAGAAATTGGGGTAAGAGCCTTCCAGCCACTTAACAACGGTCATGGAGTCCTTATCAATATCCGCACGTTCACGTTCTCGCACATCGGCAAGAAAAGAAGTGACATTTTTATACGCCTTATTTCGAATCAGCGTATAGGCCAAATCATCTTGCGGCTTGCCTGTCTTTATGCGGACAAAGGCAACATCGGGAAAGGCATGCAAATCCCTGCCTTGCAACCGGGCTATCTCATTCATGGCCTGCTCAACGCGCCGCAGCTTTGACTCAGGCAAGGAATCTTGACAGTTACTGCGGCCACAGTGATTGAGGAATGAGGCCTGCTGTGTCGCAGCAGCCAGCCTGATCTTGAGTTTCTGATAGAGCTCTGACTGTGGATCATCGCTCAAATAGCCACTCACCGATTCAGTACCTAACCACTCCTGTGGCGCAGCAAACAATTTTTCTATACTACTGCGCTGACCAACATACCAGCCATCACGAATCACCTTGCGCCGCTCAGCCGGGAGGAAGGCCAGATAATAATCCTCGCCCTCCATGCGCAGAAAATCCATGTAAACCCTGGTATTCATTCTGTGCGTAATATTGCCATACACATTGAAACCGGCTACTAGCAGATAATGGATACGTTCAAACAGTGGATAATCAATAACCCAGGCAGTTTCCGGCTCATCGCCTATCAAACCGTACGCTACCGAGCCACTGTCAAAATGACGAAAAACTGTCAGGGCTGCATTGGGATTATCGCCATCGCCGTCCCATATATAGTTCATAGCGTGATCAATATCATGTGTCCCTATCGTCTTGAACCACGCCTGTTTGCTCTCCATATAGCGTCGTTGACCTTGCCAGTAATTGGTCCAGATGCCGAACAAATCAAAGTCATCGCGGCCATCCACCGGAATCTGCAAATCATCAACCACAGTCCCAATGAATTCTGCATCATTGGTAATCACGGCCTGCTGTGGATCAAAAAACATGACCCAAAACTGGTCTTCAATCACATTCAATGCAAGCTGGCCACGACAAACCGGCCCCTTGATAAACCCCTCGATAAAGAAGCGTGCATCATCCAACAAAAAGCGATAGCGCGACGTCGCAGGTATATCCGCAAACACCTTGAATGGATTCGTGGCGATCGCCGGCTTATAGGACGGCAACTCAGACACGTCAAATTCAGGCTCAAGAAATAACTCACGATAGCGTTCCATCCGCTTGGCGGAAAACTCGTAAACGATGTGACTTTTGGCCACCACACTCGGTTGATATTTTTTTAGGCGATAATAAAACACCGCACCGGGATCGTCATAGGGCAGCAGAACTGGTATTTCATCGATCACCTGCCCAGGTGGCGTGGTAGAACGCAGCAGACGATAAAACTCCCGTGCTGGTGAACCGGCAAAATGAATGTGGGCGTGAAACAGATGCTCATAGAGATAGCGGCTGACAAGCCGCTGCTTGTTGCCAGACTGGTTGAAAAAATGCTCCCACTGTCTGATTTGCGGCAACACCGAGGCCGAGGGACTGGATGGCGCCGGCATTTTCGCCCCTTGGGCGATCCACGAAACCAGCGTTTGATATTCCGACCCGCTCAAGTTAGGCATGGCATAAGGCATGCCCCAGAGTGGGTGTTCGGCAACAAAATCACCCATGGAGGCAATGGTCGGACAACTCTGTGCGCGGTCCAGCTCCAATGTAAAGCTGTCGGGCAGTTTATCTACCTCAGGTTGTGGATTCTGCTGTTTCAGATGCAGCATATGATACAACACCGAATTTTTCAGGTTGCTCTCTTCATCCTGCAGCCCTTCATTAAGCACCGCAGAGAAACCCCGTGTCCGCCACTCCGCCGTGCTTTTGGCATCAACAAACAGGCGCGTTGGTCGCATGGCAGTAATACGTGAAGGATCGTAGATAGTTTCCTGACTGGCGCCACGTTGCAAACCTTCGCCAGAGGAGAGTTTCAATTGGCAGGGGGCGTCGTAACAACCATGACAAACCACGCAGCGCCGTTCCAAAACAGGCTTAACCTGTTGTTCGAAGGCGATGGGCTGATCAAGTAGAAGCGCCGCTAGCGGTTCAACAGTCACCGGTTTGTTATTGCTCGTAAATGCCGCCCCCAGATAGATGAGCAGCGCCAGTAACAAAACAACTGACAACATCACCAGGGCCCATTTGCGGCTTAACATTTTTTAAATGGGCTCTTATTCAAACGATCAATCACATCTTCAACCTGATAAAAACAGCGACTCTCAAACCGGATCAGAATTACAAGACTATCAGCGGCATGGGACAACCAAGGACATCCGAAAAAGCGCGCAACAACTCGCTTTCAAGTGGCAATATTTTCTGATCACGGACGATACTAGCAGCGCAGGCCTTCAGTAGCTGCGGCTTGGCCAGGGGCGCCAGCATTGCCAGCTTTTGCAGTGCATGGTCCAGGCCTGTAAGACTGATTTCATTTTGCACTACCAATTGCAGGCCGCTGATACCCATGTTTTCTGTTGCCGCATCAAATGCAGCTTTAATTTCGTTTTGATCCTGCTGGCCGGCATAGGCCAGTATCGACAGGATCAGCGCAATTTCTTGCTTGAGCTGCCCGGCATGGGAATAACGCGTTTTCGTATGCGCCAGTTTGAAGAACTGTCCGTCCAAATGGTTAAATAGAATTTTCTGTAACGACCATTCCAGCAGGTCGACCCTGGCATCCGTGTCAATCAACGCCACCAGGTTGTCCCTAAAGGCCTGATACTGGTCGAGTGATAATTGTTTGAGTGCCGGTATCGCGATATCAATGATCGGCAGGCGAAATTTAACAGCCAGACCATCCATCTCTGCCAGTAATTTTTGCGTCAATACGAATACATTCGGATCGGCATACTGCTGCAAATGTGCCAGTTGCCTGCCACGCACATCCTGCCCCGGATCAAGCACCAGGGCATAAATAACGGCGCGAGCGCCGTAGGGCTCACGGGCAGCCTCTCTGATGACTGTGGACAACTCTGCCAGCAGCGAGCGGGCGTGGTTGATGGTTTCCGGTTTCGGGTTACCAATTTGATCGATGGCATTGGCGACATCGGCCATTGCGGCACCAGTGACAACAGTGGCGAGCTTTTTGGCAAGCTCCTCGCGCGTCATGGCTTCTTTTTTACTAGCGTCTTCCTTATCCCGAGGTGAGTCGGCTTTGTCGGAAGCATCAAATTTGCCATCCCAATGAGGATCGATGCGCAGGATGCGCTTGGCCAGCGGCGGGTGCGTGGCGGCTAACGATTGCATAAAACCCGAAACGCCCTGGGCAAAAAAGGCATGACTGACTTCAGGCGCACCGGGATTTTCCACTTTTGAACCAAACTCGAGGCCGCCGATTCGTTTTAATGCGCCGGCAATGCCGTCCGGGTTACGGGTAAACTGGACCGCCGAGGCATCCGCCAGATATTCCCGTTGCCGACTCACCGCAGCCTTAATCAGGCCACCGAAAAAGGTACCGGCAAAGCCGATGACCATTAGCCCGATCGCCAGCGCCAGTATGCCGCCAGCATTTTTACCGCTGCCACGACCGCGCCGCGAAAATGAAGCTGAATACAACAGGTAGTAGCCAATAATACCCAGAATCAGAATGCCATTCAGCACCCCGATCAGACGGATATTAAGGCGCATATCGCCATTAAAAATATGACTGAATTCATGGGCGATAACACCTTGCAACTGCTCACGGCTTAAATGATCGAGCGTCCCCTGGGTCACCCCGATGACGGCATCATGTGGCGAAAATCCGGCCGCAAAGGCATTAATACCCGGCTCATCGGCGAGCAGATAAACCGTCGGTGCCGGCGTACCGGAGGCGATGGCCATTTCCTCTACCACGTTGAGCAGTTTGCGTTGTTTCAGGTCTTTAGTATTTTGCGGAATCAACTTTCCACCCAACGATTCAGCAACTACCTTGCCGCCCGCCGACAAAGCCATTATCTTGTAGAGACTGCCCACCAGCACCACGACAGCAACACCTATGCTGACCGCGGCAAAGGTCTGCCAGTCCATCAGTTGCAGCAATGTCCCGCCGTCTTGCATTTGCTCACTATTGATATAACCGAACACCACCATGACTAGCAGATTGACCATGACAATCAGGGTGACCACCGCCAGGCTAAACAACAACACAAGCTGGACCGTATTCTTACGCACACGGTCTTGAGATTCAAAAAAATTCATTGCATACGCCTGAATAAACAGCTGTGACTAGAATGCGACTTTTGGCGCCGCCTGTATGGCGGCCGTGTCTTCAAACTCCAGTAAGGTCGCATCCTGCGCATGACCAAACCGTACCGCAAAGAAGACCGGCGGAAACGTCTGTTTATAGGTGTTATAGGCCATCACCTGGTCGTTAAAGGCCTGCCGGGAGAAAGATACCTTGTTCTCGGTGGAGATGAGCTCTTCGCTTAACTGCATCATGTTCTGATTGGCCTTGAGATCCGGATAGGCCTCCATCACCATATTAAAGTTCATCAGCGCGCCGGCCAGTTTGCCTTCAGCACCACTCAGGCCCTTTATCGCCTCGGCGTTGCCCGGATCGCCTGCCGCTGTTGACAACATATTGTTTGCCGTATTGCGCGCCTCCACCACCGCCTCCAGAGTTTCACGTTCGTGTTTGATATAACCCTTGGCGGTCTCGATAAGATTGGGTATCAGGTCGTACCGTCGCTTTAACTGCACCTCGATCTGGGCAAAGGCGTTCTGGTAGCGATTTTTCAACGTCACCAGCTTATTAAAGATCGCGATCACATAAAAAATCAGCAGAGCAATAACAACCAATAAAACTATTAATGTAGTATCCATATTTTTCGCCTTTTCCAAATTGTTAAAGCCAGCTAGATGTTATCAATCTTACACTCTAATTAACCTAGGGGCGCTACCGCTCATCCGGCCGGCACAGCAAACACAAGCACAAACGCCAATACCGCTGCGACGAGGCAAAAGCGTAGCCGCTGCAAATGATTACTGCACACCGACAAGGCCACCAGACACTGCAACAGGTAATACAGAGCAAAGGCTTGCGATGCCAGCGCAAGCACCTCAAATGTCGACCCTGTCCAGGCAATCACCATTGCCGCAACGCCAACCAGTAGATACCCCCAACGCTCGGAGATGCGCTGGCGGGTGAGTTCTGCAAGATTCGCGGCGGCGGCCAGGGTATCAGCCACTGCAGCGGAAAACTGCGACAGGCCGGCGGCGATAATTAATGGTGCCGACAATAGCACTGACACCACCGCAACAATCCTGATCAGACTATTGTCTGAATATTGCCCATTCAACACTGAGACTATGGGCAGCGCCAAGGCCACGAAAAGGACATAGACAGTAAGCGATATATATTGTGACCAGCGCGAGGCGCGGATCCGCGTCCAGGTATCGAAGCGCTGACCAAGATAACGGGGGGTTTCAAATCCCTGCACCACGATCAGGGTGCCGGCCACTATGGTTGCCACCTCCCAACCGGAGTGCTGAGGC
>Ga0316209_1001417_pt1 | contig 25038 bp, 27 predicted proteins | sample 6monopyrite_MG_FD_204945 | JGI IMG/M metagenome (GOLD analysis project Ga0316209, IMG submission 204945) | Microbial mat bacterial communities from mineral coupon in-situ incubated in ocean water Damariscotta River, Maine, United States -... | ecosystem: Environmental > Aquatic > Marine >...
TCACCGAAGGAACTTTTAGAAGTTCTATGAGTTCGTCAAGGAAACGGTCCTTGTTCAATTCAATGTAACTGTCAACTATTTTGATATCCATGCTTTGCTTTTTAATTGCGCCAAAATTAGTTTTTTAGGTACTACCACGAATTTAGTGGAACTCATTGATGGCCGTGGCGTTTGAAAAAAATGCTTGTACTGCTGATACGAATTACGAATCGTGTACGAATCCCGATTATTTCGGGATTCGTTTTTTATTCGTAATTCGTATCAGCCTCATAGCAGTAATCCAGTACGACAAGAAATTCCACTTCCATTAAAATAACAGTAGAACCGAATAAGAAAGTCAGATTCATTGATTTTTTTGCTGGTCTGGGAGGGGGATACGGCTGGGATTCGAAAAGGCATTCAGTGCATGCGGATTTGAAACCGAATGTGTGATGACCTCAGAGATTAAGCCCTACGCGGTCGAGACACTAAAACACAATTTTTTTCATGATTTCCTGTGTGGAGACATTTTCAACACACCAAATGAATTCATACCTGAGTTTGATTTTCTTCTAGCAGGCTTTCCATGTCAGCCTTTCAGTGCTGGTGGAAAAAGACAAGGTTTTCTCGACACCTGTGGCACATTATTTTTCGAAATCGAGCGTATTCTAAGAGAGAAAAATCCAAGTGGTTTCATACTCGAAAATGTGGAAGAATTGGTCAAACACGACTTAGAGAACAAGAATGATGAAATCGGAAGAACGCTTGACACTATACTGAACTCACTTGAAAACGACCTTGGTTATAAGTTAAGTTGGAAAGTCTTCGTTTCACTTGAATTTGGTCTTCCTCAATCTAGGAAACGAATTTTTATTGTCGGAAGCAAAGAAGAGAAGGTTAACCTCAAAGGGCATGAAGCTCGGTTTGGTAAACTGAGTGATGTACTTGAACGAGGGCTTCCTACCATGAAGACCAAATTTGCTGATCTATTGTTGAAGCATTTCGACCTGAAAGGTCTCCATGGTAAGTCTATCAAAGATACGAGAGGAGGAGAGAACAATATTCATAGCTGGGACATCGGAATTAAAGGAGGGGTCACTAAGCAACAGGTTCAATTGCTGAATGCATTATTTAAACAAAGGAGAAAGAAGCAGTGGGCGGAGGAAATCGGGATTGATTGGATGGACGGGATGCCATTGACGATGAATCAGATTGCGAGCTTTGCTGAAATCCCTGAGAATCAACTAAAAAAAAGGTGTAATGGACAAAATTCAGGCTCTTTTTTCGGGGCTTTTTTGGACAGGCGTTAATGTAGTTTTATCTTGTCATGGCCATGTTGAACGGGGGTGGGCTCTGCTAGTACGGTTCTAATCTTGTCTTCGGTTTTCATATCTGGTTGGGTTGTGGCAAGCAGCAAGAAGAACATAAGCCCGCAACTCAGATGAGTGCGGGCTTAACGAAAAGACCTTCAAGGTTTTGAAAACCTAGAAGGTCTATAACTAACGATGGCTTATTTAGCCTCTCGCATTTCCTTTTTTTCAGCATGACGTTTCTCTCGCATTTCCATACGCTCTTTGCGCTTGGCATCCACAACTTTACGTTGCTCTGGAGTTAGGATGCTTCGAACTTTCAATTCAGAAGCTGTTCTTGATTTTTCCATTTCAGCTTTCATCTTGGCCGATTTGTCAATCAACTCGTTAATCTGATTCTGATCTGGGTTTTCGGCCGTTTTCAGTTCATTTAACTTCATGCGCACCTGTTTCATTTGCTTGCGCTGAGGTTCAGCCTGCTTTCTGCTCGCCTCTTTAATGGATTTGATTTCCGCTTTCTGTGTATCGGTGAGATTGGGAATGTCAGCCATCATTCCGTGGCGCTTTCCTTTTTCTGCATGCATTTTATGCGGATGTCCCTCAACTTGCTCCAATTTATCTTGCGCGAAGCTGTTGCCTACTAAAAGGGCGAGAACTCCAACTGTTGCCATTAACTTTTTCATGTTCTGTGTTTTTAATGTTTGTGTACCTCTGATTCCAAAAAGGTTGCCAAGGTTTAATTTGATACCGAATTTTTTTCTTCCTCTTATTGTTTCGGTGGATAATTGATCGGATTTTTCACGCAGCGTATCTGACTGTCGGAGCATTAAAGAACGACCTTACCCTGTCTTGATCGTTTGACAGGCCCTGCATGTGGTCTCTCACGGCATCCTTCATCTTTGCGGCAGTTCTGACGGGCACCTTCTTTCTAAGCACCTTCTTAAGGTCTGCGTTGAGCAGTTCATCGGGGTTCAATTCGGGACTGTAGCTCGGCAGATAGTGCATCGCGATCCTGTCGGAGTGCTGCTCGGCCCATTGTTTGACAGGGTGGCAGTGGTGTACTCTCAGGTTATCCAGTATCAGGTAGACCTTATGGGGGCTGTCGCTTATTAGTGCCTCCATAAATTCGATGACCTTATCTGCGTTGAAACTGCCCCCGGTCAGCATCCAGGAGACCTTGCCGCGGTTGGTCACGCTTGACATCATGGAAAGGCGTTCCCTCCGAGTATGCACCCTGAGTCCGGGGGTGCATCCTCTGGGGGCATAGCCCTTCATTCTCACATCGGTGTTCTGTACCGCGGTCTGGTCTGCCCAGTGTATCTCCGCACCTTCGCGCGCGGCACTCTGCTCTATCTCAGGATACTGCTCGTCCAACCACTTTCTGACTGCTGCAGGCTGCTGTTCGTATGCCCTTTTCAGTGGTTTCTGCAGCGTGAATCCCCAGCGTTTGAGATAATCCCCAACGGTGCGCACCGGCATGCTTATGCCGAACTGCTGTTCTATGAGAAGCACAACCGCCTGACGGCTCCATAATGCGAAGTCCAGCTTCAACTGCTCGGGACGCCTGTCCCTTATCATCCCTTTGACCGATTTTTCCTGTTCGGGCGAAAGCACCCTACCCTGTCCTGTACAGGCCCCCGGCTCACGCAGTCTGACAGCCTCCATGCCTCCCTTTCGGTACTGTTTGAGCACGGTGACCACTGTGTTCTTGTTCACTCCGAGAAGGTCCACTATCTCGACCCCTTTCTTGCCCTTGAGGTGAAGGCGCACGATACTGCTTCTCATCTGCTGCTTCTCTGAAAGCGACAGGTTACGGTTGTCTTTTTTCTGATTCAATTTCATGAAACGAATACACTAACTATTATCCACCCTATCAATAATACTTTGGTCTGCAAACTTGTTCCCAAGTGGATTCTGTTTCACATCCCATGTGCCGTTTGGTTGTGGTTTCAGTTCGGTAATGCCTTCTAAGGTGCCGAGCCAAAGATTACCATCGTGGTTGCTAAATACGGAAAGCACCTGATTGTTGCCGACCCCATCCTGCTCAGTAAAGTGGATGAATTCCTCACCTGAAAAGCGGCATATTCCACCAAAAAAGGTTCCGAACCATAAGTTGCCGCTTCTATCCGAAGTAATGTGCCAGATGCGGTCATTGCTCAATCCGTTTTCTTCGGTGAATGAGATGAAATTTTCACCATCAAAACGGGTTACTCCTTTTTGGGTGCCAAACCACATATTGCCTAACTCATCTTGGGTAATTCCGCGTATTCTATCGTCAATAAGTCCGTCTTGTGTTGAATAACTTACAAAGCCGCTATCTGTTTTAAGATTAACTCCGCTTTGTGTTCCAACCCATAGGTTCTTCAGGTTATCCTCCAATAGAACTAAAACGCGTTTATGCGAGAGCCCCGAATCGGTATCAAAACACTGCCAAGTTTTTCCATCAGTACAACAAAGTCCTTCATCTGTTCCGAACCAAAGCGTTCCGTTACTATCGGTCAATGCGGCCCTCACCTTGTTGCTTTTTAGGGGACCGTCTTTATCAAAAACCGAAACTAATAAGCTGTCTTGCTCAAAGTGTAATCGATTAATTCCGCCTCCGAATGTGCCGACCCATATATCACCATCAGAGCTTTGAGTTATACATCTAATATATTCGTTTGATAGTCCATTCTCAGTAGTATAGGTTGTAAATGTGCGACCATCGAATTTGCAAATCCCGTTGCCGTTTGTACCTATCCAAAGGTTTCCTTGGCTGTCTTCAAACAGAGATCTAATGGTATTGTCCGGCAACCCATCGCCAATGGTAAACGTGACGAATTCGCGACCGTCAAATCTGGCCAAGCCACCACCTTCGGTACCAATCCACATAAAACCACGGCTATCCTCTAGTAAGCAGTACACGCCACTTCTGGGCAATCCTTCTTCTACTGAAAAACGTTTGAAATTGTATTGCTGCGCAAGCGGTTGCCCGAAGACAAGAATCAAAAGGAAGAACGCAAATAGGGTTTGACGCAACCTGTAGTTTGGTAAAAATAGAAATCGGACTTTAGCATAGGATTAAACCATCATTTAAATCTTAAACTGAGTTCTAAAATGAAAACTGCATTTGTAACAGGAGGAACAGGATTTTTAGGAGTCAATCTAATTCGGCAATTGACGGAAGCTGGCTGGGACGTAACTGCCCTGCACAGAAAGTCTTCCAATCTCACCTACCTCAAGCAATTTGAGGTTACGTTGAAACAAGGAGCGATTACCGATAAAGAATCGTTGATGGCAGCCATTCCCGAATCGGTTGATGCCGTTTTTCATGTGGCGGCAAATACTGCCATGTGGTCTAAGCTTAATGACCAGCAGTATCAGGATAATGTTATCGGTACACGAAATATGGTGGAGGTGGCATTGGCAAAAAAGGTTAAGCGGTTTATTCACACATCATCTATTGCGGCCTATGGGCATCATGAGCATGAAATGGATGAAACTACAGTGTCAAATGCGCTTGAAAGCGAAATCAATTACGTGCGAACCAAGTATTTGGCGGAGCTGGAAGTGGATAAGGCAATTGCCAATGGTTTAGATGCTGTGCTGATGAATCCGTGTGATATAATGGGACCGTTTGATTCCCACAATTGGGCACAGGTTATTCTGGCGGTTTATAATGATGATGTGCCTGGAATTCCACCTGGAAACGGAATTTTTTGCCACGTAAGTGACATCGCGCGAGCACACATTTCAGCGGTTGAAAAAGGTAGAACAGGCGAACGTTATTTGCTTGGCGGAGCCGATGCCACATTTAAGGCGGTTTTCAATACAATTCAGCGTCTAATTGATAAGAAGGAAACACAATTTGTAATGCCCAAATGGCTGATGAAAGCTGCTATTCCATTCTACCTACTTCAATCTAAATTGAACGGAAAAGAACCAATTCTAACCCGCGAAAAATTCCTTGAACTGACACTTCCCAAGCATGTTACACCCAAAAAGGCAGTGCAAGAACTGGATTACGCGATGACGCCTTTAGAGGTCTCCATCCGTGACTCGTATGAATGGTTGAAGAAGGAAAATCTCTTGGGGTCTTGATGAATAACTTTAACCCGTGAACCACTTTTGCACTAGGTGGTTGAATCTACCCGTTTACAGGGTAATCGCTTACTAAAACTGCGAACCCATGACTCATTTCTTTCGCAACACCAGCATTCGGAGGTCTTCCTTGTCCGTGTCAAAAAAGTTGGAAGCAACAATTGATTGCTCGTTTCCAGAGTAATCGACATAGCTAACTAAATGGGTGGTCATCATTTTTGAAAGAAAGGGCTTGCCATTTCCTTCGTAATGAGGCGCTACAAATTCCATGAGAACGATACAAGTAGGATTGGCGTTTAGTGTTTTTTGCATCCCGTCCCAAATGAGGTCTTCGCTTCCTTCCGCATCAATTTTGATGAAATCTATCTGATCCTTATCCTTTTTACGAGCAAAGTAAGCGTCCATTGAGGTTGTTTTGGCCGTAAATGAGGTATTGCTATTTGTCGAATCACGATTAATCGTGTTATTCATGGAATGTCCTTCAACTTCCCAGAGTTCTATCTCCTTAGTTTTCCCATCTGTTACGGCCATGTTTTCAATGGTCACACGTTTCTCGGTTGCATTTAGCTTATTGCTAAGTTGAACGAGTTTGGTGCACTTGGGGTCTGGATCAAACCCATAAACCGTACAACCATGCTGCGCTAAAAAGAACGTGTAATACCCCACATTGGTACCTATATCGATGCAAACAGACCCAGGTTGAACATTTTGGCTCATCCAGAGAGTAATCCATGCCTCCCAAAAACCATCATGTAGGGCATGTGGTGTGTAACCTTTGTCATTCGGGTTGATGTACAACCAATAAGACGCCATCTGTCTTGCAATTGTGGCATCTCCTTCTTGGTATGAAAATAATCCTGCTCGACCTATTCGTTCTACCTCCGCTCTACTTGTGTATCTCATTGCTTTATCTATTCTCTATGTTTGTTTATGCTTGATAGCTTTATAGGCATTTTTTCATGTTTTAACCATTTCCCAGTCCAAGTGCTCTTTGTAGCATCAGATTCGAGTTCACAAATAATCCCGTCCTCTCCAGTTAGAATCAATTTTCCTGAGGAGCCGTTCTGACCCACATGCCAGTCCTGTTCGCATGTCCCTGCACCAAGTCCTATTTTTCCATCAGGTCGAAAGACAATTGGTCTTCTGTCGAATCCCATTCGCTCATAATACCAAAGAGTGGTAGTTAGTCCAGATGAATCATCTTGCACTGCATGTTCATTTGTTGGCACGAACGTATCCACCGTTCCGTTCCAAATATTCCCTAACACTTGTACAAACCCAATACATTCCGCCTCAAAAAGAAATCCGCTCAAAGTTGGGTTTGAATGCAAGTTCCATTTGAATCCATTACGATGTTGAAACAGGACGCTGCCTTTAAAATCATGCTGATACATGGTTCCGTCACGCAACACAACGTGATGTTGCGTCATTTCGTAGTCTGTTTGCGTTTTGCGGAAACCCATATGAAAGGTTTCCTTGTCTCCATGTATGTACTTATAGTAGAAGTCTGAGTGCTCATTGAGAAAGAGAGAAAGATTCAAGGCCTTCCAGCCTCGTCTTTTGTTTACCAGAATTTGCCCGCTTTCAAACTCCGATTCTTCTCTATACGGAGTTCCAACTAGTTCCCATATTCTTCGTCCTTTTGACAATTTGTTTACGTCTGGCCAAAAGATGGCTCCAGTACGCTCGTATTCAGGCCAATTAAACAGTTCGGTCGGGTCGTTTGTTGGAACATTATCTGCGTCCAATAGTAAGACTTCCTCAAAGGAAGAATAAAGGAGGACGAACGCTTTTAGCTCCCAACCTTTCAGTATACGGCAAGGATGCTTTTTTCGCACTTCAAAACCATCTATACACGTAACGCCTAATGGTTGGATAAGCTGAGCCATATGTTCGCTCAACTCCTCCTTTCCCAAGTGCCATAGTTCAATAGGTAGGTCACAACCGTGATATCGCAGTATGTTCACTAGTACCCATGTACCAGGAAAGTACTTCTCTCCACCACCGCATATTACAATTCCCTTTCCTCTATACTTTTTTTTGGGATAGCTGCTAACGGTATTCAGAAACTGTTCAACTTCGTTCTGGGAATTTTGCTCGGTAATGTATGCTGGGGGACTATCAGCAACGGTGTTTGTCTGAGTAACGGGTTCAGTTTTGGCGATACGCTTATCGTTTTTCTTTTTAAAACTTCCAAACATGCTTGTGACATTTTTATGTGCAGTTTGACTGCTTCTTTTGTCGTGATTCAATACACCACCATCTAAATACAGACCTATTCTTCTGATGACGTCACCTGCCGTTATCATATCCATACACCGTGGTAGTTGTTTTTTTTCTTGAGAGGAAGGGGTAGAAGACGTCAGGTTAACCACGTTTACACAAAGGTTTTCCTGATTGTCATTTATGCTTCCATCTCCCAATACAACAGTGCGGGATTTCCAGCAGCCGCCTTGTGCACAGCAAGGTAGTGCTCCAACGGTGTGTATAAACTGATGTCCGGGATACTCTTCCCAATGTACGGGCTCGCGGCCACCAGCAATAACAACACATGGTTTAAGTGCTTTATCTACGTGCTTGGGTTCAATGGCAGCAGCTAGATGCATAAGGAAACTTACAGGTGTAACAACTCCATCAGCATGGTAGGTTAACTGCATCAGTTCTCTTATGGTGGTCTTGCCTCGAAGATCAATAACGCCTTCGAGTTCCGGATGGTGATGCTCCAAAGAGCCTACCTGTACAAACTGTATTCTGCCTTTACAATGGTCTACTACTTGCTGATAACGTTGGGCATCCCACCATTTAATCGTAAAGTCATTTTTGCCTCCTGCATTCAATAGCCAGAAAGGTTTGTCCAATTCAAATTGTTTCAGAATGGCATCGCTCTTTTCTTCTGCAGACAGGTGAATATCTCCTTTAAACGCAGTAGGCCGGATGTTCAAATTCAGCTTTTCGTTCAGAAAATGAACGAAACCGTGTATGAAGTGATAGGGAAGCTCATTGCTCTTATGAATTAAGGGGTATTCACATTTAATCCTTTTTACGCCCTTTTCATGCTGACCGAATTGGGTGATGTAAGGGTTATTATTCCAGATTTCTTGACAACTACTTTTTACTTCTGTCAAAAACTGACCGGGATAACATGCATGAAGGTCTCTCAAGGCTGCGGATAGCATAAGTAAATCGCCTGGAGCCTGATGATTCCGCAACGACAGTTTAAGAGGTTTTATGGCCGTGTCTAAATGCACCCTACTAGTTGTCTTTAAAGGCAAATATAAAAAAGACATGGGAGTGTTGCAAAACTAGAAAAGATCTATTAGGTTTGATGTTATTATATAAAAAACAACTCTATGTCACACATCATCAATCCTTTCAGTCGTCTAGGTTTCCAACACGGAGCTGGGCTAGATTATGTTATAAATGCTATTACTGGCGGCTCATCCAGTTCCAGTTCTTCGAGCGGTGCAGAAACCTCTGTAACCGTTGACCAAATTGTTAACGCCACTGTTGACTACATCAACACTATTTATGGTACTGGCGGTGGAGCTATTCCGATTCCGATTAATCCTACCAGCCTTAGCCCGGTAAGTGACCTAGAATTGAGTATCATAATTCAAGATGCCATGAATGGGTATATCAATGCCAAAGCAGGTGGTGGACTCAATTATGCCAGCCAGCAGGAGTTTTTCATTTTTCAATTATTGGAGGGAATACACACTACGCCAACCTTTGGGTTGAAAAAATACATTGAGGCCATTGAGTCAAATATTGTGGCAAGTGGCATGAGTAGCCAAGACCAAAATCAATTACTTATGGCTACTGCCATTGGTAAGGCGGATAATGATTATTGGGCAGGTCTTTTCAGAGATGATAATTCTCCAACAGGTGAGAAGTGGGAGCAATTAGTGGATAATCTCAACTTTCCAGATGCCTCGCTGATTGCATTTATTGTTTCTGCCAGCATGGAGGCCACGCTGTTTGCAGAGAAGCATAGTAGCAACTCCACTGTATTACAAGTAGCAAGCACTAATGGTGCCAATGCCATCGCGGCCTTGGCCGCAAGTATTGGTGTGGTAACTGGTGCAATTGCAGAACAGTGGATTCAGTTGCCACCAGCACCAAATTGCTAATTTAAAAAACGTAAGCTATGAGAAGCAATAGAATAGACGAGGCGCTTTATGGGAAGAAGTATTCGATACTGGAAACAGGCAGAGAACAAAGGACAACTGTAGTTGTACCCTGTAATCTAAATTCAAGTGACTCCAATATCGTTGATTGCGAGTCAAATGCCATATTGAATTTCAATTTGTATGATAACGTTGGAATTGTTCACAACGAAGCGTTAGACTTTTATTACAGTAAGTTTGGCCCCAACTATATCAATAGTCGTAGCGTTGATGGTGCGCTCGGAATGATTAATGCGTTCTTGGAGGAAAAGTATGGATTCGGTATGAATTCGGATGAAGCAAAGGTCAAGCTGTCCAAAATCTTGGAATTTGCAACATCTCCTTCAGTCAACATTCCCAGTTTGCCTTTGGTTGGTAAAGTGACACTTAACCAAAACTGCCTGAAAGCACTGAATACGGTGTTGCATGACTCCAGTAGAGTTTCAGGAACTCATCAGACCAGAGCGGTAATTGGAAGTATCCTTATGAAGGAGAATGAATTGGCATTAGAACCTATGTCACTGTCTGCGAGTGCACTGGTGTTTTCCACACTGGCGGTAGCTCGCTATGCACTACAGTACCGGTTGGAGTCTCCTAACATAAAAGATTTACCTTGGATTCCAGACGATTCTGTCGCAAGAGCTGGGTGGCCTCGTTGGGCTGGTGCAGATATCGTGGGTGCGTATACTTCGTTCCAATTAAGTATGGCGGGAATTGGAGGTAGTCTTGGTGGACCAGTCGGATTCTTTGGAACGATGGCCGCTGTTGGAGCTACAACTTCATACATTTCAACCCTCTAAGTTCAGCGGATACAAAAATATTTGATCATGGCACTGTTAAAAATACGTAGGGTGATTCAATATGATGGGCATTTGCGGTCAGTCGGAATTTGGGTTGATGACCTGAAAGTTGGGAGCCTTAAATCTGGACAGGAGTCATTAGAGATCAAACTGGATAGCGGAGAGCATTTAGTACAAGCCAAGTTGAGTCCATTTTATTGGTCTATCAAGAGATTGGTCAAATTGGACGAGAACGAAAAGTTGGATTTTCATGTTGGCATTTTCTATTCAAATGTTTTTCAGGGCTTTATGCCAAGTGCATTGAAGATCCTCTCGGAATCAGAATATCAGGAAATTAGATTGCTGCAGAAGAAGCCTTTGCCGAGATTGCCCATGGGAAAATTGTGGATGGTGATTATTTCTGGCGTATTGGCAGGTATGTTTCTCATCTACGCATCAAGAAATGGCAATTTGGACTCGGATTATCAAGGTCTAATATCACTTTTGGGCTGGGCGGCTGCCCTTGGTGGAATTTCAGTCTATCTGTTCAATCGTCCTATCTCAGATTCTTCCTTTCCGTATTATAAGCCTCTAGTGGATGCAGGAGCGTTCATTTTCCTATCAGTTCTCTTGGGGCCTACTGAGCAATTATTCATATGGTCTTGCCTTTCTGTTGTTTTACTGTTGGTCATTGGGGGCATGAATCTTCGAAATGCGCGGAAGTAGAATGTTTAAGGTAGATGCTCTTTTGAGGAACAGAATCGCTGCAAGCACCACTGGTGCAAATGCGATTACTGAGAATTGGATCGTCTATCCTGCCAAACCTAATTGTTAATGATAAAGAACTTAAGCTATGAGAAGCAATAGAATAAATGAAGCACTTTATGGAAAGAAGTACAAAAGCATGTTATCGGTTGCTGGGTCAATCTGTCCTAATCGGCCTTGGCCAGATGTAGTCGCGAAGGAATTTGCGTTTAGCTGTAGAGACGCTGGAACAGGAGAAGAGACTGTTGGGGTTATTGAAGCGGACGATATATATATCGCGCAAGCAGATTTGAATCGTAGAACCAAAGGAACCGCCTTGGCTTGTCGTTTGGATGCAGCGTTGTGAAGAACAATTAATAATAAGTGAGCATAATGAATAGGAATAAAAAACCATGCGGATGCCAGTCTCATCCTGAGACGGATTTACCAGGGCATCAGCCAATACCTGCTGCTAAGGAATATTATTACTACTGCACCAACCCAGGCACAGGTCAGGTGATTGGAACAGGAGTTATTAACGCAGAGGATGATGCGGATGCTCAAACTCAATTAAACAATGAGACTGTTCGTACATCATTGTATTGCCGTTTTGATACTGTAAGCTGATCACTCTTTATATTTTGCATGTTACCAAATGAAATATACAATTACAACAATGCTGCTAATACAACTATTTAGCAATCAAGTGTACGGGCAGATGACTGAACCATGTAGCATATATAGCGAAGATGGAATTGTAAGGTTCACTGGTAATATGGATTCGAGATCAGCTAAGACCTTAATATTCTGGTTCGAGCATAAATCGTTTGACAATCTCAAGAAGATTGCTCTTTGGGCAACGAAACAAGGTTATTACTTTACTTTAAGGCAATGTCAATTTGTATCTGAATTTGATTCAATTGGAAATGCTATTGTGAATGTTGAACCTAATAGTATTGAAATTTGGAAAGAGGTTTCGGATACATCAAGTCAGTTCTATTCCAATTCCATCAAACAAATGGGAAGTAAAAAACGAGAACTTGGGATAACGCATTGTGGAGCAATAAGTAGTGGATATGAATGAATACTACATTCTTGAGCCAAGAGGTTTTTGTTAAGCATCCAGCTATACCTAATTGCTAATTTTAAAGAACACAAGCTTTGAGAAGCAATAAAATAGATGAGGCTCTTTATGGGAAGAAATACGGGAAGGTGAAGTGCCATTCAGGCCTATCATTTGGAGGAGGGGTTTCCGAAAGTCTGCCTTGTGCACCGATGACATTAATTGAATCTGATTTTGTAGGAACACTTCACAATGACGGTTTAGGCTGGCTTTTGAGCAAACTGCAAAATGGAACGCACTCTGTAAGTGGCTTGAATAATTTTAAGAATTGGGCTCTTCAGGAAACTTTGACATACTTATCCTCAAAAACAACAAACCTTGAGGTCAAAACCCAAGTGTCACAAATCGTCAATGAACTGCCAAATTCTCCTGATGAAGCGGTATCTAAAATGGGAGGTGTGTATGATTCATATTTGAATTGCCTTTCAAGAACAATAAATCAACCCAACCTAGCACTGAGTGGGTTTATACCCAAGGATTTGACTACAGAGGAAAGAATCGTTATGGAGTTTGCGAATTCCGTGTACAAAAACTCCCAAAACACTGGGAAGCTAACGGTGGTTCTTGGAATAAGCTGTTATCTGACACGTTCCCAACACAAACACCCAACCAACCTCAAGCACGAATAAATTGGGGGAACGTTGGCCTGAGTGATGCGGGTTCTGCGCTGTTTGCTGGTGCTAGATTGTTTGCAAGTGGCACAGGACAGGCAATGGCTGCTACTAGACCAGGAGGCTGGGGCGCAATCGGAATGGTTCTTGGGGGAAGTGCTATAGTTGGTTCTGCCATATCCGTTTATAGTCAAGTATAGCCAGAATCCAAACATTTAGTTTGCATGAAAAATAAAAAATTCAAGCTTTTGGTAGTTGATTTAGTGGCAATAATTGGATTGTGCTTGTTTAACTACTATATAGTGGAACTTTCGGTCGGCAAATCGATACTGTACAGTGTAATAACTGGCGGATTTATCATTATTGTTACTGAATTTGCTCGTAGAAAGTACAACAAACCGTAAGGTCCTTTTGGATACGGTTTTGTATGAGTTGATGTCTTGTCCTTTCTGGTTTCATTGTAGGATTAGTTAAGCAAACTTTGCTAGTGAACCTTAAAAATATTCAATTATTGATTCATTGGAGTGGTAACATGAGCAATGACAGAACAGTGGATTCAGCTACAGCTAAGGCCTAATTGTTAATTCTAAAGAACACAAGCTATGAGAAGCAATAAAATAGATGAGGCTCTTTATGGGAAGAAATATTCTTCCTTCAGGGATGAAAAGAAGTCCTGCGGATGTGGTTGTCGAGGATTCAGTAATCACAGCGATAGTGAGAGTCACTTTGACGGGATGATTGGAGTGATTAACAACGGGATGCCGGTAATAACCGCTGATAAAGGTAATATGCAATCGAACTGGGAGAAAGCAGTCAACGACCGCACGGATAGCCTGGTTAGCTTTAGTAGGATAGAGGCCCGTTTTGAAAGGGGGGTATATTATTTATTGGCAACCGATTCCAAAAGTAGTAATAAGGCAATAGTTGAACTAGTTGAAGACAAAGGTGGCCTTTACGAAAAGCGTATAAACGGAGGAGGATTAACAATTGTTTGTAGTGGATGTTCGGGCGTTGGAGAATGTGACCCTAAAATGACTGATAATAAAGATTGGTATTGTTCACCATGCGGCAGTAGTAGAGATAGTTGCACGAAAACAATAACTTATTCTTTTAGGTCGATATTAGGCAAGCATCGGAGATACGCGGATAGCCGAGGTGTGCCCTTGCGCGTATGAATGTGAAACAATTGATGGATTGTGGTATGCCGCTCTATTTACAAATATCCGAAGTGAATTCTAATAACGTTAATAAAGTATATTTTGCATGAGACATTCAGGGTTTTTGTTGTTGCTATTTCTGTTTAGTTGTGGCCGTGTTCATAACCATTTTACAGATCAGATTGGAGCCGTCAGCAAAGGAAAGCCAAAACTTACTGCTGATGCGACTGTTTTGAAAGAAAAATGGGCACGCACGATTAACGATGACCCAAAGATTAATATCAGTTTTTCCACGGTGCAGCTCTTGTCTGAAAAATCGGGTGAGTATTACTTATTTGCAACAGATTTGGACGCTGAACATAAAGCCAGGATTGATTTAGTAGAGGATAAAGGAATCTTATATGAGAAGAAGATTAATGATGGCGGCATGACGGTTGTGTGTTTTGGTTGCTCCAGCTCGGAGTCTTTGATTTCTGACTGCGTGCCGCAACTAGACCTTTCAAGTAATAGTTGGTTTTGTACCGACTGCGGAACGGATGACTGTAACAAATCGACAACATATTCAGCAACATCCATTTTGGGAAGTGCTGAATAGGGTACTAACAGTGCTAATGCCATTGCTGCATTGGAGGCAAGTATCGGAGTGGTAACGGCTATTTTGGTGCTACAGTTAGTTCAGGCACCACCAGCACCAAATTGCTAATTTAAAAAACGTAAGCTATGAGAAGCAATAGAATAGACAAAGCACTTTACGGGAGGAAGTATGCGGATCTTCTTTGTAGCTCTGAACCTGTGATTGTCACCGTGGAAAACAGTGCATTATGTGGGCAGATTAATCACTCCGAACAATCGAGACCTGCAGCGTTTCAAATAGCTAACCCTAGTAACATATTTGATAATGTTGGGTATCTACATAATTTGGCTTGTGAGTTTTACATGTCTTCATATTCACCTTCTGATTCATCAGTAGGTACCATTATTACGGCAATGTCTCAATTTCTGACTCAAGAATTCGGGTTCAAGAATGTTGAAGAACGTATTGGGAAAAAGGCTCGGTTGGTAATTGACTTGGTTTCTAAAGTCGATTCACCTGATTTTAACATCTCCAATGGCCATCGGTCTAAGGATGCCATAGTTCTCGAGTCAACAGACGTGGCTTTTTTGAATGAAGTACTGAATAAGTTCACCACAAATTTAAATAAGGTGAATTCAGATTCTGATTTTCAACAGGCAATTGAAAAGGTTAAACATGATGAGTCTGTTATTATTAATAGAACAAGTCTTACCATTGATCAGAAGTTTTTAATGCTTGCCTCGACTTCGGTAATGAGGTATAGTGCTGATTTGTGGTTTAGGATTGGGTCAGATACTAATAACCCTTGGGTACCCCCGTCTGCTGTTGGAAGAAGGTGGTTTAACCCTTCAGTGTTTGGTGCTGATGTCGTTGGTGCCTACACAGCGAATCAAATAAGCCTTTCAGCTACAGGAGCTGCGATTGGGGCGGGTTTTTTTGGAATTGGAGCAGCGGCAGGCTACCTTGGCACCATGGCCGCAGTTGGGGCTGGAGTGTCTTTAACTAGGGCTTTAGGATAACCCATTGGCCATGGAGCATTGTGGACTGTTTAAAAGGATACCTCAAATGAACGGTTCGGAACGTTCGTTCAGAATACTTGCTGATGGGGCAGAGATAGGCAAACTTGAGGCTGGTGTGTTTGAAAAGAGGCTGATTATACCTTCAGGAACACAATCGCTGCAGGTCAAAATGAGGCCGTATCATCTATCAACCAAGTTGGATGTAAAATCAGACATGAAAGGTGATAGTGTGTACCATGTGGGATTCGTAACTACCAATGATTTTCAAACTTTTTTACCATCATCTCTTAAAATTATTGAGGATAAGGATTTTAATAAGAGTGTCGCTTCCAGTTCCAAGCCTTGGCCAAGGCTTTCGGTTAATAGACTTTGGGCTGTGAATTTGCTTGGGATTCTGTCAGGAATATTGTTGTTGAGAGCTGCGAACAATTCATCCGACTCTGAGCTTTCGTTTTTATTTCTGTTGCTTGGAATAGGTGCCATTGGTGGGTGCTACAGCGCTTACAGATTCAATAAGCCAAATTCAACATCCTCCTTCCCTTATCAGAAGCCATTTTGGGATGCGGGATCTCTACTTTTTTTGACATTAACCATTGGAAAGTTTGATTTGCAGTTCCAGATGATATGTTTAGGAATAGCACTTTTGGTTGCTTGTGGATGGAATAACATCATATCTCGTAAACGTACTGTTTAATTTTTCAATGGTACTTCGGGTCATCTACACACGTAGTCAAAAATTGTTTTGGGTCAGACACATACTATACCCTAATTACTAATTTTGAAGAACATAAGTTATGAGAAGCAATAAAATAGATGAGGCACTTTATGGGAAGAAGTATGGTGCTATTACAAATAGAGGAAGCGAATCGCTATGCTCTCCAGAATTAATCAATTCTGACCTTCTAGATGAGGCGTCTAAAATTGGGGAGATTCATAATCAGGGGGTAGATTTTGTTTATAATTACATTTCGACACAGAGTAAAAACATTTGCACAAAAAATCAATTATTCTCTGCTGCTATTGAAGGTTGTAAAATGTTTGCTCAGACGATTCCAAAATATGACAATTCCTCGTTTTTGTTTGGTTTAAGTTTGATTGAACTTCGACCGAATTCGGCCGGCTGGAGTTCAGATTTGCCTGTGTTTAATGCAACATTCAATGAGGTGTATAAACAAATATTGAACTCATCTGATTCTGAGGTCTTATCATTAAGATCAACACAGATAAGACAATTGACTTCGATGGAGCAGTTGTGTTTGAAAATGGCCGAAAGTATTGGTGTCTCCAGTCAAGATTATTGGTCTCGTAATGGCGAAAAGTGGCTCACGATGCTTAATGGTGTTGGCGGTGACGATTTTCCAAAACCCAATCTTCCAACAACCGCTGCACGAATAAACTGGCGGGGTGTTCGGAAGATGGATATCGCTGCTGGTATCGGAGCTGGAATTGCAGGCGGGCTTGCAGGTTCAGTAGCACCTGGAGTTGGTACTCTTGCTGGGGCTTTTGGTGGTGCTGTGGGGGGCGCGATAGGTGGTTCAGTAACAGATATACTAACTCAATGGCTTTAATTTATGAAAAATAGATTTTCGTACTTCTTAATGGTTGGTTTTCTTGCATCGTCCATTTCGTTTAGTCTGCTTCTAGGTTACAAAGTTTTGAAACAAGAACAGATAAATTATTCTTCTATGGCAATCACTTCCATTGGTGGAGGGGTTGGTGCAGCTGTTGCATTGTTTTTTGTAGGAAAGTTGAAATCAAAAGAGTAATCCCCGATGCCCTGCACATCGCAAGAACCCGCTTGTAAAAAGTGTCCCATATAAGGAACATTGAGAACAAAACGGGTCAGTAGTTCTTGAGCCGACTGTTCAGGTAGGTTGGGCTATACCCAAGGGCTGAAATCGAAACATATATTGTAGACACAACTAATAAGTCACTGATTCAAAAGATAAACCTGTTTGCAGATTACACCGAACAAGGTTCTGCAAGATTTAGCTTTAAGTTGGAAAGAGGGCAAGACTTGCTGTCATTTAAGATTGATGTAAAAGGAACTCCGTCAATTGTGTTTGAGCCTACCGGAAATTTACCCATTGGTCGATTGAATTGGGAAGGTAGGTTCAATAAGTGCATGAGGAGGAATCTCAATACAATTTTTGCCGATGATGGAAATCCAGTATGGGAAGCGGTATTTATATTAGGAGTGCCAGAATCTGTTATTGCCCTCGAGGCAGAATGCGCCTGGGAGGCAACTTTTTTAAAAGAATTAGAGGATTATACAGCACTTCATTGTTAAGAACAAATTTGAAATCTCAGGTTTCATTTTTTCGGGGCTGCTCCTAGGTTTTATTAAGTATAATTGGTACAAGCTTAATCCTCAAACAACGCCTTCAGTTCTGTAGCATCGCTTGGTTTCATTTTTCCTGCCAGAATTAAGCTGAGTTGTTTTCTGCGCAGTGCGCCTTCAAATCGTGCTTTTTCCTCCTTCGTTTCGGGAACAATTTCCGGCACGCGAATCGTGTTTCCAATCTGGTCTACTGCTACAAATGTGTAAATAGCCTCATTCACCTTTAGCTGTTCAGCAGTAGAGCGGTCTTCTACAAACACGTCAATAAAAATTTCCATGCTGCTGTTAAACGTCCTTGAAACTTTGGAGCGTAGCGTAACGATGTCTCCCAACTTTATAGGTTTGGGAAACGTTACATTGTTTACCGATGCAGTTACACACACACGCTTACATAATCGGTGAGACGAAATGGCGGCAATCACATCCATCCAATGCAAAAGCTTGCCTCCCATCAGGTTTCCGAGGGTATTGGTGTCGTTAGGAAGTACAATCTCTGTTGTGATTGCTAGGGTAGATTCGGGTGTGCGCTTATTCTCGGACATGCATTGAATTTTGTGCAAAGATAAAGCCCCGTTCCGACAAGTCGGAACGGGGCTTTAACGGGGGCCGGATTCTGCTATTACAGCTTGGTCAACTTTTGAACGAAGCGTTCTTTTGTCTTTGTATCTGTCAACTCAATAAAGTAGATGCCTTGACTTAAAGTAGATACATCCAAGTTGATGTTATCGCGGAACGTGTTTTCGCTTCTAATCAATGAACCATCAATGTTTAAGATGTTCAAATTATACTCACCACCATTGTTCATGTATACGGTAACCTCGCCTGCGGCAGGGTTAGGGAACAAGAGTATCTCTGAGCCAACTGCTTCGGCCACTACATCATCTATACCTGTGTACAGTTTTGTGTAAATAGGTAATGAAATTTGTGTTGGGTGCTCTTCAGAGAAATGTACACGCTGAATAGCAATACGAGGGGAATATTCTTCGCCTTCAAAGATGTATGTCTGACCATCGCCTGGCTTTCTTCTAAAGAATTCTCTTGGCATTATTGGCACATTGGCATTTACCTGAAATCGGTTGTAATTACTACTACTAATCAGAATCTTAATCTTGTGTCCATCACCAAAAGTGTAAGCAATGGGCAATAGATTAAAAACGTATTCGTAAATCTCACCAATGTTGATGTTGGTGAACGGAATATCATCACCTTCATACGGAATGTTGTAATCTTTCCAAGGCTCTTCTACCAGCATTCTAACATAATCTCTGGCGCGGGCATTTACGGTTCCGCCCTGAACAAAATATTCTCTTCCGTCAGGATAGACATCAAGAATCCGAACCATAAAATCAGTATCGGTAGGGCCATCGTTTAGGCCACCTATGTTGCTCTTGGCATATAATTTTACTCCCGGAAAACCAATGATACAAAGAGAGTCTTTGACGGCAGCGCTTTCAAAGCTGATTACGCCCGGTCTATTCATAGTGTAAGGTTCGTAACGTGGGTCTTTCAAGTTAAACTGACCCTGTGCATCACGTTCCCCATCAGGGGTTTTCACAATCATATTTGCACCACCAATGGTTCTAATTGGATCATCTGGATCGTGCACATACATTTTAAACCCTTCATCCGAAGTTGGAGATGTATTGTCTAACGCTCCGTTTTTGTGCATGTAAAAAACTTCACGCTTGATGGCGTCCCACTCTCTTCCTTCGGGAAGAGGGAACGTATCTGCCGGCATCCAGTAATTGGAAAGTCCCACGTTCTGAGGTTCGCTATCGTTGTTGGGCCCAACCACATAAAGGCGAACGTTTGCAATTTCATTTGGATCAGCAAAATCTCGGTAAGGAATTGGGTCAATATTTTGAGCGCTTAGCCCCGGAATTACATTGTCTAATGGAATATCAGGCAGGTCGATAGGAAAAGTTCCACTACCCAGTGGCGAATCGTAAACCAATTCGGCTTTTAGCCCTGTAAGAGGCTGGGCTCCTGTAAGTACTCCTATTAGCTGATCGTAAGGCAATCGAACCTCCTCGGCAGGAACACGGATTTTTATAGTAGCCGTACCAAGACCAAGAAGGTCAATTTCCGTAACAGGATAAAGATTATCGGATTCTGGTAGAATGAATTTTGGTTCACCAATAAACTCGTCAGGATGGTAATTCAGATTGTAACGAAACCAACCAATTACTTCCGAATTCAAGGCTTTGTCAATAGGAATATTTGTTTCGCTAAAATCGTCAAAGTTGATTCCCAAGAGATCATTTACGTTTTCAGGATAGGTTCGGTCCCCTGAAGTTGTGGATCCAATAGTTTGGTGCGCCCACGGCCCAATCACTAGTTTTTGAAGTTCGCGATTTGTTACCCCCGGACGATTGAATTTATCGTTGCTGAGATGTCTTCTCATGTTAGCCCAACTTTCAATCTGAGAATCCACAAAGATGTCCCACCATCCATTTAAATGGTAGCCAGGAACTTCCATGTTTCTAAACCTGTTGTATTGCCCACCAAGCTGGCCCTCACCGTTAATATCGGTTACCGCACGACTCACGTCAATTTCTGGTCTGCCAGCACCGTTTGGGTAGTAGCCACAGGTAAGTACACCTGTTTCGGGATCAGGATATTGTACAGACACAAAATGGTCGATGGCCAGATTAGCCGCATCGAATTTGTTCTGTTGAAATGTTTTCTCTACACCGTTTACAGTAATAGTTTGCGGTAGATTGTAATCTGCAGAACTGTGAATGTTATTCTGCATATCGTTGTCTATCGGTATAAGATCGTCATCAGTTCCGGTGAAAATTTGCCCTTTCAACCAACCCGTTACCAACCGATCGCGTAGCACACCGTTGGGATAACCTACACCTTTGTAGAAGTCGGCAGGGGCAACAATGGGCATGATACACTTGAGGCCCGGTTCATCAACATCAATCATATGTGCGGCTGCTGCCTGATACTGGTTGTAACCGAGAGCGGAAGCACCAAACATGGCGAATCGTCCGGTGTACAGCAAGTCGGTTGTATCCGTTATACCATCACCATCAAGGTCATAATCACGCGTAAGGCGGTTTTTTATGTATTCCTTGGTGTCATAACCATCCTCGTGACGGTTGCCGTTCTTGGGGTCGCTAGGGTCTGTTGCGTCCAACACGTGTTGGAAATCTGGATGATAGACGCCCTTGTCCCAACCATCGCTTGTTAATGGCAGATAAACGCCTTCTGAGGCATAACGTCCGCGTTGATCCTGAATGGCAAAAGCGTAGCCCAAAAGATTCATGATGGGGGCTTCGGCAGCATCCTGATCGCCTTTGTCGTAGGGTGTTCTGGTAAGAACCAGCGGAAGTTTGTATGGGTTTGGGTTCGGTTGTCCGTTTAAGGAATCGTAAATAATGTACTGAGTACCGCGCGGGATTAACTCAAGGTCATATTCGATTGGCGCATTGCCGAAAATCGCTTGTAATTGAGACGGAAGGTCAATACTTATCGGTACTAACAAACAATCACGCATTACCGGCAGGTACACATCGGTCATCAACTTTACGCTGTCAGACATGATGAATTCTTCTGAGAACGGAGTACAGAACTCAAGTAGATTGTCAATTTTTCCGTTAAGAATCACGCCATTCTGCGACTTAGCAGAGTTAAGCAGTAAACCAACGAGAATAAGGGAAAGGAGAACTCTTTTCATGATATTTTGGGGTTAGAGTTTTTTAATGTCAAATGTTACAGAACCGTAAACCATCGTGCCAATTCCTGGAGCTCCATAGGCCTCTTGGCGCTTCAAGTTATAAACATTTGAGGCACCCAGGCGAAAAGTAGAGTACCATTTTGGCACTTCGTAGCTAAGTTGTAGGTCAAGAAATGAGTATGACGGGATTATTCCGTCTCCAAATGTGCTTCTCCAAAGGTATTTGTCTACCCATTGGAAATTAGCTGAGAAGCCGAGCCCCTTCCACACGTTTCTTCCTTTGACGCCAACGTTAATTTTATGTTCAGGGGTGTTAAATCCTGGAATGATTGGGTCGTTAAGATCCTTATCTACCAGTTTTGCCCAGTTGTAGTTAACCGAAGCAGAATACGTATCGCTCACATAATAAACCAAACCAAGAGTGGCTCCCATAGATCGCACCTGCTGCTCTGCATTAACAGGAACCTGATACCTTGTATAAGACTCGTTACTTTCTGAATAAGACAACAGTTGGTCAACACCGCTTTGTTCCCCGGCAACAGAAGCCCCTTCTGGCCGAACAACTCGTATTTCTCCGATGAAATCGGTGTACCAGTTGTAATAGTAGTTTGCGTCAACATAAAGTTTCTTAAATAGTACTCCGCGATACCCAACTTCAATGGTTCTAACTTGCTCTGGGCGAATTTTTTTAGCAGCGAATGTTTTTAGTTTACCAGCTGCAACATCATAAACTGAATCTGTCCAAACCCCACCAGCTTGAACGCTGTCTATGTAGTTTTCAAAGTCTGTTACAGATTCCAACGTGTAGAGGTTGTCCCAACCGCTCAGGTTTCCTGCAATGGTCAATGGCCCTACATCCAATCTGATAAATTGATTTTGAAGTGTTGGAGTACGAAAGGCGCTTTGACCTGAGACACGAAACACGTGCCCCTTTAGGTTGTACATAAGGGATGCACGCGGAGAAAATTGGACGGCAAAATTCTTGTTCTTATCAACCCGAATAGATGCCATTACCTTGAACTTGTCGTTGAAGAATTTTTTGGTCAATTGCATATACCCACCAACTTCCCAAAGAGAAAGGTCAACGAATTTAGCCTTGAGGTCTGCCGAACCGTTATCTAACGTATCTCCTGCATTTACGAGCGTATCTGCAAAGATGGTTCCGAACGATTGTGGGTCATAACGTCTATAACTTGCCCCAACCAGCACATCCATCCAGTCCCAATCGAAATTATATTGTCCTTCAACGTGCTGAAGATTAGACCTGTCTGTAAACTTTGACCCCTTTTGAAGGTCGGAGTTGTTGATGATTTCATTTCTTAGTGAGTCAAATTTTGTAGACCCAGGGGCAATCCATCCATTTGCCTCAGCCTGAGCGAGGGCATAATCTTTAGCTGCCTGAACCTCTTGGCTCGTGGCATCATCGTCAAAGTCGTCCGTCATCACTTTAAGTGTATCGAAATAAGCACCTAGGTATTCACCAACGTAATCCGCAATTCCTTCTTTGGAGATGTTAATTCCAGTGAAAACAATATCGTATGAATCGCCCGCATCTTCAAAGGTTGAATATGCTTTTACGTTCCAATTGCGACCAGAAACTTCGCCTTTAACTTGTTGAAAAAGAATGTTGTTGATACTGTATCGGTTTGATGCTTGATAAATGGCTGTTCCCAAACCAAATTTGTACGTAAGCGAGGCTTCAATACCCCCTTTAAATCGGTAGTGAAGACCCGCAGTGGCTTTAGCACTAAAAGTATTGTAGTCTGCTAGGTCAGCCTCCCTGTATCCGGGCGCTTTTACACTTATTGTGCCAGGGTAAGCATTGGGCGAAACAAGCCCCAACCAGTTGTTGAGTGCAATAAAGTCATCTCGTTGTTCTTGCGAATTTTCTGGGTCGGTTTGGGCTTGTTCTACAATTTCAGATAGATTGATGTCTGCTTCAATATCTCCATACAAGTTGGCTGCTGTGCTGTCGGTTGCATCATCATAAACAGGTTTGTATTTGGTATCGTTCGCCTGCCAATCGTTTGCGCGCTTATACTGACCAGTAACTTTCAGACCTAAACGCTTTTCCTTGCCGTAAACGCCAGCATATCGGAATTGAGCATCTAAGTAATCGCGAGAACCCCCTTGTAATTTGAATGATAGTCCTTGGTAATCATAAGGGTTCTTAGTTTTCATACTCACAACTCCCTGAAAAGCGTTTGGCCCATAAAGTGCTGATGCGGCTCCAGTAATAATTTCAACATTTTCTAAATCAAGGTCGTTGGCCCCCACCATGTTTCCTACAGGAAAGTTTAACCCAGGAGCTTGGTTGTCCATTCCATCCACAAACTGCACAATACGAACAGGTGCTGTGGTATTAAAACCTCGCATATTAATGACTTGGAATCCTAGACTGGAAGTGGTTACATCTACACCCTGGAGTGTACTAAGACCTGTATAGAAATCTCCAGAGGCAATTTCGTTTATTTCTCTGGTATTCATTTTCTGAATGGAAGCAGAAGACTCCAAAATGGTTTCTGAAACACGAGAACCAGAAACAACAACTTCCTGCCCAATCATGTTAACAGGTTCCATTTCTACCGTTAAATTGGTGGAGGTTTTATCAACTGCCAATTCAAAATCTTGGTATCCTAAATAAGAAACGACTAACGTCTGAGGTTCTGTCAAATCCAGTTCAATCGAGAATTTTCCATCAACATCTGTGGTCACACCGTTTGACGTACCTTTTACAATTACAGATGCCGAGATAAGTGTTTCTCCGTTTTTTTTGTCCTTAATTACGCCAGTTACAACCTTGGTTTGAGCCATTGTTGCAATTGTAAAAAGCAGAAAAACGGAGAGTAGCGTAAAGACTTTTCTCATTCGAGTGGGGTTGGTTAACTAATTTGTTAAAGTTTGCCAAGATTACGAAGTTTTTCAAACTTGTCAAGAGAAAGACATCAATTTACATTGATTACAGATTAATGGAAGTTTCGAATTTACATTTTTCTTGGCAAGATTCATCAATATGATTGAGCGTGTTCGAACATCCAGCTAATCTGGTTGGTGCCATGTCTGCCACTTCTTTTTACCCATTACATTTGTAAGAACACTGAAACAAGCATGAAAGAATTCCTGCAACGTGAGCTTATTGGTTTTGGCGACTATCATCTGAGCATGTTTCAGATTGTGGGACTCGCAATTCTTCTTGTCGGTACTTGGGCGATTGCGTGGCTTTTAAAACAAGCGGTTGTCTATAGAAAAAACACATCTGAGTTAGACAAAGGAAGACGGCTTTCCGTTGTTAAACTCCTGCAATACGTGTTATGGGTTGTTGCTGTACTGATTGGGTTGGAGTCTGTAGGATTTCAAATCACCGTGCTTATGGCTGGTTCGGCTGCTTTATTGGTTGGTATTGGTCTAGGCTTGCAAGAAGTGTTCAAGGACTTTGTGAGCGGAATTATTCTCCTTTTCGATGGAACCAT
>Ga0316209_1001419_pt1 | contig 25020 bp, 23 predicted proteins | sample 6monopyrite_MG_FD_204945 | JGI IMG/M metagenome (GOLD analysis project Ga0316209, IMG submission 204945) | Microbial mat bacterial communities from mineral coupon in-situ incubated in ocean water Damariscotta River, Maine, United States -... | ecosystem: Environmental > Aquatic > Marine >...
ACTACTGGTTACAATCTGGAAGATATTTTGAATAATGTAGATGATGCTTTATATGCTGCGAAGAGAAATGGTAGGAACTGCACACAAATATATAATCACTCAGTACCTTAGACGCCATTACTTAACGTCTAAAATATTGAATGATACTTTTATATGCTAATTAGTTTCTCTATAGTGCTTTAAAAAACGATCCATTTTTTCAATCATCTGCTCCATATCTTCACGTCGAGATAAAAACACTAGTCGCATATGATTAGTATCCGGCCAGTTGAAGGCTGTTCCTTGAACTAATAGAATTTTTTCATGCTGTAATAATTGCAAAACAAATTTTTCATCATTATCTATCTTATAGATTTCTGGATCCAGCTTGGCAAATAAATATAAGGCACCTTTGGGTCTTACACAGCTCACACCTTCTAACTGGTTTAGCACTTTCCAGCTGTAATCCATTTGTTCATATAAACGTCCACCGGGTGCCACCAAATCGTTAATACTCTGATAACCACCTAATGAAGTTTGAATGGCATGCTGACCAGGCACATTCGCACATAGGCGCATTGATGCCAGCAATTCCATTCCTTCAATGTAATCTTTTGCATTATCTTTAGCACCACTAATGACCATCCAGCCAGCACGAAAACCCGCCACACGGTATGATTTGGATAAGCCATTAAAGCTAATAATTAAAATATCCTCAGCCAACGATGCTATTGCAATATGCCTTGCTTCATCATAAATAATTTTATCGTAAATTTCATCGGCGAAAATAATCAGATTATGTTTTCGTGCTACTTCAATTATCTTCAGCAGGGTATCTTTACTGTACACTGCTCCAGTCGGGTTATTCGGATTAATAATAACCATACCGCGCGTCTTAGGTGTAATCTTACTTTCAATATCCTCAATGCTGGGTTCCCAGCCATTATCTTCATCACAAAGGTAGTGTATTGGGGTACCACCTGATAAGCTGACTGCCGCTGTCCACAATGGATAATCTGGTGCAGGAATGAGCATTTCATCACCATTATTTAGCAATGCCTGCATCGACATAACAATAAGCTCACTAACTCCATTGCCCAGAAAAATATCATCGATATCTACGTCTGGAAAATTTTTTTCCTGACAATATTGCATAACGGCTTTACGCGCGTAATAAACACCTTTTGAATCTGAATAGCCCTGACAATTAGCTAAATTACGAATCACATCTTGAATAATTTCATCAGGTGCATTTAAACCAAAGGCAGCAGGGTTACCAATATTAAGCTTGGTAATTAAATGACCTTCTTCTTCCATTCGCCTGGCTTCCTGCAATACAGGGCCGCGAATGTCGTAACAAACCTGGTCTAATTTGTCTGATTTTAATATGGTAGTCATAAGTTAAATTGCTATTCAAAAAATTCGGTTATGTGGCATGATACCGTCAGGTTTAGGGGATTAACAGCGGTATGCTGACTAATCATTAAAAATATTATCAAACTGTGAATTTAAATGAATATAGTTATGCTTGATAGCGGCCAGCTGAGCGGTGAAGTTGATTTTCCTGAAGTTGAATTAGATAAGTTTGGCTGGCAACAATTTGTCTCATTAGATGATAGCGAAGTTGAAGAACGCTGCTGGCGAGCAGATATTATTATTAGTACTAACACACCCGTAACCGCCAGGGTTATAGATGAAGCTTATAAATTAAGACTGATTATTGCAGCCGGCGATGACACAGGCCACATTGATTATGCGGCTGCCAAAGCTCGTAATATTAAAGTTATGAATGTAGCTGGCATAACCGGTAACGACCCACACAGCACTGAAACTATATGCAATAAGGTAGTCGAACAAATTAATCATTGGTTAAAAAGCCAGCAAGCCTAGATTAACGGCAGCCTGATACAGCGAAATAAGTTAGCTTGACGAAACGCTCTAAATGAGTATAATTCTCATTTAGGAAATAACAGGGATTGATATGAAAGACCTACTTAACACACTACTCGACTGCCCAAACCTTAGCCTACGCCTACTAGATACAAAAACGGGGCGCTCTGTAAAAACCATTAACCATGATCAATTACATAAAATGCTCAGTGAGCAACAAACGGGATGTGCGAAGGATTGTGGCAATATGAGCTGCCAAAACCGCTCATTTGAAGACTAAGTAAAATCCTGCGGTTTACTATAAGCTCAGCTTAGCTAACTAAGCCTCTCTTCTGGCGCGCACAGCTGCTGCCAAATCTCGCAGCAAAGTCTCTGTCTCTTCCCATGCAATACATGCATCAGTAATGCTTTTACCGTATTCAAGATTATCCTTATCTAACACGTCCTGGCGACCTGGCAGTATGTGACTTTCAATCATCACACCCATTATATTATTGTTGCCGGCTTTAAGCTGCTTAGCCACATCCTGACAAACATCAATCTGACGGTTATGATCTTTCTGACTATTTGCATGAGAACAATCAATCATCAGGCGAGTATTTTGCTTATTTTGCGCTAATTGATCAGTTGCTTGCTTCACGCTAGCAGCATCATAGTTGGGCTGTTTTCCACCACGTAAAATGATATGGCAATCTTTATTGCCTGTGGTTGAGAATATAGCCGAGTGTCCTTGCTTGGTAAGAGACATAAATACATGTGGACGAGAAGCCGCCTGAATAGCATCTACCGCTACTTTTAAGCCTCCATCGGTACCATTTTTAAAGCCAACAGGGCAAGATAAGCCTGAAGCAAGTTCACGATGTCCCTGACTTTCAGTGGTGCGTGCACCGATGGCGCCCCAGCTCACCAGGTCTGAGATATATTGCGGGCTAATTAGATCTAAATACTCCGTGCCTGCTGCCACACCCATATCAGCAACATCTAACAAAAAGCTACGCGCCTGACGTAAGCCATGATTAATATTGAAACTATTATCCAGGTGAGGATCATTGATTAAGCCTTTCCAGCCCACTGTTGTACGTGGCTTCTCAAAGTACACACGCATAACTATGCACAAGTCACTTGCCAACTCATCAATTAATAATTTTAACCTGGCCGCATATTCACGCCCTGCTTTTGTATCATGGATAGAACATGGACCCACAATCACCATTAGGCGATCGCTTTTACCATGCAAAATATCATGTATTGCCTGACGGGTATTATATACGGTATCAGATGCCTGATCAGAAATAGGGTATTCACGGTGTAACTCTTCTGGAGCCAACACTTCTTGTAGGCCGGAAATACGTAGGTCGTCAGTTTTATACTTCATGAATCAACAGAGCCTGAGGCTGTAAAAGGTTTAGGAACGGCGCATTATATATTAAAAATAGGCCGGGTGTCTTACTCTACACCTAGGGTACCTCTGATTAAGTCTATGATGCTTCTGCGTGATCTGAAGGGTGTAATTGCAAGGCACAAAGCGAAGTGAATGGCGCGGTCCTTTGCAAGCTTTGTAACACGGCAAGTACGCCTTTCAGAACTCGCCCGGAGGGGCCTACAGGTTTGCCCATGCTCTGCGTTAGCTTTTTTCACCAGGTACTTACATGCTTTCAAAAACCTGCCTTGATCACGAACAAACCTGTAAGCCAGAAGTATCATAGACTTGACCAGAGGCGCCCTAACTTTTAGTTAACCAGTGTTTGAGCTGATACAAGTTATCAAACTGCTGTTTAGGCTTCTGTTGACCTGCATCCCAAACCTGTTGAAAACGTTTAATCCATACCGCATCTATACCGGCATTTCTCGCACCCTGAATATCATGCTCTGGATGATCCCCAACGTGCAATGTGTTTTGTGGTGCCACTTCGGCTTGTTGCATAGCACGGATAAACATAGCAGGATGGGGTTTAGCCGCCTGCACATCTGAGGCTGACAGCTGAAAAGAAAAGTATTCAGATAGACCCGTATGCTTAATATGTGCATTCCCATTAGTAAGAGCAACTAATGTGAAATGTTGTTTAAGATCTAATAATACGGGTATTACGTCCTCAAACAGATTTACTTTTTGCCTTGCCTGATAAAACACATCAAATGCCTCATCAACCCAGTCAACAGAATCATTAAATTCTTTTGCTAATGACTGCAAGTGAACTACACGCGCTGTTGATAGGTCATTGATCAACTCGGGGCGAGTTTGCAGAAGAGCTTTACGTTTATCACGCAATTGTTCAATAGAATAAGACTGGGTAATAGCCGGTTTATGCTCTGCCATCCAATCATAAATAGCCTGTTCTGCACGTAAAATAGTTGGCATGCAAGGCCAAAGCGTATCATCCAGGTCAAAACAAATTAGCTTATACATAAACTGAGCGTGTTATTGGCTAATAACCACATAAGCAGGTGTTGAAAAATACTTTTGGTATTCTTTTAATCTTTCGCGCGCTTTATTACGCTCTTCAAAGCGGCCTACTCTAACATTATATTTTACAGCGCCTGAAGTAGAGACAAAGTCACTTACATAAGCTTCAAAATTTTCTACTGCTAATTTTTCAATAAAGCTTTCCGCATTATTTTTACTGGCAAACATTCCTGCCTGTATTGAATACGAGCGTTTATTATCAATTTTATCCTGCCCCACAGCACTTACAGGTGGAGACGTACTTGCCTGTTTTTCTGATAATTTTTTGTCTGCTGAAGCCGCCTCAGCTGTAGCCTCTTCAGGTTTAGATTTTGCGACAGTTGATTTTTTATCTTTATCTACCGTCTTTTTCTGCACTACCGGTTTTTTCTTTTGCGTTATCGCAGGCTTACTCTCAGATTTTTTGCTGCTAGTTTTTTTAGCGGCTATTTGCTTTTTTGCTTGAGGCTTCTTCTTTACCTCTTTCTTCTTTATTTCTTTCTTTTTTTCTGGCTTAGATTTTTTCAGGTCTTTCTGTACTATTTTATTTTCAACCTTGTCAGCTGAAACTTTTGTATCTTTCTTCATCGCTAGTGGTGAAGACAAATCAGTATCAGCTGAATCAATTGCTTTTTCAGGGATTCTTTGAGAGTCTGCATCCTGACCATCACCTACAATATAACCAAACGAAAAGCTTAACAACAATGCGATAATCGCTATAAATATATATTGTTTTAATTCGTCCTGATCAATCACATATGCTTTCATTTATTATTCTCTTTATTTTCACCCTTTTCCACAAACTCAACTAAATATATTCAAGCTTGCCTGGACTCTCACATTGTATAGAAAAACCACCAAATAACATGACCTATCTAACAAAACGATTATTTTTATTTTCTACATTCCATTGAAGTTAAGTATCGTTGCAACTGCAAAAACAGCGGTTTACTGGCTGCAGCCATAACCGAGCGCGGCGTTAAAGTCTTTTTAAATACATTATCTCCGGAAAATGTTTTTGCAACCCCGCCCGCCTCGGAAAATATAAGCTGCCCCGCAACATAATCCCATAGCTTTTGCCCGCCATGAATATACACCTGACTGCGAGCAGTAGCCAACCAGCACCAGTCTAAAGCGCCGGAACCAAAATTTCGCTGTGAAGCATAGGGATGCTCCCTGGATAAACAGACGCGCATTTCCGGCTTTAAACGTTTAAAGTCTATTTGTGCCGTACATTGGCTCAATAACTCTCTTTCGGTGGTACATTTAAATACCTGACCATTCAACCAGGCGCCCTGCCCTTTAATGGCGCTAAACATCTCATCTCGATTGGGGTCATAAATCGCACCTAATACCACTTCATCTTTTATAACCAGTGCTATTGATACAGAAAAAATAGGTACCCCACTGGCAAAATTACTGGTGCCATCTAATGGGTCCAGCACCCACAAACCCTGCGCATCACAATCTAATAGTGCCTGCTGCTCTTCATCGGTCATTTCCTCGCCAAGCACTGCATATTCAGGCCACTGTTCCTGCAAACTCATAATCATCGCATTTTGCATAGCTGAATCAGCTTCAGTCAGCAAACTACCATCTTTTTTAAAACTGTATGCCACCTGATTGTAGCGCGGCATAATTTGTTCAGCTGCGTGCTGTTTAATAAGCGCTTCTAATTTTTGTAGTAGTAGTTTCATTATTTTTTTGTAAACAAAGCAATGGATTCCACATGCGCGGTGTGTGGAAACATATCCATTACACCTGCATCCACTAATGTATAAGCATACTCATTCACCAGTATTTGGGTATCTCTTGCCAAAGTAGCAGGATTACATGAGACGTAAACAATCCGTTTTGCGCCCAGCTTGCCAATATGCTTAAGCATTTCCATAGCGCCTGAACGTGGTGGGTCTAATAAAATTTTATCGTATTTTTGCTGTAACCAGGGTTCTTTACTAATATCGACAGATAAATCTGCGGCATAAAAACTGGCGTTAGTAATATTATTTTTTTGTGCATTTTCACGGGCTTTAAGCACCATGCTTTGTGCGCCTTCAACGCCCACAATTTCTGCACATTGTCGCGCCATTGCTAAGGTAAAGTTTCCTAAGCCACAAAATAGATCGAGGACTTTGTCATCAGCCGATAATTCCAGCATATTCAATGTACGACTTACCATGCGCTGATTTATTTCACTATTAACTTGTGTGAAGTCATTAGGCTGGAATTCAATCGTAATATCCTGTTCGTTTAAGCGGTATGACAAAGGCGCTGGATTTTCAGGCCATAAAGCCACTACTGTATCCGGCCCACCAGACTGCAACATAATTTGCAAGTCATATTGTTGGGCAAACTGAGTAAGTACTGCACGATCGCTATCTGACAAGGGTTCTAAATGCCTAAATACCAACGCTGTCTTTGCATCATCAATGGCAACTTCTATTTGCGGAATACTGGACTTTGCATCCATCGTCATAATTAAATCTGACAACGCTGTTAAACGATTACCCACCGATTCATGCAATACCTGACAGCTAAGCAAATCTGCCAGAAAGGCACTGCCTTTTTCACGAAAGCCAACAAGCACCTTGCCTTTTTTCTCTACATATTTAACACCCAAACGTGCTTTTTGGCGATAGTTTTTAATTGGGCCGCGTAATGGCTCCAGGATATTTTTCGGCTGTGTTTGCGCCATGTGTTTAAACATATCCATTAACGCATCTTGCTTAATCGATATTTGTTTCTCGTTACTTAAATGCTGCATGCTACAGCCACCGCACACTGTAAAATGCTCACAAATGGGTTTAACTCTATCATCTGATGCCTTGATGATATTAACTGCACGGCCTTCATCAAATTTTTTGCTTTGTTTTGAATATTTAAATTCTACAGTTTCACCAGGCAATGCAAAATCAACAAAGACAACCTTGCCATCTAAATGCCCAACACCACGCCCTTCATGACTCAGTGATTCAATTTCTATTTCTGCCGTTCCTTCAGGAAGGCGTTGTCTACGTCTGCGTTTTGCCATAATTATTTTTTAAAGTACTCGCTTTTAATAAGCTTTAAATTAATGTTTATTATTAAATCCACTAACTAGGCAGGAAAAACACCGGTCGATAAGTATCGATCACCGCGATCACAAATAATCGACACGATAAGTGCATTTTCAACTTGCTCAGATAATTTTAGTGCCGCCGCTACTGCACCACCGGATGAAATACCACAGAAAATACCCTCTTCTGCCGCCAGTCGACGTGTTGTGTCTTCAGCCAACTGCTGGCCAATATCAATGGTTTGATCCACTCGACTCTCTTCAAAAATTCCTGGCAAATATTCTTTCGGCCAACGTCGTATACCCGGAATACTTGAGCCCTCTTCCGGTTGTACACCAACAATTTGAATATCGGGGTTTTGTTCTTTCAAGTAACGCGATGTACCCATAATGGTACCGGTGGTGCCCATTGCACTAACAAAATGTGTAATCAGGCCTTTTGTATCGCGCCAAATTTCTGGACCAGTACCGTTATAATGCGCAATGGGATTATCCTGATTATTAAACTGGTCAAGCACAATACCTTTGCCTTCTGCCTGCATTTGTAGGGCAAGATCACGCGCACCTTCCATACTTTGCTCACGTGTCACAGTAATTAACTCTGCTCCATAAGCCTTCATACTGGCACGACGCTCTTCAGTCATATTGTCCGGCATGATTAGTAGCATTTTATAGCCCTTAATCGCCGCCGCCATCGCCAGGGCAATACCCGTATTACCACTGGTGGCTTCGATTAATGTATCACCCGGCTTTATATCACCTCTTTCCTCTGCCAACTGAATCATCGTCATCGCCGGTCTGTCTTTAACTGAACCTGCCGGGTTATTACCCTCCAGCTTTACCATGACAATATTGTTATTTTGTGGAACCAGTCGTTGCAGCCGAACCAGTGGTGTATTGCCAACAAAGTCTTCCAGCGTAGGGAAATCTTCAGGATTCATATAAAATCACTTCTAAAAATAGTTTTTATAGATAAAGCTGATAAAATCGGCCTCATAGCTATGTGAATACGTCTGTTAGGGGTATGTATTGCAGAATAATTACCTATGCAAGTAATTATAATCGCAAATAATCAACTATCGCCCCGTAAAATCAAAGACATTATCCCACATTTATAATAAATCAGTGAACGGTTGTCCCGCACATATGCATATATTAAAAAGAACGATTGCTTTTATACTTATACCTATCGGCTTATATGCATTAGAAAAAGCTTAACTATGAGCAACAGTGATTTACTACCGATAGAGCATCCAGCCAGTGCTGCATTAGCTGAAGATAGACTGATTAATATCGTGTTTTTCTCTCCACGTGCAGTGGACTCAGAAAAGATAACCCGTCTGGAATCAGGTCTAATGATTAACCTACTAGATAATCAGCTCACCCTGAACATGAAACTGTTTAAAGATAAAGTCGAAAACCTTATCTTCCAATTCGGGCAAGATTCCAGCATGCTCTCTGAAAACATTCAAAATATATTATCCGACAAAGAAATCCGTAATTATGCTGATAATACAGCTCAAACAATTACTACAGGCTTTAAATTCTATAGTAATTATCAGATTCGACCTGATCTTCGTCTCTATAGCTTCTTATCATATACATTAATCAATTAGATCAAGATTCAACTGTAGGCCAATTAGAAGAATATATTTCTTGTCGAAATTATAAATTAATGAAAATATAGAAACTAATATAAACAATGAAAAATTTAACATCAACAAAATACTTATAAAAATACTCCGTATACACCATTAAAAGAACTGAGATAACATCATGAATAGCTGGGGTATAAATAAACGAATTATGGTTTTAGTATTGTTACCCACTTTGCTAATCACCATCGCACTCGCATCATATTTTAGTATCAATCGATACGCATACATCGAAGAAGCGATGCATTTAAAAGGCCAGTTATTAGTAAATAATCTGGCTCCTGCCTGCGAATATGGAATTTTTTCAGGCAATACAGAAATGCTGGACAAGCTTATTACAAGTACATTAAAAGAAAGCGATATTGTCAATATCACAATCACCGATTATAGTCATAACGCCTTAATTAGTCGTTCAAAAGAAATTGAAACGAGTAAAACGATATTACCTGTTTTCATAAATCCTCAACAATTCAAATATTCTAAAGAAATAGTTTCTAGTGAAATAACAATTACCGATTATGACGAAATAATACTCGACAATTCGAACCCGAAAAACATCCTTGGATATATACACGTTACATTAGACAATGGCGCTACACAGGCTCAACAACTTGATAGTATTCTCAAAGGATTTTTAATCGCCTTTTCTGGTTTATTTTTAACCGTATTTCTTGCCATTAGTATAAGCAGAAGTGTAGTTAACCCAATACAAAGATTAACACAGGCTGTGAAAAAAATTGCTAAAGGTGAATTAGGCACGTCTATTGTAACAGGCAGTGGCGGTGAAATTGGCTCACTCGAGCAAGGCGTTAAGAAAATGGCTAATGAAATGCAATTAATTCGATCAGATTTACAGGGCCAGGTTAATAGCGCAACAGCTGATTTAAAAAAGACATTAGAAGAGCTAGAAATTCAAAATATTGAACTAGATCTGGCACGTAACCAGGCAATTTCTGCAAGCAAAATAAAATCTGAATTTTTAGCCAATATGAGCCATGAAATACGCACTCCAATGAATGGTGTTATTGGTTTTACCGACCTGTTAAGTAAAACTCAACTTAATGCTGAACAAGATGATTATGTTAATACAATTCATAGTTCTGCATCTAACCTGCTAACTATTATTAATGACATATTGGATTTTTCGAAAATAGAATCTGGAAAACTGAATATTGAGAATATTCCCTTTAATCTAGATGATGTGATGGCTGAAATAGTTACAATGTTTACGCCTATGGCGTACAACAAAAACATTGAATTAATATATCAACCTTCCGCTTATTTATCTAACAAGTTAATTGGTGACCCTTCACGAATTCGTCAGATATTAATTAACCTGATCAGTAATGCCGTTAAGTTCACTCAAACAGGGCACGTTATTATTCGGATCATGCAGGAGCCGCTAGACGAAAAAGTAAACATTCGTTTTACCGTTACCGATACGGGAATGGGCATGGATGAGTTCAGCAAGCAACGTTTGTTTACAGCTTTCACACAGGCTGATACATCGATTAGTCGTGAATTTGGTGGCACAGGTCTTGGTCTTGTGATTTCACGAAAGCTTGCGGCATTAATGAATGGTGAGATTGGATTTGAAAGCACCATCAACCAAGGCTCTAGCTTCTGGTTTAATATACCTTTGCAGGATAATAGCGAGAAGACTGCTGAAATTAAATCCTCTTTAAAGTTGAAGCTAATTTTACTGGAATCCATGGAGCAAAATAAATGTTCAAGTCGAAGTATATTGAACAGCATGGGTATTGAAGCCATAGAGATAAGTCATGTTGAACAAATTCAACAAACTATAGAATCCACAGATGTTGACGGCATTATTATAGGACTCAGTCGGAATGACATAAAAAACATAGCCATGCAGAAATCTGTTGTAGAGGTATTAAAAGATGTTCAGTTACCACATATGACTCTTGCCAGTATTTTTGATACTAATGACGCTAAAAAAATTAGCAACAGCGGATTAACTAACATTGTATATCGCAATTCGCGAAACTCTGTTGTAAAAAACTATATCCTCACAACGTTTACGTCGAAGGATAAAGATCTCATCCAGGCTAGTAACCTAAATATAAATAACACAAATGAACTTTCATTTTCTCATATAAAAGTTTTACTTGTTGATGACAATGAAATAAATCTGAAGCTTGCCAAAACATTATTAGAAATGAGGGGCATCAATGTAACAATAGCCTGTGACGGTGAGCAAGCTATAGAAAAGGCCAATAAGGAATACTTCCATCTCATTTTAATGGACTTACACATGCCTAAGTTAAATGGTTTTGAAGCTTCTGAAATCATACGCGATACTGAAAACCCTTGTAAGCACTCGAAAATCATAGCATTAACAGCTAATGCTATGCCCGAAGAGCAGCTTCAGGTATTTCACTCCGGTATGAATGATATTTTACTTAAACCTATTACTGAGCAACAGTTTATTAGCACTTTTTCTCGCTGGGTGGAAAAGCCACAAAAAACACCGCACGAGTCAGCTACCCGGGAAATACGTTTTCCTCAGGACAAGCTTGCCATATTTGATCGCACAGAATCCATTGAGTTAGCAGGGGGCAATGAGTCTTTGGCTGATGAACTACTCCCTATGCTTATAAAAGACTTAGGGAAATTAAAAGAGGGATTAATCGTTTCTCTACAAGAAAATGACCTGAACTCACTCAAGGTGCATATCCATAAGCTGCATGGGGGAACAAAGTACTGCGGTGTCCCGGAACTCAGAAACGCTGCTGCTAACTTTGAAAATATACTTGACCAAAAACAAGACAGTGATCTTTCAGATGAGTTGCAAAAAGTGATAACTGCGATTAACAATTTACTAGCGTTTAATAAGAGCACTCTAAAAGTTAACGGTTAACACAATAAATAACCCTCGAAACTTTTCCAGCCCTTAAATTTAGGTATTAAATTCTAGCTTCAAGCATCAGTTTTTTCATTTGGCTAACTGCAGATGGCAAACCACAATAAATTGCTTCGGCAATTATTGCATGCCCGATATTCAATTCCTTAATATGTGGGATGACAGCAATTTCTCGCACATTATGATAATGCAAACCATGCCCTGCATTTACCTGTAAACCTAAGTCATGACCTATATCAACCGCTTCAATAATCTTTTTTAATTCTTTCATTTTATCTTCACGGGTTTTCGCATCTGCATAATGCCCTGTATGTATTTCAATAACAGGTGCACCACATCGTTTTGCAGCCTCTATTTGACTGCGATCCGTATCAATAAATAATGACACACGCACATTTGCTTCATGCATTTGCACACACGCCTCCTTAATTTTGCTTTCCTGGCCAACCACATCTAAACCACCTTCCGTTGTCAGCTCTTCTCGACTTTCAGGTACAAGACAGCAATCTGCAGGCTTAACCTTCTCAGCAAATGCCAGCATTTCATCAGTAACCGCCATTTCCAGGTTCATGTGCGTTAGCAAACAATCTTTCAGCATTAAAACATCACGTTCCTGAATATGTCTGCGATCTTCACGTAAATGTAATGTAATTGAGTCCGCACCAGCCTGCTCTGCCTGTAGCGCAGCATGAACAGGATCGGGATAACGTGTACCTCTCGCTTGCCGCAAAGTTGCGACATGATCAATGTTTACACCTAGTAGAATTTCATTGTTATCTGACATTTAAATAATCCTGTTATGCTTGCCTGCCATTTTATTAGAAAAGCCAGCTTTAATAAACACATCATCTCTATAGTTACGACCCTTTACTTACTTAGCATGGGCAAATTTTATCTACCACATTCACCTTCAAATATTGTGAATATCTAAGGCATTAATACAAATTAATGCCTTAGATATCTCTAGCTAGTTATATACGTTTATCTGATCTATTATTTTAGTTAAGTTATTATGAGACGAGGTTCACAGAACCACTTATCAGCTTACAGTATGTGATCCTACTCACAGATAATTTTCTCCTCCATTTATAGGATAATGCCTGGACAAACTTTATTGCCAATGATGATTAAAAGACATTCACAATACGACGTTTCAAATTCAGTTGACGTATCTAATACGCAAGCTGTATGCAATGCTGTATGCGATATTTTCCATAGTTGCTATCTAGCAGCAGATGACAGCAAAATACGCCGTGCTTTTGATGACTTTGACAGTTTATTTGAAGGCCATTACAGCGGTTTCAATGCATGTGATACGTATTATCACGACAAGCAACATACTTTAGATATGACGCTGGCACTGGCTCGTCTAATAGACGGACACGAAAGACAAAGTGATCGCCACCATACTTTTGGAGCAAAACTTACAACTGTTGCCATAATAACGGCATTATTTCACGACTCAGGGTATATCCGTAAAACGGATGACACAAAGCATCATAACGGCGCGCAATACACATCTATTCACGTTAGTAGAGGCGCTCACTTTTTATATAATTATTTACGCATGTCTGGTATGCCTGAATTTGCTGATATAGCGGCAAATATGGTGCACTACACAGGGTATGAAGTTGCACCTGAAAACATCAATTTGCCCGATAAGAAACTTCATCTACTGGGTTATATGCTTGGTACCGCTGATTTAATAGCGCAAATGTCTGATCGCTGTTACCTGGAGAAGTGCCGTGATCGCTTATTCCCCGAATTCGAACTTGGTGGCATCACCCAAAGACAGGGTCAAGACGGAGAAATCACCTTACTATTCACTTCCCCGGAAGACTTGCTAGCTAAAACACCGGCTTTTTATAACTCTGAGGTAAAAAGCCGTATAAACGTACTATTTCAGCAAGTCTATAAGTATGCTGAAGCACATTTTGGCGGCGATAACTTATACATTAAGTACCTTGAACAGAATATTCAACATATAGAAGCACTTATACATTCAGGTGAATTAGAGTCGCTAAGCAGATTGCCTCCATACCATACTGAAACCCCAAAATTCCCAATGTAAGTAAAAAATTTGAAGCATAAAAAGCCGGTGATTTTTATCACCGGCTTTTTATTTTCATAATTATTTTACTGCGCCTATTCGATAGCGTACACCTCACCACTAACCGAATTAAAAATCACTTTACCATCCGCAACAACCGGAGACGAAAACACTTTTTGATCTGCTTTATAACGCCAATTTACACGCCCTGTTTCTGTAGTTAAGGAATATAGGTTACCGTCAGTACTTGCAATATAAACACTGTCCGAAGCTATTATCGGAGATGAGAAGATGGGGCCACGAGTTTGATACTCCCAGATTCGGCCACTTTCTTCTGCATCATATGCATAGATATAATTATCTGCACTACCAAAATAAACTACACCATCATATACAGCAGGAGATGAAAATACCTTACCCGCCGTTTTCTTTTTCCATTTTAGCTGACCTGTTTTTATATTAATCGCATGAATGTATTTATTATCTCCGCCTATAAATATATGGCCATCGTAGACACTGGGTGAAGAATAAACTGGGCTACGCACTTCATAACGCCATTGCTCCTGCCCAGATTTTTTATTAATTGCACGGACAAAGCCATCAAGTGTCCCAATAAATACCATTGAGCCATCTATAGCAGGTGATGTATAAACTACACCCGTTGATTTAAAGCGCCATTTTTCTGCACCTGTTGATGCATCAACAGCATATAAGTGCTTATCCTGACCCCCAAAGTAAATAACGCCGTCCTCTACAACAGGTGCAGTATAAATCTTTCCTGCAGTTCTGAATTTCCATATTTCTTTACGGGTTGAAATATCTACCGCATATAAATATCCATCCCAACTACCCACGTAAAGAATGCCATTGCTAACCGCTACTGGCGCTTCAACATTAGCGTTTGTTTTAAACTTCCATTTAACATGCCCTTCATCAAGGTCAAGCGCATAAACATAGCCATCCTTACAACCTAAATAAACCGTATCACCTGCAACAATCGGCGAAGAATAAGTTTTATCTGGCGCAATATATTTCCAGGCTAATTGACTCATTTTTTTAGGTGCTGACTCACTCGTCACGCCGCTGTGCATTACATCACCACGAAACATTGCTGTGCCACCACCACACGCAGTCAACAATGCACTACTTAAAATAACGAAAGAAAGAGATAAGCCCTTAATCATATTGCCTCCATTGGCAGAAAATTTATTTTTTATTATAGAACAATTAGTACACATATTAAGCCAGGCACCAGCACGCTTTGAGTTATATTGATAATCGACCAGCATTACATAACAACTCATAGGAAATAGTTCCCGATTTCAATGCAACTTCATCTACCGAAACATGTTGTCCCCACAACTCAGCAGCATCTCCACATTGCGCATGGATTCCGCGTAAATCGACAGCAATAGAATCCATAGATACTCTGCCTATGAGCTGCGTTAATTGATTATTAATCATTACTGGTGTGCCACTTGCCGCAAGACGAGGGTAACCATCTCCATAACCAATATTAACAATACCAACCGGCATATCTTCTGGGCAAACCCAACTGTCACCATAGCCAACACTATGCCCTTTAGGCAAATCATTAATAGCAATCAATTCTGCCTGCAAACTCATTACTGCCTGTAGACCTAAACTTTCCGCAGTTACATTAAGTAGAGGTGACGAACCGTACAACATAATTCCGGGGCGCACCCAATCCTGCTGCTCACATAAATGACTGACAATCGCAGCTGAATTAGACACACTGGTTTGGCTTACTATTTTATCGTTTAATTCTTTAAAACAACTGAGTTGTTGTTGGTTTAAATCTTTATCAGGCTGATCTGCATTAGCAAAATGCATCATCAAACCCACTGGCTGAACAAATGGAATTTTTTGAATACGCTCCCAACATGGCATTACATCATCTGGCTGGACACCTAAACGCCCCATTCCTGTATTTACCTTTAACCAAATTTCCAGCTTTACATCAGAGCCTATGCTTGCAGTATTTAATGATTCTAATAAATCTATTTGCCACAATTGGGTTACTGCAGGACGAAGATCATGTTGAATCATTTGCTCAAGTTGCAGAGTATCTGCAAAACCTTGAAACACAGTAATAGGTTTACTAACACCATGCTTACGCAACTCTATTGCCTCGCACAACTGTGCTACAGCAAAACCATTGGCTTCATCTAGAGCATTTGCAACTTGCAGCATTCCATGGCCATAGGCATTAGCCTTAATCACCGGCATGATATTACTGTTGGCTGAATACTTTTGAACCTGCTTGAAGTTATGCTTTAAGGCGAGTAAATCTATAGAGACTTTCGCAGCCCTACAATGTTTAATCTGGTGCCCTGAATTCACTTACTCAAAGCCGTCCGATGAATACATTTCAGGGCTATAGTTTTCAAATTTAGTATATTGCCCAAGAAATGTTAAGCGCGTGGTACCAATAGGTCCATTACGTTGCTTACCAACTATAATTTCTGCCGTGCCCTTATCAGTACTATCCTCGTTATAAACTTCATCGCGATAAATAAATACAATAATATCTGCATCCTGCTCGATGGCTCCAGATTCACGTAAGTCTGAGTTAATGGGTCGTTTATTGGGACGCTGCTCCAAGCTACGATTTAGCTGAGACAGAGCAATAACAGGCACTTCTAATTCTTTGGCAAGCGCCTTTAAACCACGGGATATTTCCGAGATTTCATTGGTTCTATTTTCAGACTTACCCGCCACCTGCATTAGTTGAAGATAATCGATTACGATTAAACCTAAGCCATGTTCACGCTTTAGGCGTCGCGCTCGGGCTCGTAAATCTGTCGGTGATAATGCCGGCGTATCATCTACAAAAATTTTGGCTTCAGATAATATTGATACAGCCGATGTAATACGCGGCCAATCTTCATCATTCAATTGACCTGTACGTAAGCGATGCTGATCAATACGCCCCATTGATGAGATCATACGCATTGCCAATGACTCTGCCGGCATTTCCATACTAAATACTGCAACGGGAATACCTTGTGCAATCGCCGCATTTTCTGCGACATTCATTGCAAAGGTTGTTTTACCCATTGAGGGTCGACCGGCGACAATAACCAGATCACCCTTTTGCAAACCACTGGTCTGCTCATCAAAGTCTCTGAAACCGGTGGTAACACCTGTAATATTACCGTCTTGCTCAAACAGGTAGTCTATTTGCTCTACCGTTTTACTTAATAGATGCTTAATATCTTTAAAACCATTCTCGGAACGCGTACCCTGCTCTGCAATAGTAAATACTTTACGCTCGGCATCATCCAGCAGTTCCTTGCTTTCTCTACCTTCTGGGTTATACGCACTGCCCGCTATATCGGTACCGATTTCAATCAACTGACGGAAGACCGATCGTTCACGCACAATATCCGCATAGGCACGTATATTTGCCGCACTTGGTGTATCTTTCGCTAGTTGACCTAAATAAGCCAGGCCACCCGCCGCTGCTAGCTCATTCGTTTTACTGAGTTCGTCAGAAAGCGTAACCACGTCAAAGGGCTTATCTGCTGCTTCAAGTTTTGCAATGCTACGAAAAATCAGTCGATGATCATGCCGATATAAATCTTCTTCTGTAACGCGATCAGCAATTTGTTCCCAGGCTCGCTTGTCCAGCATTAAGCCACCTAAAACAGCTTGTTCCGCCTCAATAGAATGCGGAGGGACTTTTAAATTACTGGCACTATCGGCCACTTGATAGTCGAGATTTTCTGGATAGCTTAATGTTTCAGACATGGGTATATTAAAGCGTACTTATTTAATGTTTGTGGACAAACCTGACGCTCCAGTTTGCCTTTTCAGATGAATAACTGCAATACACTTTCAGCCGATTTAAAGTTTATTTTTAAGCAATATTGCGTAGCAACAATAAATAAAAAATTATCCCCAAAACGACAACAGCCGGGCAATAGCCCGGCTGTTGAAAGCTTAATCTACAAAGAATAGAGTTATTCTTCGCCGATAATTGTCAGCTTAACTACAGCGTTCACTTCACTGTGTAAATGCAGATCAATTTCAAATGCACCTTCAACACGAATTGGGCCTGTAGGCAGACGTACTTCTTTCTTCTCGATTTCAACACCAGCTGCATTAATTGCTTCTGCAATATCCGCATTACCAACAGAACCGAACAGTTTACCTTCAGAACCAGCTTTAGTTGTAATGCTAATAGATAGCTCATCAAGCTTAGCTTTACGTGCCTGTGCATTAGCTAATGTTTCAGCTTCTTTAGCCTCAAGCTCTGCACGACGCTCTTCTAATTCTTTAATATTTGTAGCATTTGCAATTTTAGCTTTACCAAATGGTAATAAAAAATTACGTGCAAAGCCTGGCTTTACATTTACTACATCGCCCAGCTTACCCAGACGATCAACTTTTTCTAATAAAATGATATCCATCATTTAATCCTCAAATTAAGATCTAGACTTAGTGCTGATCAGTGTATGGTAATAAAGCAAGGTAGCGCGCACGCTTAATTGCAGTAGTTACCTGGCGCTGGTACTTAGCTTTTGTGCCAGTAATACGAGCAGGAACAATCTTGCCTGTTTCACTAACAAAGTTTTTTAGTAAGCTCAGATCTTTGTAGTCACACTGTGTAATACCTTCAGCAGTGAAACGACAGAATTTTTTACGACGAAAATATGCCATGTTTTATATCCTCAATTCTTATTCAGCAGCTGCGTCAGCTTCAGGAGCTGCTGCAGGTTTTTCAGGTGCAGATTCTTCAGTCTTTTCACGACTTTCTGATCTCGAAGACTTGCTGCTTTCTTCTTCTTTTAATAAAGGAGAAGGTTCAGTAATCGCTTCTTTACACTTAATAACCATATTACGTAGAACCGCATCATTGAAACGGAACATAGATTCAAGTTCTGCTAGCTCTTCGCCACCGCACTCGATGTTCATTAAAACGTAATGTGCTTTGTGAATTTTATTGATTGAGTAAGCTAATTGACGACGACCCCAGTCTTCCAGGCGGTGGATTTGACCACCGTTAGTCTCAATAATGCCTTTATAGCGTTCGATCATCGCTGGCACTTGCTCACTCTGGTCTGGATGAACCAGAAATACTACTTCGTAATGACGCATTGTATGCTCCCTACGGTTAATGCCCTCCGCACCTGCCTCTCAGCTAATACAGTAGAACAAGGAGTTAAAAAAACTGAGAAAATCAGATGAAATCCCAGGGCGCGCATAATACCCTTTTTAGATGCATATCTCAAGACTTACCGAGGGGGAACAGTTCTGTGCCGTAGGTTATTTTAATAAACAAGTGTAATTGATCACGATTTTGTACCTTAAAGCACATATTTCAATAAATTCATACCTATACTCGGGGAGTGTGATGATTACATTAAAAGGATAAATCAGCTCGGTTCCAACGCATCAGGCACCATCACATGACGCGTAGGCAGCAGCTGTGATCAATATATGAGCACTCAACTTCCCTCCACCCAAGAAACCGATTTGGTATTTGCACCCGAAGATGATATTGAAGGTGCCCAATCTACTCTCTCCAACAGTAATTGGAAAATCTTAATTGTAGATGATGAGCCGGATATTCACGAAGTTACGCAAATGAGTTTGGCCAATTTTAATTTTGGTGGTCGCGGTCTTGAGTTTTTAAATGCCTATTCTGCTGAAGACGCAAAAAAGATATTTCAACAAGAAAACAACATCGCCGTAGCTCTTGTGGATGTTGTTATGGAAAATGAACACGCCGGACTTGATTTAATTAAGCATATTCGGGAGGACATTAAAAACGAATTTACACGTTTAATTTTAAGAACAGGCCAACCGGGACAAGCACCAGAAAGAGATGTCATTCGTGAATACGACATTAATGATTATAAAGAAAAAACAGAGCTTACCTCACAAAGACTATACAGCACAATCTATACTAGCCTCCGCTCTTATAGAGACCTTATTGCCCTAGATAACAATCGACGCGGACTAGAACATATCATTCATGCATCCGCTCACCTGTTCTCGCTACCTAAACTCAATGTGTTTATACAAGGTGTTCTTGAACAGCTTGTCGCTCTGCTTTATCTCGGTGATGATGCATTTTATGTAGGTTGCGAATGTTTGGCACACGAACAAAACAAAGGCGAATCCACCGTTGTCGCTGCAACAGGACGGTTCTCCGATATTATTGGAAAAAAACTATCCGACTCCCTTGATAAACATGTGTATCAACTCGTTAATGAAGCCCATAACAAAAGAAAATCTATTTTACGCGAAAAAGAATTTGTCGGATATTTTAAACTCCACTCTGGGCGGGAAGATGTCATTTATGTAAACAGCCATTACCCTCTTAATCAACAAGATCTTGGATTAATTGAACTATTCCTGCATAACGTATCCATTGCCTATGAAAATATCATTTTACGCAATGAAATTGAAGGTACACAACGAGACATGCTGTATATGTTGGGAGAATCAATTGAAACTCGTTCCAAAGAAACAGGATCTCACGTTCGACGAGTATCTGCTTATTGCAAACTTATTGCGCTTGGCATAGGGCTATCCGAACATGAAGCAGAAGTCATTGAAATAGCATCGCCGCTACATGACTTTGGAAAAATAGGTATCCCCGACAGTATTCTTCACAAGCCTGGAAAACTTGAAGGCAAAGACTGGGAAACAATGAAAAACCATGCACGTATAGGTTTTGAATTATTGAACAGCTCTGATCGTGAAATTTTAAAAGCCGCTGCATTAATTGCTGGGCAACACCATGAACAATGGAACGGTAACGGCTACCCTGATGGTTTAAAAGGTGATGAAATTCATGTTTATGCTCGTATTGCTTCTGTGGCCGATGTCTTTGATGCCCTAGGAAGTAAACGTTGCTATAAAGAGGCCTGGCCTTTAGAGCAGATCGTTAGCTATTTAAAAAATCATAGTGGCACACAATTTGACCCCGCATTAATCGATTGGGTTCTCAATAATCTTGACTTCATGAAACAGGTTCGCGAAAACTACCCTGATGCTGAATAACAATTTGAATAGATTAATATATAACATAAAAGCAATAATCATCCGGTGAGAACACATCATGCTTGACGCTTCTGATTCACAACAAACCTACCTAAATCAAATCCTTGAAAACTCCCCTGACGGAATTTTCACAATCAACAATGAATTATCAATCAAGTACGTTAACCCAACATTTTGCCGTATCCTTGGCTTCCAACCAGAAGAGCTTATAGGTACACAAATCACAGAGTACCTGGGTGATTTGAATATATTAAATGTATGTATGGCTGAAGTTGAATCACATGGCCACTGCTATGACCAGGAAACTATTTTTAAACGTAAAGACGGTTCTATTGTTCATATTTCAAAAAACGTACAAGCTATTATAGATGAACAAGGTAACTGTACAGAGATTTTAATTAGCATTCGTGACCTTACCGATCTCCACCAGTTAAACAAAGATCTTGCTGAATCAAAAATAGAATTAGAATCCAATAATAAAAACCTAGAAAACATCATCAGCGACTTAAGAAACACACAACAACAATTAATTGAATCTGAAAAACTTGCATCATTAGGTGGACTGGTTGCCGGCATTGCACATGAAATAAATACACCGCTTGGTATAAGCCTTACATCTGCTACCAGCATGCATGAAGAGCTCGACTTACTGCAGAAAAAATTTAAAGATCACACATTAAAGAAAACCGAGCTTGAATCATTTTTTAGCCAGGCCAATCAGGCCTGCACTATACTCAATACTAATTTACACCGTGCATCAGATCTCGTGCGTAGTTTTAAACAGGTTGCAGTTGATCAAACCATAGATGAAATACGCAATATAGATTTATGCGAATATCTAGATGAAGTTCTGATAAGCATTGGCCCAAGCTTTAAGCATTCAAATGTAGACGTCATCAGCGAATGTAATGAGAGAATTAATTTTAAGACACACCCAGGTGCGCTGTATCAAATCATAAGCAACTTAACCATAAACTCCATGAATCACGCCTACGACAGCGAAAGCATTGGCACTATTCATATAAAAGCACATCAAGAAAAAGAAAACATCGTGATTGAATATTCTGATGATGGAAAAGGAATAAGTAAAAAAATTCTAAAGGATATATTCACACCTTTTTTCACTACCGCTAGAGGATCCGGTGGCAGTGGATTAGGATTAAGTATTGTATACAACCTTGTAACGGGTACGCTTAAAGGCAATATAAAAGTTGAGAGTATTGAGGGTAAAGGCACACAATTTAAAATTGTTATACCTATCAATTCTTAGACCATCACTACAATCTGTAGTGACAATGCACATAAAATATTAGGTACGTCGCCAGCTAGTTTCTGAGCCTTTGTCTTCTACTTCAATACCCTGATTTTTAAGCTCATCGCGCAGACGATCTGCTTCACCCCAATCCTTATCAAGCTTGGCCTGTGCTCGCTGCTGGATAAGAGAATCAATTTCATCATCACTTAATCCATCGGCACTACCGCCACTTTTCAAATACACATCAGGATCTTCTTGTAATAATCCAATAATACTGGCCAGATATTTTAATGTGGCTGCAAACACTGATGCTTTAGCGGTATCAATTGATTTAAATTTATTAATCTGATTTGCCAAATCAAACAATACAGCAATTGCTTCTGCCGTATTAAAATCTTCATTCATAGCGTCTTCAAATCGTTTAATATATTCGTCTGAAGAACTATCCATCTTGGTAATTTCAATATCACGCAGTGAATTATATAACCGCGTTAATGCAACACTCGCATTATCCAGCACCTGATCAGAATAATTTAATGGGCTACGATAGTGACTTGCCAAAATAAAATAACGAATATCTTCTGCACGATAGCGTTCAAGAATTTCACGTACCGTAAAAAAATTTCCCAATGACTTAGACATCTTTTCATCATCAATACGCACAAAACCATTATGCATCCACGTATTAACAAATTTTTCACCTGTTGCAGCTTCCGACTGTGCAATTTCATTTTCATGATGCGGAAATTGTAAATCCTGCCCTCCACCATGAATATCAAAAGTATTGCCTAAGCAGCAGGTCGACATCGCTGAACATTCAATATGCCAACCCGGGCGACCATTTCCCCACGGCGATTCCCAAAACGGCTCATCTGGCTTGGCGGCTTTCCACAATACAAAATCCAATGGGTCATCTTTATATTCATCAACCGCGACACGCTCACCCGACCTTAACTCATCAGTTTTTTTGCCCGATAACAATCCATAGGTTTCAAATTTACTCACGTCGTAATATACGTCACCATTATCAGCAGCATAGGCATAGCCTTTGTCTTGTAACGTAGAAATCATATTGATAATGTCATCCATTGAGGTTGTGGCGCGCGGCTCTTCATCCGGTGGCAAAACACCCAAAGCTGCAGCATCTTCGTGCATAGCAGTTATAAAACGATTAGTTAATAGATTGTAATCTTCACCATTTTCATTCGCGCGCTTAATAATTTTGTCGTCAATATCAGTAATATTACGTACGTAAGTTACATCGTATCCCTGAGATTTTAGATAGCGCGTAACCATATCAAACACAACTAAAACACGTGCATGACCCAAATGACATAAGTCATATACAGTCATACCGCATACATACATGCGGACCTTGCCTGGTTCTATCGGTTTAAATTCTTCTTTTTGATTGGTGTAGGTATTATAAATTTTAAGCATGGGCATCAGTAATAATTGTTATAGGCTATTGTTTACAGCCATAAAAATAAAAAGTTATTATACAATGCTTTGTATCCCTTGGCTTTTCGATTTAGGGTTCTTTTCGACTGGAGTAACAAAATGATCAAAGTTTTATTCGTATGCATGGGCAATATATGTCGATCACCAACGGCTGAAGGCATCTTTCGTCAAATAGTTGATTCTGCAAAACTGGCAGATAAAATCGCTATCGACTCTGCTGGCACACATTCATACCATATAGGCAAACAACCAGATGAACGCGCGCAAGCGGCATCGCTTAAGCGAGGTATTAATTTAAGCAACCTGCGTGGACGTCAAGTAGAAGCGGCTGATTTTGAAAAATTTGATTACGTAATAGCAATGGATAACAGTAATCATGCGGACTTAACAGAAGTTGCTGGCGGCAGTGCTGAAAATTTATTTATGTTTCTTTCTTTTGCTGAAAATTACAATGAAAAAGAAGTTCCTGACCCTTATTACGGTGGCGAACAAGGTTTTGAGCACGTACTAGATCTTGTTGAAGATGCATCCCGTGGCCTACTTGCTCATATACAAAAACAGCATAACCTATAGGTTTAAAATTACATAATTTAGACAAAAAAACCACTCTTTAATCGAGTGGCTTTTTTATACAACTGCAAACTACATGACGTCCTGTTAAGAAGGAAACTCCCATGGCTTTGGCGCCGGCTTAGTAGTCGTCTCTTTTTCAGCAGGCTTATCTACTACTGCCGGCTTAACCACTGACTTTTCCGTAACTGAATTATTCACCGTAGGCTTATCCGCCTGAAACTCCCATGGCTTTGAAGCAGGTGCCGTAGCCGGAACCACTGGCTTTGGATTAGCTTGTGGTGCTGGTTTTGGTTTGGCATGAGACACGTCTTTTTGCTCTGCCACCTTCGGTTCAGATTTCCCCTCGGATTTTACGGGCTCAGGTTTATCTGCCTTTGTTTCATTCGTAGGCTTTGACTGCGCAACACCTTCAACTATAGGCTGCTGTTGAGGCTTTTGCTCAGACTTTCTTGCAGGCTGAGGTACTGGCTTAGCCTCAACTGGCTTGGCTTCTACTGGCTTAGCTTCTACTGGCTTAGCTTCTACTGGCTTAGCTTCTACTGGCTTAGCTTCTACTGGCTTAGCTTCTACTGGCTTAGCTTCTACTGGTTTAGCTTCGACTGATTTAGATTCAACCGACTTAGCCTCCACTGGCTTAACCTCAGTTGGTGCTGAGCCTTGCTGACTACTAGTCTCGTTATTATTGTCCTGACGATTGTTTGAGCGATTAGCACCTCGGCGGCGACCACGACCACGAC
>Ga0316209_1001420_pt1 | contig 25019 bp, 25 predicted proteins | sample 6monopyrite_MG_FD_204945 | JGI IMG/M metagenome (GOLD analysis project Ga0316209, IMG submission 204945) | Microbial mat bacterial communities from mineral coupon in-situ incubated in ocean water Damariscotta River, Maine, United States -... | ecosystem: Environmental > Aquatic > Marine >...
AATGAATGGAAATGAGTTGTGGATCCATGGTCTGCCGGAGAGATAATCAATAAGTCACTATATGCGCTAACAGTTAAATATATAGCGCCGAAAAACTCGGGTATTTAGGATGTTATACAGCCAAATTTGGTGATTGGCAATATTGCTATTATTCGCAATGAGCTAAAGATAAAGAAATAACGGTGCAGGGCGATGATTGGTATTCGATTGCTCCTGATTGATTTTGACCGTCCGGATTTAGGGTGAATTTTTAATTAATGGTTATGCGTTTACCTGGATGAGGATAATCACTTCATCACCTTTCTCGTAGGATTCTTTTATGGTGTGACCATTGATGCGGCACCATGCCGGGATATCGCTCAATGCGCCTGGGTCAGTGCAAGTGACTTCTAATGTATCACCATTTAAAAGTTCAACTACCTTATTCTGCGTTTTTATTACCGGCATCGGGCATAAGCTATTGCGTGCGTCTAAGGTGTAATGGCTCATGGTTTTTTAATTAGGGTTGAAGTGAAACTTAAACATACCATTCCTGCTTTATCTCTGAAACAGGCAAAGGTGGTATATCGATTAATTTTTCATCACCATTTTTACTTGTGATTTTAACCGTGACACTTTCTGCGGTTCTTCCCTGGCTGAACCGTGCAGCAATGCGTGAAGCAAATTGAAAATCTTCATCACTCAGTTCGCCGTCGACTAGTGTAAGCGGACCATTGTGACTTTTTATTTCGATTGTTGAAAACTGTTTTTTATAACCCTGGAGAAATTTATTTTCGCCGTCTTCACGGCTGACTATTAATTTGTAATGTGGTTTAGGGCGTAGGTGTCGGCCTACTTTTAATAGCATGATGTCGTCCAGTTCGTAATCTTTTTTATTTCTTGCTTGCCAGAGGTCGACCAATTTATCAGAGTAATTTTTATCTGTGAGGAAACAACAGCCACCGGCGGGTGTGGCATAGTCTTCGAAACCAAACTCAGCGGCCAGTGCCATCTGCGGTTTACGATTACGTCCACTGAAATTCTTGAGTTCTTCACGATTCACCCAGCCTTCGCGTTCTGGCAATGTCGCGGCCAGATTTTTTGCACATAGAGGTCGAAGTAATCGATCATCAGCGCCGGATTCACGTACGACCACAGGTAGCAGGTCTTTACGTTGAGACATGGGGCGTTGTCCCATCACTTCGCCAGTGATGATGAAATCAAAACCATTTTCATCCATCCATTGTTTGGCTTTGCCGACCATAAAAATTTTACAGTCAAGACAGGGGTTCATGTTGGCGCCATATCCGTGTTTGGGATTTATCAGCACATCTTTATATTCTTCGATGATATCGATGATGTGTAATTTTATGCCGAGTTGTTCTGCGCTCCATAATGCATTGTTGCGTTTTGGTTTGTCTTTGTCTTTCTTGCGGATAGCGTGTGTATGTCCTTCTACACAAAAGCCGGTGTAAAAATTAATGCCTTCAACGTGTATGCCTTGATCGATCATCAGTCTTGCAGCGAGTAGTGAGTCCAGGCCGCCCGATATTAAGGCGACGGCTTTTTTTTGAGTGGGCATAGTTTGGAGGTGGGTAATATTCTATAGGGTGTGAATTATATCAATTATTGTACAAGGCATATACGAAAAAAAAGCAGCATAAAAGCTGCTTTTAGTATCCTCAGTGCCTTTGAGGTATGAGATAAACGTTTAAGCTGACTTTTTACGCCCGACCCATCCGAGTAGAAAGAGGCCGGAGCTGAATAACAGGGCTGGCATGGGTAGTGGCACAACCGTCGGTGCAGCCTCTGTGTAAAAGCCACCTGCTAGTGAAAAGGCGGCGTCATTGAGATCAAAACTAAGGCTGCCGATAGCGACATCTCCCGCAACGTTATCACCTAGATCGATGAATACGGCGGAAAGTGCAAAGCCCTTATTAGGACAAGGGTTTGCATCGTTACCTACACATAACCAGTTGCCGACATCATCGAAGACGGTGTTGCTGACATCAACATCGTATGTGTTTGAGTTCAGTAGCGATCCTTGAGTATCAAATATATCGAGACCGAATGATGTGGTATTACCGACGATAAAAACGACGAGATCATCGCCATCGCCATTAAACAGGTCGAAACCGTCAAAGCCGAGGTCGAAAGATGCATTGTTTTGAACTGAACTACTGGTGGTGTAATTAGCAGCATTGCTAGTTACGACTGTCGCCAGATCGATGTCTGTGAGTAAGGTGCCATTCGCATCAACAAAGTCACAATTGTCGGCTGTTTGACTACTTGCGCAATCAATACTACTTGAAGACCCTAACAATACGTTTGCAACATTGATGTTATCAATGTTACCTACGGAAATAGGCGCCGCCTGTGCAGTGAAGCTAAACAGGGCCAGTAGTATATTAATTGTGATTAAATTTTTCATAATTTATCTCTTTTGCTTATTGTAGCAAGCATTTTTTAAAATGCCTTTTATTCGAATAATGCCAGATATTATGGCGCGCCACCGGGTATTGCAGGAGCGCCTATTGGAATTGGGATGCCTGGGCTGACGGGTGTAATGGTTGGAATCGCTGGTGTCACCGGTGCAGGCGTTGGTGACGGTGACGGTGATTGTGGTATAGCAATATCACCAGGTACTCTTCTAGGCGATAACGCCGCAATACTATCGGTTCGTAATGAGAGTTTTGACGAGCGCACATTTAGTGGTTGTGTGCCGGCTTCCTGTAAACCACCTGCCGCTGGTTCGATATCAAGTGCCCACGCGCCCCAGTTATGTACAGAGTCTGTGTATGCAGTTTCACCTTTTGCAGCGAAAGCGCTCGCAGATAAAGCTAATGATGCTGTTAAAACCGCGCTTTTAATCGATAGCCGAGAGAGTGCTTTTAGAGTGTCTTTTGTGTGTCTCATTTTTTATCCAAATATACCGCTAAAGTCGAAGTATTTCCAAGTTAAGGTCTTGTAAGTAGTAATGCACGAGTTATGCCAAAGCTAATTGAGCATAATAAAATCAATGGTTTAACTAAAGACTAAGAGTGATACCGCCGTATTAATCAGGCGTTTTAGCCATATATTTGTCATTGTGCTGTTGTACTGTAAAGCTTTGTTATAATGATATGGTTATTTTCTAATGTTGTCATTGCCTGTCAGTAGGAAATATCACTAATAATACTAGGCTAATCAGTCAATTTTAGATACTTTAACTCATTTGTATCAATGGGTTAGGCGAAAATAAAGCGGGAAAATGTGAGGTGTGTGTCTGTCAAGTAACGTGAGCAGCTTATCACTTTTGTGAGGTGTAAATTAAATCGACTAGTGACGAATAAATTTACACTAACATGCTGTTATGGCGAAATATTAATCAATTGTGACAATATTGCATAAAAACTTACCATGCAATGTTGTTGGATTTATTTACACTATTGAGTGAGATATATGACAAAGCTGAACTATTCAGGATGTTTTCGGCTATCAATCTTGTGTTTATTTAGAGCCGCTAGCCTGTAGCCTGGGCGTCTCTTAAATGAAGTATCGAGCAAAGTTGATAGTAAACAGTGTTCGTTCATAGCTGAATGCATCAACATTTGAGTTGTTTTTTGTGAAAGACAGCTCCGTGTTTAAGGTCCAGTCAGCGAGTACTCCATCAGCGAAATCATGGTTGTAACCTAAAACATAACGGCTTTCGATTTCATCTCTTACTTTTCCTGATACCGGTTCTGCCGCATCGAAATCAAACTGTTTAAAATTGAGGTTCAGATAGAAGCTGTTATTGTTGCCATAACCTGCAAATCCACCGATGTATATTTCGCTGGCATCGAAGGTAAATTGATCGTCTTCAGCTGATGAACGTACCAATCGAAAACCTGTTTCAAGACCATTTTCCACGCCACCCAATAAAGTCGAATAAGCCAGGCCAGCGAGCACGCTGTCGCCATCACGGCCCTGATCTTCGTCACGACTAAAATTATTATCGGTATACGATGCCTCGATCGTGATACCACGGTAGTTGCCCAGATCAAATGTGGCCAGTGGGTTTAATGAGAGAAACGTACCCAGTGTTGAGTTACCAAAATAGGTTTGATCGACTTGCAGGCTAATTGCGCCGCGCCATCGTCCTGTAGATATAAACGCAGGGCCTGTGCTAGCACTAATGATATTTAAGTTGAAGTCATTTTCGCGTGTGTAGTTATTACCTGTCCAGGATAACTGACTCTGCCATTCAAAGTGCGTGGCTGCGCCATCGACGTTGAATGGTTCGTTATCTTTATAACGATGAGAGGCGCTAAGAAACGTATCCAGTCCCGGCGATTCAATATCTTCACCTTCGGGTATATTGAAATCTGTGCTGCCGCGGAGCGGGGCAAAATTAATATTGGTGTTATACAGAAAGCCCACTTTCGTATAGTAGGAAAAGCTGTGCTCAGATTTGGGTTTGAGTTCATCTCGGGTTAGCTGGCCAAGGTAAGCGAGAATAGCAAGACGAACTTTTTCTGGTGTTTCAGGGTTATCCAGTACCGTTTGAAATTCTTTCAGTGCTTCATCATATTTATTAGCGCGGTGGTAACTTACGGCCAGTTCAAGTCGCGCACGGTTGAGAGAAGGGCGGCGACTTAGAATGTATTCAAATCGTTCTATGGCATTATAAATTTTGCCACTATCACGTTCGGTCATTGCCAGATCAAAGATGAGCTGTGCGTCATCATCAGTTAGATTGGCTTCTTTTGGTGGTTTGTTTTCGGCCTGAGCTGATTGCATGCATTGCAGTGCAAATAAAAAGATGAGCAGAAAACGTTGTATATATGTATGTAATGTCATTGAAACTTAATTAGTGCAGTATGTTTATAACTTAAGTATTATAGCGGGCAATGGCTAAAAAATCGCTTTTTTTGTTTATCACCCTGTTTTTGCTGGTGAATACGTCAGTATGGTCGGCGAATGCTCAATCATCCAGATTGTTCGGTTATGCTCAGATACAAAAGCAGAATCTTGATATTTTTCCACAATGGTTATCTGTCATTGAGCGACACCTGTTAAATATAAAAGACTTAAAATCCTGTCAGTCATCCAGTTTTAATCAGTGTCATCTTAATCTGTGGCAATCATTTCTGCAAAAGATAAAACAACTGCCGGTTATAGAACAGATAAAACAGGTGAACCACTATGCCAATAATAAAGCGTACACATTGGACATTGAAAACTATGGCATTGCAGATTACTGGGCGACACCAAAGGAGTTTTTGTTGAACAGTGGTGATTGTGAGGATTATGCCATTATTAAAATGCTATCGATGAAATGGCTGGGTCACGATGTGAATTCGATGCGAGTGGTTGTGGTGCAAGATACTAACCTGAGAGTTCCACACGCTGTGATGGCAATCGAAAAAAACAACGATATTTTGATTCTGGATAATCAAATTGAAGAAGTAATATCGCATAGTGACATATATCATTATGTGCCGGTTTATTCAGTGAACCAGGGGCACTGGTGGATGCATGTGCCATATGTATCTAATTGATTAACTCAAACAGGTGAGACTTGAATAACAAACCAGCCGTTTTTGCATTTATTTTATTACTCGTATTTTTGAGTGGTAGTACCTGGTTGGTCTTTGAATATGTGTCTTCCGAAAAACAACGTGACCTTGATAGTTGGCAGGCACGTTTAAACATCATGGCTGAGTCTCAGCAAAGTGCAGTAGAAAACTGGTTTGATAAACAGATTGAAAACATGAGTGCATTAGCTGGTAATCCGCTGGCACAATTGTATATAAGTCAATCTTCGGCTGTCACTGATGCCGCCAATGAAACCAGTCGCGGTCAATTTAATCATCTTAAAAATTTGCTAAATGCGACAGCTGATCGCGCGAATGCTTTTACGCCTGTAAATAAAATAAGTAATAATGAAGAAAATCGAATTCACGATGGTCTGGCCATCGCCAGTAAAGATAAGATTTTGTTAGCGACACGATACTTTCCTATTAACGAGGCAAGAGTTAAGCAGTTATATAAAAGTGCGCTAGAAAGTAAATCAGTTTTGATTTCGGATATATATGATAGTGGGGATGGCCCACGATTGATTATTGTGGTTCCAGTCAGTTCGGTGCAATCGATTGATGCCAGTGATTTACGTGGTGCTGTCGTGGCTGTCATTAATCCTGAAAGCAACCTCTATAAATTGTTACTGAAAGAGTGGGTGACAACAAATACCGAAGAAACATTGCTGGTTTCTGTTGCCCGGTCACAGGTGTATTATCTAAGCCCATTACAACAAGGATATAAAATTTTTCATCAGGCACCTATTGTGACTAGCGCGGCTGGAAGTTCTGCGGATGTGGCCGGGCGTTTTGTTGAGCAGTCAGATTATCGAGGGGTGGGTGTTCTGGCAACTTCGAGAGATGTTCGTAATACAACGATGCGACTTGTGCAAAAAATAGATGTGGCGGAGGCGCTATCAGAATCGAGTGTGCATCAAAATTTTATATTGACGGTTTTTCTATTAGCAGTATTCGTTGTTGGTATCAGTTTTATTGCAATCTGGCGACATGCGACCAGTTTGCATCTTCGGAAAGCCACGCGTCGATTAAGAGCCCGCTCTGAATTGTTGAATGCGATCGGTGATAGTGTCAATGATCACACTTTTTTGCTTGATCATAAAAACAAACTGGTCTTTATTAATGATGCTTTAGCTCAATCCTTTTCAATTGATAATGTGGATATTCGTGGCAAAGCGTTAAATCATATATTTAATAATGAAATTACAAATATATTGCTAACCATTAAGCCGACAGAAAATCAGCCTAATGTTCGCAATAAAGAATTACGTCTCGAATTTAAAGATAAACGTAATGATTATCACGTTTCTGTGATTGCGCTTAAGCACCCTGATTATAAGCAATCTTATCTTTACGTCATGCATGATATAACTGAGCTTAAAGATGCTCAAGGCAATCATAATCGATTGATGGAAGGAATTATTTCCACGCTAACGCAACTGATTGATAAGCACGATCCTTATTGTGCGCATCATTCTGAAAGAACGAAAGAGGTCGCCGTCGAAATCGCAAAAGCGATGGGTGTACCACAAAAACGTATCGATGCATTAGCGATGGCTGCACTGCTTGCTAATATTGGAAAGTTATATATTCCGACTGAAATGTTGACCAATGAAAATCCGTTGACAGCAGAAGAAGAGTTGATTTTAAGAGAGAACATTAACCACAGTGTTGAAGTTCTGGAAGGTCTGGAGTTTTACGGGCCGGTAGCCAGTTTTGTTCAGCAAAAAAATGAATGTCTTGATGGTAGTGGTTATCCGCTCGGTGTGTCGGGTGATGAGATACATCAGGAGTCGCGTATTTTGTCAGTGGCGAATGCATTTGTCGCTATGACGAGCTCAAGAGCTTACCGTTCGGGCAAGCCAATTAAAGAGGTGCTGGAAATTTTGATTTCTGAAGCTGATAGCCGATATGACAGGCATGTAATTGCGGCACTTTTTCATATTGCAGAAAATCATTCTGACTGGTCCAGCTGGCAACAGGTAAAAAAATAAATTAATTCGATTTATCGTTAAATGCATTTATTGGGGGAAGGTTTGTCACACAAATATGTTTGTTGAGCATATTATTTTGTCTCTGGTTGTCATTTTAGGGCTTTCGCTGCTGGCGCAACCTATATCGAAATGGCTACGTTTACCCTTTGCCAGTATTTTAGTAGTGCTTGGTTTTGTTTCTTCAGAACTGGTTGTTCTGGCTGGTATCGATACGGGTATTCGAGCAGATAATTTTCAATCAATTATTTTCTACGTTTTTATTCCCGTTCTGGTTTTTGAGTCTGCATATAATCTAGATAAGGCTCAATTAAAAAATAATTTAATCGTTGTTTTGTTTTTAGCAATTATTGCTATGTTGCTCACCTGCCTCATAACTGCTGCCTTATTGTTCTATGGTATTGGGCATGAAGAAGGTTTCCCCTGGATTGCAGCGCTAATAACAGGTGCAATACTTGCCGCGACTGATCCTGTTGCGGTTGTTGTTAAATTGAAAGAAATCCAGGCACCTAAACGTATTGCCGTGTTATTAGAGGGTGAAAGTTTGTTTAATGATGCAACTGCCATCGTTTTATTTGGTGTGTTCCTGTCGATGGCGGCAGTGACAGGTTCGGCTTCATCAACGGCTGTCGATTATTCGTTGATTGATATTAGTTTTCAATTTGTGACCGTGTTTTTTGGCGGTGCGATAACCGGTTTTCTAATCGGTGTTTTTTTTGGATTGTTGCAAAAAAAAGTGACACAAAAATTATTGGCAGGTGTGATGAGCCTGATTGTAGCCTATGGCTCATATTTGCTCGCTGAATTTTTTATGGTTTCTGGAGTCATGTCTACATTGCTGGCGGCATTGACATATTCGATACTAGCGCACGAAAAAACAGATATAGATGGAACCTCTTTGACTCGTCAGGATGCAGAAGCAGCGTCGAATAATAAATATTTATGGGATGTCCTTGCGCATGTAGCTAACGTCAGCGTGTTTCTTGTTATGGGTGCTGTTATTACCCTGGAGATGTTTGAGCAGCGATGGTTAGCCATGTTAATTGCTATCATTTCATTGCTGATTGCACGGGCAATCAGTGTTTACGGCGTGATGTTTTGTTTTTCATTTTGCAAAAAATTAGAAGTATCGCTCGCTTCTCAAACAGTCATGGTCTGGGGTGGTCTTCGTGGAGCCGTCACATTAGCACTGGCATTGTCTTTGCCAACAGAACTGGAATATTGGTGGACAATACAATCGATAGCCTTTGGCGTGGTGATGTTCTCCTTGTTTATACAGGCGCCGACTATGTCATTAATGGCCAGGCGTTTGCTTGATTCTGATCAGAAGTAATGGTGCTGTTGAGTTTGTTTCGAACCAACGTGATAGTAATATCCTTAGTGAAGATACTGATCTGGTGTATGAAGGGTTAGCCTTGCGTATAAGCTATTTCCACAGATTTAACCCGTGGTAAATTATTGTACTGAATAAATCATCAGGAAAATAAAAGCGACGAGCACAACCGTTAACAATAATAACGTCCCCCAATGTTTTTCTTCAGCGTTTTTACTTTTTTCCATGGTGGCTTTTATGCCAGGGAAAAACATAAAAATAACAAATAATCCGATTGCGCCTGCCAGTAACTGTTCCCAAAGTGCCATATTGATTCTCTCAGTTGTTAATCAAACTTATAGTGTTTTTCGATTGGTTCAAGAATTTTCCAGACACATTTCATTCCTTTTGGGAAAAAGACCATATCGCCTTCCTGAATTGTGACCGGTTCTTCATTCTCTGGCGTGACCACTGCCTTACCTTCTACAATATAACAGGTTTCTGTTTGATCGTAGGTCCAGTCAAACTCAGATATTTCTTTGGTCCAGACAGGCCAGTCGTCAACATATAAAACGTCTAGTTTTGCAGGTGTTACGTGGTGTTCGATAGTGATTGAGCTCATGCTTGCCTCGAATGAATTTCGTTGGCCTATTATAACGTGAATTGTTTTGACAATGTATAATGCGCACTCTGTTAATTTCACGGTGTAATAGTCTTGAGTAAGTCGTTAATTTTTGATGTTGATTTAGAGCAGTTTGAGGAAAAGGTTATCGTTGCTTCGCATGATAAGCCAGTGCTCGTTGATTTATGGGCAGAATGGTGTTCTCCCTGTCTGGTTATTGCGCCGATTTTGCTCCAGTTAATAGAAGAATACGAAGGTGCGCTCTCGCTGGCGAAAGTCGAAGTGGATGAAGAGGAAAATATGAAACTTGCCGGACGATATAAGGTGAGAGGTTTTCCTACGATTTTGTTAATAATAAAAGGTGAAGAAGTTGCACGTTTTAGTGGTGCAAAGCCATTATCGTATATTCGCGAATTTGTGGATGAACATTTGTAAAAATCATATTTTTATTTTAAATGATTTAATTTTTTTGTAATAACGATTTAATAAAGTTTCGTTGACCTGATTTCCGTAATGCAGGCTTCGGTAAGCTTTAAATATAAAAGCCATATTATTTCGAGCTTGTTGGGACAGCGTGAGCTCGTTGTAGATACGGTTTTCAAAATCCTGAGGACCTTCATTTAAACGACGTTGGACACCATGCTTTTTTAGTTTCAGACAAAACAAATCATAATAATGTTGTACGCGATCACTTGAAACGCTGACCTGTTTTAAAAATAACCAGGTGATAATCAAACCGATTATGCTCATGAGTGATACTAATAATAAAATTAGATTGGAAGCACCGGTATTTTCGAAGCCCAATAGTTCCATAAGGTCTTCCTGTTTTTTCTGATTGAAGCCAACCACCCAGTTGTTCCAGCTGTTTTGAAAGCTATCGTATAAAAATGATGCGTTTTTTAAGAGCTGAATATTTGAAACCAGTAACAATGGAAGTTTGCCTTGTTCGAGACCTGCATTCAAAATACCTTGTTCCACTCGGTCTGGAGAAACAGCAGCTGTGGCGTCGACGCGCATCCATCTGTTATCAATCCATACTTCAGACCAGGCATGTGCGTCAGACTGACGGACGATCATGTAGTCATCAAGCGGGTTCATTTCGCCACCCTGATAACCGATAACGACCCTGGCAGGAATGCCTGCTGCACGTGCCAAATAAACGAAAGCACTGGCGTAGTGTTCACAAAATCCTTTTTGACTATCAAACAAAAAATCATCAATAGCATTGGTGCCGAGTAAATCAGGACTTAGGGTATAAACAAAATTATTATTTTGAAAATGATGAAGGATGTTATTGATGTAAGTTTTTGCGTTATAGCTGGAAGCCTTTGCTAACTCTCTGGCAAACTGGATAGTTTTAGGATTTTTATTTATAGGTAATAATCGGTTCTTATAACTTTCCTGTTGAAATAATGACTGGTTGATTGCAGTTGTTTGTGATCCAATGTTGTAACTTATTACATTATTTATCACTTTTTTATTTAATAACATCGCTTCCCGACTATATCGATATTGAGTTTGGTAGCGGAAAGGGTGTTCGAGTGAAAATAGCCATTTTAAATTGGTTGGTTCTAATGTGACCTGATAATGAATATCATTGTTTGTGTCTGGGTTGAATTTAATATTAGCTATGGCTGTTTCTTCTGCATCATTTCTTCTCCATGTTTTTCCGTCATAAGATGACAGGACTGCACCGCGCCAATATCTGTCAGCTTGAGCTGGTATTTCATTTTCAAATTTAACTCTAAATGCAATAGCCGAAGAACTGATGAGGCGATTGATGCTGCCAGGCGACATTTCTTCACTTAGACCTGACTTGCTACTGAAGGCGTCGTTTGGCAGCGCCCATAAGGGACCGGGTAAACGAGGAAACAGAAAAAACAGGATTAACATTAAAGGTATAGCTGAATAGATAAATTGCGAAGAAATTTTAAATCGTTTCTTTAGCGTTGTACTCTTTAGGCGGTCGCTTAATGAAATAAGTATTGATAGTAAAAATAAAACAACAAAAAATACATAAAAGAATAACCAGATAGATTGCGAATGAAAAAAAGTACTGGCGATAATAAAAAATGAACTGTAGATGACAATGTAACAATCACGATTAGATTTAATTTCAAATAATTTAAGCGTGGTCATTATAGTTATTAAAGCTAGCCCGGACTGTTGTCCAAATATTTGGCCATAAGAATCCAGGATGATAAAAAACAACACAAGAATGACTAAAAGCCGTAAAAAGAATGACGGGTCTTTTTTGTTGTATTTAATGATAAATACTTTTACCAGACTTAGCGTTATAAATAATATCAGTACACGAATAGACATGCTGGTAAAAAGAGGTGCAACAGTAAGATTTATGCCAGCAATAAGTGCATATAAAATATTGTTGTCTGGTTTTTTGTTTGATATATCCAATGTTGAAATACGTGTATCAGTGGAGTGTGGGCTTAAGTCCTTAATAAAGGGCCAGTGTCGATAAACATAGATGATAATGGTTTGTGCCGCCGTCTGGCTGAATCGTTTTATTCGGTAATTTCAGGCCATAATGCTGATTGTTGTTTTCTGCATTGATTATGAGCGCTGTCATTATTGATAAACGTTGTTCATCATTCTTTGCAGGAATTTCGTTCCAGTTAATCCAGTTGGTAACGGGACTTGATCCGGAAAACTCCTTACTAAATAACTCATCAGTTTTGGCGAGGGCTTTCCATGAGATATGATTAATATTGTCTCCATGGTGGTATTTTCTTAATTGACTAAAATTTTCCTGACCTCGCTTTGTTGAATCATTTTCACCTTCATTGCTGTGTTCGAATGTTGGCATTGTTATGTCTTTGTCAGGATAGGGATATATCAGACATGCCATCGACAGGTCGACCCAGGTCCATGCTACGAATAAGCCGGTTGGGAATTCGCTGTAAAGCCTGAATTTCCCAGGGTTTAGCCATCCTCTGGTTTTGCTGGTTACTTTAAATTGTATTTGTGTGGTTGAGTTAGCTGAACAATCTATAACATCGAATTCAATACCGTTATGACTAATGGCTATGGAGTAACGATCTATGAGTTGTTGATTCACCAGCTGTACATTGAATGTAGCGTCTTTACCAGCGAACACCGGTTGTGATTGTGTTCTTTTCAGTTCGAGGCCGGCAATATTTCTCCAGGTTGATAACAGAACAATATTACCAACGCCTGCAAGAAGAAAAGTCAAAATAAAACCGAGGTTCTTTTCATAGTTGATGGAACCGATCAACAGTGTTAGCAGTAATAAAGCGAACATTAATCCGGCTTTTGTTGGAACAATATATACCCGGTCACGTGTTAACGTTACAGACCCATCGTAAGGGCCGCTACGATTTGCGATAAAATTAAAAACCGGTTTTTTTTTGAAATCGGGAAATTTAAAATAATCCAGTGGGTTTTTTATAAGCCAGTTCATAACGAAATATTACGAAATACTGGTGGCTTCTAAAATTTGTTCTGCTGCAGACGTAAGTTGTTTAGTACTGGTTTCTATATGCACTGGCAATCGATGATTGACAACGGCAGGAAGTATTGTTTGTAAATGTTCAGGTAAGATAAATTTCTGGCCTTCTATCAAGGCGAATGCTTTCGCTGCATTGATTAGTGCTAGCCCGCCACGAGGTGACAGACCAAATTCGAATGCACTGCTATGTCTTGTGAAAGCCAGTATGTCTTGCACATAATCCAGAATGGCCGGCGAAACATGTAATCCTGATGCAAGCTGTTGTGTCTTTAATAGTTGTTCTTTAGAAAAAACGGGACGTAGATTTTTAATGATGGCACGTCGATCATCCCCTTCCAGTAATTCACGTTCTGCCGCTTTATCTGGATAGCCAAGATCGAGTCGCATCAAAAAACGATCCAGTTGAGATTCGGGTAACGGATAGGTGCCAATTTGGTGAGCTGGATTTTGTGTGGCAATGACAAAAAATGGGTCAGGTAATTCTCGGGTCTCACCATCCACGGTTACCTGATACTCTTCCATTGCCTCAAGGAGGGCGCTCTGTGTTTTGGGTGTGGCGCGATTGATTTCATCGGCGAGCACAAAATGAGAAAAAATCGGACCAGGATGAAACTCAAATTGTGATTGTTCGCGATTAAAAACCGATACACCAAGGACGTCTGCAGGAAGCAAATCACTGGTAAATTGAATTCGATGAAAATCCAGCCCCATTACCTGTGCCATTGCATGAGCCAATGTGGTTTTACCGACACCGGGTTGGTCTTCTATCAGGCAATGTCCTTTAGCCAGTAAACAGGTCAAAGCCAGTTTTATTTGATTCTGTTTGCCGAGAATAACATGACCAATCTGTTGTATCGCATTGTCGAGTAATTCAGTGGTCGTTTCGAGTTGATGTATGTTTGAGTTATCCATATGGTGGTAAATTAAGTCATTGTTAATTAGAGCGTAGTCAATTTATGTAATAGTTGAGAGTAATGACCTTATATAAGTAATAAAGTTTTGATTCAAGTCATTGAAGTGCAAAGAATGCTGGAATAGAATTCATGTGTTCTAAATTAAATGATGAAAGACGGAGTAGATGATGAAAACGATTTTACGACTTACAATGGCTTTGAGTTTATTACTGGCGGCAACAAGCAGTTATGCCTGGTTTGGTAATAATAACAGTTGGGGCAATAGCTACAATCCATATGATGAATGGGATCCACGTTACTGGATGGAAGAAATGGAAGATGCCTTTGATGATGACGATGATTATTATGGACCACCGCCGGGTTATTACGGTGGCCGGGGTCCTTATGGTCCTCCACCTGGTTATTACAACAATGGTCCGCAATCTTATGGTCCGCCACCTGGTTATTACAATAATGGTCCGCAATCTTATGGACCGCCTCCAGGTTATTACAACAATGCACCGCGTCCATATGGCCCACCACCTGGCTATGCGCCTCAGCAAGTACCTCAGCGAGCACCGCAACAGGCTCCACAACAGCGTTAGTTACTGTTTGATGTGCTAAATAAAAAACCCTCTTTCGAGGGTTTTTTATTTACTTGTAGGTTATTTCATTAATAATGTACGATTTTTTCACCGGCCCTTCTTTGGTTTCGAGTGTAATATTGAAGTCAGCATCCAGCTCCTTGCCCAGCAGCGCTTTACCCATGGGTGAGTCCATGCTGATATAACCTAATTTAGGGTCGAATTCATCGGGGCCGACGATACGATAGGTGTTTTCAGTCCCATCGTCAGCTTCTATGGTGACCCATGCGCCAAAATAGATTTTATCGGTATCTTTTGGTATGCGGTCCACAACGACCATATCCTCGAGTCTTTTGCGTAAAAACCGTACCCGAGCATCAATTTCTCTTAACTCTTTTTTGCGGTAAATGTATTCGGCATTCTCTGAACGGTCGCCTTCTGCGGCTGCTGCTGACAGGATGCGAGTGACTTCAGGGCGTTTCTTTTTCCACAGGTAATCGTGCTCCTCTTTTAGTCGTGTATGACCTTCGGCTGTGATATATTTCGAGCCTACTGGCTGCGGCGGTCGGTATCTACCCATTGTCTTTTGTCTTTTGTTAGTTATTATTATGTCTCAGAGTGTCGATTTTAACTAAATTCCGACATGGGTGTGTCAGGGTGTATGGTGGGGTTATCAGGTAGAGCCTAATCTGTCGCATAATAGTTGGTATGAAAATGAGGTCGGTCGGTGTGCTCGGTTGGGGAATGGGGCTGCTAATCCTGAATGCATATCGACAATAAAGCGGGTTAAATGATATATTTCATAAAGTTATGGCGTTTATATAAAACTTTTATTATATATATGCTATAACTACGTCTGAATCATAAAAAATATAATAATAAATGGGGGGGGGGAAAGATGGACGTGAAGAATATTCAAAAAGGTGCGCGGGCTAAAATCGCCAGCACAGGGCAAATTGTTGAAGTGAAACGCGTGAGTGATCATGGGTTTTCAGTGGTTCGCTTTCAAACAGGCGGCGATTACATGATATTGAATGACCGTCTGGAAACGGTTGAGCGAGATGAAGTAAAGCATTAATTTCGCTTAGCGTTCTATACGGGGCACATCTGAATTTACGATACTGATGTGCCCTGGAGGCGATTGAAGTATAAAAAACTTCAATCGCCTTTTTCTTGACTTCGACATTATTCAGGTGCCTTATAGTAAGTGAGTCTTATCCTGTTTGAATCGAGGTGTCTGATATGTCGAAAAAAAGCAGTGTTTCTAATGTAGAGGCCGTCGAGCGTCGTAAGCATTGGGTTGACAGGCGTGTTGAGAGTGATCGGAGAAATCCGGAGCGAATACGACGGGTCGCTTATGATTGTCGTAGTGGTTTGCCTCGGCGCGAATCCGACGTTGCCGGTGAGTTGTCTGATGGTGACATCTGGTGGGACAAAAAAGACACCAAATACGAATAATTTAGTATTGCCTGATAAGGTAAAGACAGGTTACGCCTTGCCTCTCAATCTTTTATTTTTGCTATTACTTATTATAAGACTTAAAAATTTCAGTCACCGCATAATCAATACGTTTACGAATATTTTCAATGCTCTGTTGTTGCTGAACATTACCAACTGCATGGCCCAACCAAATTGTATAGCCACTTTTACCATCAATAAGCGCAATAGCCAATGCCGCTTTGGGCACATTGGTGAGCACTTTCTTATTGTTGTCTGGGTCTTCTTTCAGCTCAAGTATAGTGGTGTCGACGCCGGCAACAAAAGAAACATATAAGTCGGGATTATCGATTACCTGATGCAGGCCATGAGCGCGTAGTTCCCGATTAATAACAAACTTAACTTCTTCATCAGTATCGAGGGTGGGTTGTTCCCATTGACCGATAGCATCAAAAATGATTTGTGCATTTTTAGACCAGGCATAGGTTTTATAGGTATTGTAGTTAATCGTTGAGTCAGATTTTGTGCCAACGATAATGTCTTCAGTCAGTGTGGCGCAGGAAGATAATAATGATGCTGCGAAAAGAGCAGTGAAAAATTTAATATGTATATTCGAGAGCATACTTAGTGTCCAGATTTTAAGCGTTGGCTTTGATTTTAAAGAAAATGGCATAAAGCACCGGTACAATAATAAGTGTTAGTACGGAAGCAAAACCTAAGCCAAACATAATTACGACAGCCATATCCAGGAAGAAGACATCGCTTAACAACGGGGCCATGCCGAGTATTGTGGTGCTGGCAGCCATCATTACAGGTCTCATTCTCGAAATAGCAGAATCTAAAATAGCATTATAACCCTGTTTGCCAGAATCAATCTGCTGATCGATTTCGTCGATTAATACAATCGCATTTTTAATCAATAAACCTACCAGGCTGAGCGCGCCTAGTAGACCCATGAAACCAAATGAAACATTCATCAGTAACAGACCGGCAGTGATGCCGATTATCGCTAGCGGTACGGTTAACCATATAATTAATGGCTGACGAACTTTTCCGAATAACAAAATAACGACAATAATCATAGCCAGGAAGCCAGCAGGTAAGGTGGAGCCAATGGCCGCATTCGCATCTCTGGAATCTTCATATTCACCGCCCCATTCCAGAAAATAACCCGGCGGTAAATCCATGCCTTCAATCAGCGGTCTGACACGTTCGAATAGTGGTGTTGCCAAACCCTGTGCCGGATCGCACGATGGTGTAATGGTGTAGATGCGATTGCGCTTTTTAATCTTGGCATCAGCCCATTCAACTCTAAAATCAGAGACAGCCTGTCCGATAGGTACGCTGTCTTTTAAAATTGGGCTGTAAACCGGAACGTCACGAATAGCACTAACATCTGTACGTTCAATTGCTGGCGGCAACATGATGATTGGCAGTAATCGGATGCCATCCTTGAACAGACCAACCTGTTGTCCTTCGAAAGCAGTCAACATTGCGGTGCTGACATTCTCACGGGTAATGCCAAGTTGCCGAGCTGCTTTTTCGTTATAGATTGGGCGAATAACTTTGACCGGTTGGCGCCAGTCATCTTTGATGTTGATGGCAGCGCCATCGTCCGCCATAATCTGTTGTACCTGTTGTGAAAGCTGGCGTAACACGACCGGATCGGGACCGTTAAGTCGCGCTTCAATTTTGGCGTCACGTCCAGGACCAATACGAAGTGGTTTGGTTTTCGGTTCGGAGTCAGGGAAATGAATAGCGGTGTAGTCAAGTACCTGCTTTTGCAGGCGAGTGACATCTGCCAGTGTTTTTGCATTTACAATAATTTGACCATAAGCACCGGAAGGGGATTCCGGGCTGTAAACCAGGGTAAAACGTGTTGCGCCCGAACCAACATAAGACGCAGTACTGACTACTCCATCTTGTGTGCGTAAGTATTCATCTATCTTGAGTAAGTCGTCCCGGGTTTTTCTAATATCGGTGCCTTCGACATTCCATAGATCAAAGAAAAACATCGGTGTGTTCGAGTCTGGAAAGAAACTTTGTTTGACGTAACCGAATCCAAAAATGGATGCTGCAAACATTATAATGACCGCGGATACTGTTATCCAGCGAGCATGAATAGCTGCAGCGAGCAGGCTTTTATATTTTCTAAAAATGAAACCACCGTATGGATCTGCTTGCGTTTCACCGGGTTTGTCTGCTTTTAGAAACTGAACACATAATAGCGGTGTCATTGTGACCGCAGTAAACCAGGAGAGTAACAACGAGATGAAGATTACCCAAAATAATGAGTTGGCAAACTCACCGGTAGCGTCCTGTGATAAACCAATCGCTGCAAACGCGAGTATGCCGACAACAGTTCCACCGAGCAATGGCCACATTGTTGCGCTGACTACTTCACGTGCTGCTTTGGTACCGTCTTCACCGCGTTTGATGCGTATCAACATACCTTCTGCGACGACGATAGCATTATCTACCAGCATACCTAAAGCGATGATTAAGGCGCCCAAAGAGATACGTTGCAGATCAATGGCGTAGGCGTTCATGAACCAGACTGTACCGGAAACGGTAATCAGCAAGATTGCACCGATGATAAAACCGGTACGAAGACCCATGAAAAACAATAACACGACGATAACGATAACCAGCGCCAGGACAACATTGAGTACGAAACCACTTACGGATACATCAACGATAACCGGCTGGTTATAAATGGCATCGAGTTGCATACCTAGTGGTGTAACAGTTTGCAACTCGGCAAGTCGGGTATCAAGGCGCTGACCTACGGCAACTACATTTTCACCGGGTAACATGGATATCCCGATGTTCAGTGCAGGTTTGCCATTAAAAAAATTATATTTTGATGGTACTTCTTCATAAGCACGTCGAACTTGAGCGATGTCTCTGATGCGCACCAGTGTGTTATTGCTACCACTGATCAGTAACTCACCAATCTCCTGAACAGACTGGAGCTGACCGGTTGGGTTAATGCGAATATATTCACTTCCGACGCGAACATTGCCGGAGTTAGAAACAAGGTTCTGCGATTTCAGAACAGAATTAAACTGTTCATTTGAAATCCCCAGCTTGGCCATGTTAGAACGTGATACTTCGAGGTAAGCAACTTCTTTCTGTGCGCCATCGATGGTGATTTTGCGCACACCCGGAACCAGTAATAATTGTTCTTTTAATATATCTGCGTAATCTTTTAATTCACGGTAGCTGTAGCCCTCTCCTGTGAGCGCATAAAACAGGCCAAAAACATCACCGAAATCATCTTTCACGACAGACGAGTTCGAGCCCGGGGGAAGTTGAGATTGTACATCGCTAATCTTACGGCGCAGCTCATCCCAAATATTTGGAAAGTCGGGTTTTTTGTATTTGTCTTTAATGACAACCGTTACTTCTGAGAAACCGTCTTGTGAAATCGACTCAACACGTTTTAGTTGTTGCAATTGTTGAACCGCATTTTCGATATGGTAGGTGACTTCTCTTTCGACTTCGAATGGTGTCGCCCCTGGATAGGCTGTATAAACCTTCGCTTCTTTAATGGTGAATTCAGGGTCTTCCAGACGACTTATTTCTTGCAGAGCAGTGAACCCTCCAGCAAGAAACAGAATAATTAAAAGCCAGGTGGTTACTTTCTTGGTGACGGAATATTCAGCAATATTCATTGGGTATTCCCAGTGTATTTAATAAGGGTATTAAGATGGGGCTACTCAGCCTGCTCACCAGTCTTAAGGAATGTTACTTTCATGTCTTTGCGCAGAAATGCAGCGCCGGCAATGACAATGCGGTCACCAGTAGTTAAGCCTTCAACCTGCATAACATCGCCTATCATTAACCCTGGCGTAACGCTTTTTGGGGTTGCTGTCATTGTCTTTTCATCGATGACCCAGACAGTTGCCTGTTTTTGACTGTTAGCAATCACTGCTGAAACGGGCACAGGAATAGCTGTATTCGAAGATGTTTCACTGGGGAAAAGTTCTGCAATGACTGTAGCTGTCATGCCGGGTAAAATATTGTAATCCTTTGAAGCATCCATTGTTAATGTGATTTTGAATGTTTTAGTACTTGGGTCAGCTTTGGTCGTAGCCTCACTGAATTTAAGTGGAAATTTTTGATCTTTTATATTGTCGAACTTGGCATACAGGTCGCGGTCGGCACCACGATTTTTATCAACGGCAATAATCAGGTTTTCAGGGACGTCGATTTTTAGTTTTAGTGCAGTTACATCTTCCAGTGAAAATATTGTTTGTGAACCTGATACTTCTTCAAAATTTTCTACATGACGTTTTGCTATCTGACCGGTAAAGTTGGCTTTGAGCTCTGTGTAGAGCAACTCCTGTTTGGCTTCATCCATCCCTGATTGAGCGGTGAAGAAGTCTGCGCGAATTTTGTCATGATCAACTTTTGAGATAACGCCTTTATCAACCAGTTTTTTTGCTCGATTATAATTGGCTTTGGCTGTATCAAAACTTGCCTGACGATCCTTTAATTTTATTTTGAAGTCGGTCGGATCAAGTTCTGCCAGTAACTGGCCTTTTACAACATCATCACCTTCTTTAACCAGGATTTTTTGAATTTTACCGCTGACACGAAATGAAATATCTGCTTTTTGTATGGCGTCGACAATAGCAGGGAAGGTGCGACTATCCCCTGAACTCGCGCCACCAATTACTATAGTTTTGACTGGTCGAGAAGGTGCCGTAAAAGTCTGTGGTGGTTCTTCGCAACCATTGAGGAAAAAAATTGTTGCAAGAACAAATGCGTTATAAGACAGAGTTTGCTTTAACATGGTTTTTTCCTGATTTGTTTTTGCTGAATGTTTTTCCTTAAGGTTTTTTGGCGATACGCAATACCAGATATCCAGTAATGCCAGCTGCAAAAGATGCGACTAATATAGCAAGTTTATCAGCTTGTTGGTAAAGGTTGCTATCGGAAAATGCGAGTGAGTCGACAAACAGACTCATAGTGAAACCGATGCCGGTCAAAATAGAAACACCGTAAATTTGCAACCATGTACTGTTGTCAGGTAGTTTGGCAAAACCGAGTTTTATCGCAACCCAGCTGAAACCGAATACACCAATTTGTTTACCCAGGAACAGCCCCGCCATAATGCCTAACGGCACCCCTGTCGTCATTTGATCGAGTGAAACATTGCGTAGATCGACACCTGCATTTACAAATGCAAATAAAGGCAGAATAAAAAAGGCAACCCAGTAATGCAAGTCATGTTCCATCTGTTTAGACATTGAGTAATCGTTGCCTTTTTCATCCTTGCACTTTAACGGAATGGTAAAGGCTAGCGCGACACCCGCAAGGGTTGCATGCACGCCAGATTTTAGAACACTAATCCAAAGTACAACACCGACGATAATATAGGCGGCTTTTTTAGTGACGCCAAATCGATTCATGATGATTAAAACTGCCAGTGAAGCAGCCGCAATTGAAATAGATAAGGTTGATAATTCGACGGTATAAAATAATGCGATGATCACGATAGCGCCCAGATCATCGATGATGGCTAGTGCCATTAAAAATATTTTAAGTGACAGTGGGACGCGCTTACCCAACATGGCAAGTATGCCAAGTGCAAAAGCGATGTCCGTTGCTGTTGGTATTGCCCAGCCGCGCATCGCAGTGCTGTCATCTATATTTATAGCCACATAAAAAAGCGCGGGAACAACCATGCCACCGATGGCTGCGATACCAGGCAATGCGATCTGGCTAGGTGTTGATAGCTGGCCTTCCAGAAATTCACGTTTGACTTCGAGACCAATTAGTAAAAAGAAAATAGCCATCAGTCCATCGTTAATCCAGAGTAATAATGGTTTGGCTATGTGTAGATTGGAAAAGCGAAATTCAACTGGTGTGGCTAAAAATGCAGTGTAGTATTCACTGAGAAATGAATTTTTTAAGGCTAGCGCAAATATGGTAACAAAAATTAACAGAATACCTGAAGAGGATTCTTTTTTTATAAATTCTTCTATAAAATTCATTTCCGTATCCTTATTGAATTAGAAAGTGATGCTGTTATTTATAAGTGACGATTAAGTAACGCTCAGTGAATACTTTTATTTTCTGCGTCAGGTGAATTCGTTTGTTCTACCGGTTGAATTAATACCCACGGTTTAACTACATTTGCCCAAAAACTGGCATTGTCTTCATGCCATTGTGTGGCTTGTGTATCGCTAACTTTAGCGACTTCGCCTGAGTTTAGCCATTTGCTGACTTGCTCTTTATCGTCCTGAGAGAAGGCGACAGCCACATCGAGTAAATTTGTATTTGCATCTACATAAATTAACCAGCCACCAGCAAAGAAGCGCTGCAACTCATCCCAATTTATCTGTGATGTTTCATTATTGATATTGGCTCGTAAGACGTCAAGATCGTTTGAGCTGCTTTCATCAGTAGCCATGACTCGACCTCGTAGTTACCTGCTGTCTAGATTGTGTTGGTTTATAATTCATGTGTTATGAATTATAAACATGTGCCTCTGCTTTGACTACAGGTGCTGAGTGTTTTAACAGTAGTGTTGCTATAAGTCTTTTAGCATGGTCGGGTTAATGATTAAACATTGTCTGTTCAGCATTATGCCGGTAAGTCGCGGCTGGACTTTGATTTTTTTTAATGAAAGGTCTTGCGAGCCAAAAAAAGTTTAAGTAGCCTTTAATTTCTTACTGTCTTTCGGAAACTTTCTGGCAACGCCGGTAGCAATAGCTGCTTTAGAAACGGCGCGTGGAATGGTATCGATGAGTCGTCGATCCAGTGGTTTTGGAATAATGTAATCTGGACCAAACATCATGGCGTCCAGTTGGTAGGCATCCAGAACTTCCTGTGGAACCGGCTCATGAGTCAACTTGGCGAGTGCATGTACCGCGGCTATTTGCATTTCCTGATTAATGCAGCTCGCACGAACATCCAGCGCACCTTTGAAGATGTAAGGGAAACCTAAAACATTGTTAACCTGATTGGGGTAGTCGCTACGACCCGTGCCCATAATTAAGTCATCGCGTGTCATGTGCGCCAGTTCAGGTAAAATTTCTGGATCTGGGTTTGACAGGGCAAAGACGACAGGCTGCGGCGCCATGGTCGCAAGCATATCTGAAGATAATAAGTCGGGTCCAGAAACGCCAATAAAAACATCTGCACCATCCATCGCATCAGCTAGTGTGCGTTTATCAGTGTGCACGGCAAATGCTTTTTTGTATTTGTTCAAGTCATCGCGTTCAGACTGGATAATGCCGTTTCGGTCGATCATATATAATTTTTCAGGGTCAGCACCTAATCCCTGTAACAGTTTCATTGAAGCAATGCCAGCTGCGCCAGCGCCCAGACAGACCACGCGGACATCTTCAATTTTTTTATGTTGTAACTCCAATGCGTTTAATAGTGCCGCTGCGATGATGATGGCGGTACCATGCTGGTCGTCATGAAAGACAGGGATATCCAGTTGTTCGACTAATGCTTCTTCAATCTCGAAACAGGCAGGGGCGGCAATGTCTTCCAGATTAATGCCACCAAATGTCGGCGCAATATTTTTAACGGTGGTGATAAACTCGGCTGTGGACTCGGCTTTTATTTCGATATCAAACACATCAATATCTGCAAAGGCTTTAAATAATACGGCTTTACCTTCCATTACCGGTTTGCCCGCCAGTGCGCCAATATTGCCTAAACCCAATACTGCCGTGCCATCAGTAATGACGGCAACCAGATTGCCTTTGGCGGTGTAATCATAAGCAGCCTCTTCATCACGGTGAATGGCGCGGCAGGGTTCTGCAACACCCGGTGTGTAAGCCAGTGAAAGATCAAGTTGCGTTGCGCATGGCTTAGTGATTTCGGTGGCGATTTTTCCGGGTTTAGGATTGGCATGATAATCCAGAGCTTGCTGCTTAAAACGTGTTGGCATGGTGTTCTGTGTTGAGTGTAGAAGAAAAAAGGAGCGCTATATTAGCATTTTTATAACTAGATTTCGAGTTGAGGGCACTGTTATGTTATGTATATCAGTAGCTTAGCTCGTCGTGTCAGTAAAAGGGTTAATCGCATCTCAACTCCGAAGAAAGCTGCAGTGATAGAGGGTGTTTTACACGAAGGTAAAAGGGTGTTGCCTTTTTGCTTTTATTAAGCCAGCCACGAATAGTAATTGATTGATTTAAATAGCTATTTAGTATTTTTTTATCAAACAGATGTCGATTATCAAGGCGTATGCCAACGGTTAAGGTATCGTCGATATTGAGCCAGGTTCCTTTGGCGTTCGTGCTGATGTTCCTGACTGTGCCCTGAATGAGTTGAAAGCCAAGATGCTTACGGCTTAGTCGTTTTGCTTTAACAACCGCTTTATTTTTCCATAAACCTAATCGATTGCAACGTGCAATGTTTTCAACAGCCAGATAACAGGCGGCAAATTTTGTATTTGGCGGAATGGTGATGACGCTAGCCAGTCCTTGTGAAATTAGCGCTTCCTGAATATTTTGACCGCTTACTAAAAATGTGTGGGCCAGTGTTCGGCCGTAGTGATCTTTTTTATTGTTCCCGTAAATCAGCTGGATGCTTTGTCCCTTTTTTACCATTGCTTTGAGTGCCTGTTTTGCTTCATCTGCAAAAGGTTCAGCCGATTTTTGTTTTCGAGCCAGCTCAGGTGTGTTGATGCCGATTAATCTGACCTTTTGGCCATCACTGAGTCGCAAAGTGTCGCCATCGTAAATGTGGCGAACTTTGACCGTTTCATCGAATGTAAGGGGGGGCGTGCATACATTTTCGGCGTGAACGGAAAGGGTGTTTAAGCTAGTGAGGAACAGGCATAAATATGCTGCCCATCCATGGCTCCTTGCCGTATACCGTCCATCCTGGACATCGCGGCACCGCCATCCCTGGCTCTTTGTCGCATACCGTTCATCCTGAACATATTCGCACCGCCGTCCTGGCTCCTTGCGATATACCACCCATCCATGGGCATAAAAAAGGCGCTTCAGGAAAGATTCCTGCAACGCCTTTTTTAAGAACAACAATTGGGTCGTTAGGGTCTTATTTATTACCAAAACGTTTGTTGAACTTGTCGATTTGACCTGCTGAGTCAAGAACCTTCTGTTTACCAGTGTAAAACGGATGGCATTCAGAGCAAACATCGAGTGTTAAATCACCTCTGCC
>Ga0316209_1001421_pt1 | contig 24994 bp, 21 predicted proteins | sample 6monopyrite_MG_FD_204945 | JGI IMG/M metagenome (GOLD analysis project Ga0316209, IMG submission 204945) | Microbial mat bacterial communities from mineral coupon in-situ incubated in ocean water Damariscotta River, Maine, United States -... | ecosystem: Environmental > Aquatic > Marine >...
CGTTCTTTGCCAACTATCGTCCGCAGTTCTACTTCCGGACCACGGATGTGACCGGCACGGTTGAGCTGCCCAAAGGCACCGAGATGGTGATGCCGGGCGACAACCTGAAGTTCGAGGTTGAGCTGATCGCGCCGATCGCGATGGAGCAGGGCCTGCGTTTCGCCATCCGCGAAGGCGGCCGCACCGTCGGCGCAGGCGTCGTGGCGAAAATCATCGACTAAGCGTCGCGGCCTTTGCAGGCCGATGCGCGTAAGCCGGTAGTGCAAAGGGCCCCGCGGGGCCCTTTGTCACGAAAGGCTGATTTTTCTGACAGGCGGCGGCAGTCGCGTTTGCCCGCGAACGCGGTGCGCGCGGCCCGCCCGAACAAAGGCCGCTCCCCCGGGGGCGGCCTCTTGCGTCGGACATCCGCGCCCATCTCGGCTCTTGACCTAGAACAAGGCCGGATCCGCCCAATCGCGTAATATGGCCGCTACGCCCCTCACGAAACCTGGCTGGAGGCCGATCCATGTATAAAAACATCCTCGTTCCGGTAATCTTTGATGAAGCGCATGACACTCAGGCCTCCTTTCTGGTCGCCCGGGCGCTGGCGTCCGAGGGCGCGCAATTCACGATCCTGCATGTGATGGAGCAGCTCCCGGCCTATGCCACGGGCCGCATCCCCCTGAATTTCATGGACCAATCCCGCGAACATGTCGAAAAGCTGCTGAAACTGTCGGCGCGGGCCCTGCCCGGTGCAAGGGCCGAACTGATCGAGGGCCAAACCGGCCGGGCCATCGTCGATTACGCCTCTGCCAACGACATTGATTGCATCGTGCTGGCCTCGCACAGGCCGGGGATCGAGAATATCTTTCTGGGCTCAACCGCCTCGCGCGTGGTGCGCCACGCCAAATGCGCGGTTCACGTCATCCGGTAACCCAAAGGGCCGGGCCCGCGCACAAGGCGCGGCCCGGCGTTGCAGCTGCCCCGGAAATGCCGATACTGGCCCCGAAACGAGGGAGGCCACCATGACCATCGCCGCGATCTGAACCTGCCCAGCCCCCCAGATCAGAGAGGCCAGCGTCATGCCCGACTTTCCCGCTCCCGACATGCGTCACCCGGTCATCCTGCCGGATGGTGCCGCCCATGAAGGCACGGTTTTCCTGTCCGCCGCCATCGCGCATCCGCGCTGGCGGATCGGCGACTATACCTATGCCAGCGCGCATCGCCCGCCCGACGACTGGGCCACGCATCTGGCCCCGTATCTCTATGAGTTCAGCCCCGAAACCCTCACTTTGGGCAAATTCTGCCAGATCGCCGATGGCGTGAGTTTCCTCACTGCCTCGGCCAATCATCGCCATGACGGGTTTTCCACCTTCCCCTTCGCCATTTTCGGCGGCCCGCATGAGGGTCGCGCCTCGATGCCCGGCCCGGGCCCCGACACGGTGATCGGGCATGATGTCTGGATCGGGCAGGGGGCCGTGGTGCTGCCCGGTGCCATGATCGGGGCAGGCTGCATCATTGGTGCGCGGGCCGTGGTGGGCGGGCGTATTCCGCCCTATTCGGTGGTTGCGGGCAATCCGGGCCGGGTGGTCCGGGTGCGGTTTGTCCCCGGTATCGTCGCGCGGTTGCTGGCCCTGCAATGGTGGGACTGGCCGATTGCCACGATCCTGGCCCATGAGGCCGCGATTTGCGGGGCCGACCTGCCCAGGCTCGAAGCGGCGGCGCAGAGTTTGCCGAAGGTGCCGAACGGCTCTTGATTTGCCCCAAGCGATAGCATATCCGGTGCCTCGGCCTAGGGGTGTAGCTCAGTTGGTAGAGCACCGGATTCCAAATCCGACGGTCGGGGGTTCGAGTCCCTCCGCCCCTGCCAGTTTCCTTGATTTTGTGGCGCGCGCCGCCTAACCTTGCCCGTTATCATATATCGGGGGGACGGCATGGCAGAAGATTTTCGGCCTGATGAGGTCCTGGATTTCTGGTTTCCCGAAAACGGGCATTGGACCTGCGCCGACCGGCATCGGGATTTCTGGACGTGGCGCATGCAGGGCGGGGCCGATCAGGAGATCTGTGCCCGATTCGGACCCCTGACGCGAGCCGCGGCCTGTGGTGCCCTGGATCACTGGAGCAAAACCCCGCGCGGGCGGCTGGCGCTTTTGATCGTGCTGGATCAGTTCCCGCGCTCGCTCTGGCGAGATACGCCCGGTGCCTACGGGCAGGATATCAAGGCAACGCGATTGGCGCTTGAGGGCATCGAAAATGGCCATTTCGGCGCGCTTGAGCATGGCTGGGAGCGGCAGTTCTACATCATCGCCATCGGCCATTGCGAAGGCCCCGATCATCTGACGCGGATGGAGATGCTGAAAGAGGTGGTCCGGTCCAGCGTGGCCGGGTTGCCGCCGGTTCTGTCGGAGTTCGCCGATACGGCCCTGGCACAGACCGACCGCGTGCATGGGGTCATCGCCCGCTTTGGCCGCCACCCGCATCGCAACGCGGTTCTCGGCCGGATTTCCACGCCCGAGGAGGAGCTCTATATCTCCAGCGGAGATTTCCCGCATGTGGCCGCGTTGAAACCCGGCTGATCCGGCGCTGGTAACGCAAGCCTCGTTTATCTTGGACGCGCCTGCCATTTGCTATCCGCGCCCCCCCCCAAGGCATCGCTTGCAACGGGGCACGCCCGTGCGTATATACCCCCGGTCAGACGCACGTATTTCCGGAAAAACCCCCATGGCCATGACCAACCCGCTTCAGTTCCTGCAACAGACCCGCTCGGAAATATCCAAAGTGGTCTGGCCGTCGCGCCGTGAGGTGCTGGTGACCACTTTGATGGTTTTCGCGCTGGCGGTTGTCGGGGCGGCCTTCTTTTCGCTGGTCGATATTCTGATCCGGATGGGGCTGGAGCAGATTCTGAGCCTGGGTGCCTGACCAAAGAAACCGTGAGCGAACCCCTTGATTTCCGCGTGTTTCAGGGATAGTTCACGCCTCAATTCTCTGGAAATGGCGTGCGTCGATTCGTGATGCGCGCTGTTTTTTATTGGGGCTTTTCAGGCAAGCCCTTGGGAATACATGGAATTTCGGGCCTATGGCCCATGGATGAGGAACGGGCTGCGATATGGCGAAACGGTGGTATTCGGTCTCTGTGCTGTCGAATTTCGAAAAGCGCATCGCCGAACAGATCAGAACTGCCGTGGAAGAGGGCGGTTTGCAGGAAGAGATCGAGGAAGTACTGGTCCCCGAAGAGGAAGTGATCGAAGTGCGCCGCGGCAAGAAAGTGACCGTGCCGCGCCGTTTCATGCCCGGCTATGTTCTGGTGCGTATGGAAATGACCGACCGCGCCTATCATGCGATCAACTCGATCCAGCGCGTTACCGGGTTTCTGGGCCCGCAGGGGCGCCCGATGCCGATGCGCGACGACGAAGTGAACGCGATCCTGAACCGGGTCGAGGAAGGCGAGGCCGCGCCACGCAGCACGATCACCTACGAGATCGGTGAAAAGGTTAAGGTCAACGAAGGTCCGTTCGAGGATTTCGATGGCATGGTCGAAGAGGTTGATGACGAGAATCAGCGCCTCAAGGTGACGGTCTCGATCTTTGGCCGGGAAACCCCGGTCGAGCTGGAATTCACGCAGGTGACGAAACAGGCGTGAGGAATGGCTCCTCCGGCCCGGATGGGCCGTCCTCGCCGGATCTGGCGAGGAAAGCCGGAACGGCTTGAGGAGCAGTGAATGTGGGAGGCGAGGGGGCCGCGGCACCCGGACCGGACCACGTCAACAAAGCCTGAGGGGCGCGCCCTGACGGTGTTGGAATGAAGGAGAGGCCAGATGGCCAAGAAACTCGTTGGCAAGATGAAGCTGCAGATCCCTGCAGGCCAGGCCAACCCGTCGCCGCCCGTGGGGCCGGCGCTAGGGCAGCGTGGCATCAATATCATGGAATTCTGCAAGGCGTTCAACGCCAAGACGCAGGAGATGGAGCAGGGATCCCCTTGCCCGACCATCATCAGCTACTATCAGGACAAGTCCTTTACGATGGACATCAAGACGCCGCCTGCGTCCTACTACCTGAAAAAAGCGGCTGGCCTGAAAAACGTCGGCAAGCGCAACCGCCCCCGCGGTGCAGAGCTGCCCGGTCGTGAGACCGTGGCATCGGTCACCGTCAAGCAGGTGCGCGAGATTGCCGAGGCCAAGATGAAGGACCTCAGCGCGAATGATGTCGAAGCTGCGATGAAAATCATCGTTGGCTCGGCCAATTCGATGGGTATCGAGGTGAAAGGGTAAATCATGGCAAAGCTTGGAAAACGCACCCGCGCCGCCCGTGAGGCTTTCGCCGGTCAGGACAACATCTCCGTCGAGGACGCCGTTGCCCTGGTCAAAGGCAATGCCAGCGCCAAATTCGACGAAAGCGTCGAGATCGCGATGAACCTGGGCGTCGATCCGCGCCATGCCGACCAGATGGTCCGCGGCACGGTCACTCTGCCCAACGGCACCGGCAAGACCGTTCGCGTCGCTGTCTTTGCCCGCGGCCCCAAGGCCGAGGAAGCTCAGGCCGCCGGGGCCGATATCGTCGGTGCCGAGGATCTGATGGAGGCGGTTCAGGCCGGCAAGATCGACTTCGAACGCTGCATTGCCACGCCTGACATGATGCCGATCGTCGGCCGTCTGGGCAAGGTTCTGGGTCCGCGCAACCTGATGCCGAACCCCAAGGTGGGCACGGTGACCATGGATGTGACCGAGGCCGTGAAAGCGGCCAAGGGTGGCCAGGTCCAGTTCCGCGCCGAAAAGGCCGGTGTGGTTCATGCCGGTGTCGGCAAGGCCAGCTTCAGTGCCGAACAGCTGACTGAAAACGTGCGCGCCTTTGTCGATGCCGTATCGAAAGCCAAACCTGCCGGGGCCAAAGGGGCCTATATGCAGAAGGTTTCGCTGAGCTCGACCATGGGCCCGGGCGTATCCGTGTCGGTCGACAGCGCGACCGGCAATTAAGAGATTTCGCACCGGTTCGCCGGTGTGAATGGCGGGGCCAGACGATCGGCCCCGTCCTGTCCGAGACGGAGGGTTGGGCGAAAGCCCGCTAATTCCTTCCTGAGATGGGAAGCGAGACCAGGAATTTCCGAGGGGCATACCTTCGGGCGATCTTATGGCTCGGGACCCTGACTTGGACCCGAAGCGGTGGGGCAACCCACCATCAAGGGTCGGGGAAACCCGACATTCATGAGCCGGGGGTTCGCCCCCAATTTGGAGTAATACTGTGGATAGAGCCCAGAAAGAGAAAGTGGTCGAGGAACTCGGCCAGATCTTCGAAAGCTCTGGCGTCGTCGTGGTCTCGCACTACGAAGGCCTCACGGTTGCCGAGATGCAGGATCTGCGCGCGCAAATGCGTGAAGCGGGTGGATCCGTTCGTGTCGCCAAGAACAGGCTCGCCAAGATCGCCCTTGAGGGAAAGCCGTGTGAAAGCATTGCCGACCTGATGACGGGCATGACCGTTTTGTCCTTTTCCGATGACCCCGTGGCTGCGGCCAAGGTTGCGGAAGATTACGCCAAGGGGAACGACAAGTTTGTCATTCTCGGCGGTGCAATGGGCGAAACGGCACTGGATCCTGCCGGTGTGAAAGCCGTCGCAGCGATGCCGTCCCGCGAGGAGCTTATTGCCTCCATCGTTGGCTGCATCGGTGCGCCTGCATCGAACATCGCGGGGGCCATTGGCGCACCTGCTTCGAATATCGCGAGCATCCTTTCGACCATCGAAGAGAAGGCGGAAGCCGCGTAAAGCAACCTTTGAGACCGCATCGTGAGGCAAACCCGCACGACGTTGGAACACATACCTAGAGACGGAACCTGAAAATGGCTGATCTGAAAGCACTCGCCGAAAGCATCGTCAACCTGACCCTGCTGGAAGCACAAGAACTGAAAACCATCCTCAAGGATGACTATGGCATCGAGCCCGCCGCCGGCGGCGCTGTGATGATGGCGGGTCCCGCCGATGGCGGCGCTGAAGCCGCCGAAGAGCAAACCGAATTTGACGTGATCCTGAAGTCCGCTGGCGACAAGAAGATCAACGTCATCAAAGAGGTTCGCGCCATCACCGGGCTGGGCCTGAAAGAAGCCAAAGACCTGGTCGAAGCCGGCGGCAAAGCCGTCAAGGAAGGCGTCGACAAGGCCGAAGCAGAAGACATCAAGGGCAAGCTGGAAGCAGCTGGCGCAGAAGTCGAGCTGAAGTAAGGCGTTTGCCTTTTTGCAAGCGCCTGCGCATCTGCCGGTGTTTTGCAGGACATCTATGGCTGGATCCGGAGATTTTCCGGGTCCGGCCAGCCTCGTCTTAGCGAGGGCCCGCGCGGCGGGCCTTGTCTAAGGCGCGGTTCAATGGATCGGGAGCCCGCCGGTGGGACGGCAGGCACGAATTGGTCCGAACCCGCTTGGTTTCAGTGTGACGCACGGCCGGTGCCCCGACGGTCGCGTGCAGCGCGAAGAAACAGAAAAGGTGTTTGAGAGCATGGCTCAGACCTACGCAGGCCAGAAACGTATCCGCAAATTCTATGGCAAAATCCGTGAAGTCCTGGAGATGCCGAACCTGATCGAGGTTCAGAAATCCTCCTATGACCTGTTCCTGAAATCCGGCGATCAGCCCGACCCCGCCGATGGCGAGGGCATCAAGGGTGTGTTCCAGTCGGTCTTTCCGATCAAGGATTTCAACGAAACGGCCGTGCTTGAGTTTGTCAAATACGAGCTGGAGCATCCGAAATACGATGTCGAGGAATGCCAGCAGCGCGACATGACCTACAGCGCGCCTTTGAAGGTGACGCTGCGGCTGATCGTGTTCGATATCGATGAGGATACCGGCGCGAAATCGGTCAAGGATATCAAGGAACAGGACGTGTTCATGGGGGACATGCCCCTCATGACACCGAATGGCACCTTTGTCGTGAACGGCACCGAACGGGTCATCGTTTCCCAGATGCACCGCAGCCCCGGCGTCTTTTTCGACCATGACAAGGGCAAGACCCACAGCTCGGGCAAGCTGCTCTTTGCCTGCCGCATCATCCCCTATCGCGGCTCGTGGCTGGATTTCGAATTCGACGCCAAGGATATCGTCTTTGCCCGCATCGACCGGCGCCGCAAACTGCCGGTGACCACGCTGCTTTACGCCCTGGGCCTGGACCAGGAAGGCATCATGGATGCCTATTATGATACCGTGACCTTCCGGCTTGAGAAGAACCACGGCTGGGCCACCAAGTTCTTCCCCGAACGTGTGCGCGGCACCCGCCCGACCTTTGATCTGGTCGATGCCGCCACCGGCGAAGTGATTGCCGAGGCCTCCAAGAAAGTCACCCCGCGCGCGGTCAAGAAGCTGATCGACGAAGGTGCCGTCACCGAACTGCTGCTGCCCTTCGATCAGATCGTGGGCCGCTATGTCGCCAAGGACATCATCAACGAGGAAACCGGCGCGATCTATGTCGAGGCCGGCGATGAGCTGACCTGGGAGCTGGACAAGGACGGCGAAGTAACCGGCGGCACGCTCAAGGATCTGCTGGATGCGGGTTTCACCGAGATCCCGGTTCTGGACATCGACAATGTCAATGTCGGCCCCTACATGCGCAACACCATGGCGGCCGACAAGAATCTGGGCCGCGATACCGCGCTGATGGATATCTACCGCGTCATGCGCCCGGGCGAGCCGCCCACCGTGGATGCGGCCTCGGCGCTGTTTGATCAGCTCTTCTTCGACAGCGAACGCTATGACCTTTCCGCCGTTGGCCGGGTCAAGATGAACATGCGCCTGGCGCTGGATGCCGAAGACACCATGCGCACCTTGCGCAAGGAAGACATCATCGCCTGCATCAAGGCGCTGGTCGAACTGCGCGACGGCAAGGGCGATATCGACGATATCGACCATCTCGGCAACCGCCGGGTGCGGTCGGTCGGTGAGCTGATGGAAAACCAGTATCGCGTCGGCCTCTTGCGCATGGAGCGCGCCATCAAGGAGCGTATGTCCTCGGTCGAGATCGACACGGTGATGCCGCAGGATCTGATCAACGCCAAACCGGCCGCCGCCGCCGTGCGCGAATTCTTCGGCTCCAGCCAGCTCAGCCAGTTCATGGACCAGACCAATCCGCTGTCCGAAGTCACCCATAAACGCCGCCTGTCGGCGCTTGGGCCGGGCGGTCTGACCCGTGAACGCGCGGGCTTCGAGGTGCGCGACGTGCACCCGACCCATTATGGCCGGATGTGCCCGATCGAAACGCCGGAAGGCCCGAATATCGGTCTGATCAACTCTCTGGCGACCTATGCCCGCGTCAACAAATACGGTTTCATCGAAACGCCCTACCGCAAGGTTGTGGACGCGCAGGTGACCGACGAGGTCCGCTATATGTCCGCGACCGAGGAGATGCGGCACACGGTGGCCCAGGCCAACGCGCATCTCGACGTCGAAGGCAAGTTCGAGAACGAGCTGGTCAACACCCGCCGGTCGGGTGAATACACCATGGCCCCGCGCGATAGCGTGGATTTGATCGATGTCAGCCCGAAACAGTTGGTCTCGGTCGCGGCCTCGCTGATTCCGTTTTTGGAAAACGACGACGCCAACCGGGCGTTGATGGGCTCGAACATGCAGCGTCAGGCGGTGCCGCTTTTGCAGGCCGACGCGCCTTTCGTGGGCACCGGGATCGAGGCCGTCGTGGCCAAGGATTCGGGTGCTGCCATCATGGCCAAACGCGGCGGTGTCATCGACCAGGTTGATGCGCAGCGGATCGTTGTGCGCGCGACGGAAGATCTGGAACTGGGCGATGCCGGGGTCGATATCTACCGGCTGCGCAAATTCCAGCGCTCGAACCAGAACACCTGCATCAACCAGCGTCCGCTGGTGAAAGTGGGCGACCGGGTCGGCAAGGACGAGGTCATCGCCGATGGTCCCTCGACCGATATGGGGGAACTGGCGCTCGGCAAGAACGTCGTCGTCGCCTTCATGCCGTGGAATGGCTACAACTACGAGGACTCGATCCTGATCTCGGAACGCATCGCGCGCGATGACGTCTTTACCTCGATCCATATCGAGGAATTCGAGGTCGCCGCCCGCGATACCAAGCTGGGGCCGGAAGAGATCACCCGCGACATTCCCAATGTCGGGGAAGAGGCGCTCAGGAACCTCGATGAGGCGGGCATCGTCTATATCGGGGCCGAGGTCGAGCCGGGCGATATCCTGGTCGGCAAGATCACCCCCAAGGGCGAAAGCCCGATGACGCCGGAAGAGAAACTTCTGCGCGCCATTTTCGGCGAGAAAGCCTCGGACGTGCGCGATACGTCGCTGCGCGTGAAGCCGGGCGATTTCGGCACCGTGGTCGAGGTGCGCGTCTTTAACCGCCATGGCGTGGAAAAGGACGAGCGTGCCCTGCAGATCGAGCGCGAGGAAGTGGAACGTCTGAGCCGTGACCGCGATGACGAGCTGCATATCCTTGAGCGCAACATCTATGCGCGCCTCAAGGGCATGATCCTGGGCAAGACCGCCGTGAAGGGCCCGAAAGGCGTCAAGGCGAACTCGGAAATCACCGAGGATCTGCTGGAAACGCTGAGCCGTGGCCAGTGGTGGCAGCTGGCGCTTGGCGATGAGAAGGACGCGGCCCAGGTCGAGGCTCTGAACGAGCAGTTCGACCTGCAAAAGCGCGCGCTGGATCACCGGTTCGAGGACAAGGTCGAGAAGGTGCGCCGGGGCGATGATCTGCCGCCGGGTGTGATGAAGATGGTCAAGGTCTTCATCGCGGTGAAGCGCAAGCTGCAACCGGGCGACAAGATGGCCGGGCGTCACGGCAACAAGGGCGTGATCTCGAAGGTCGTGCCGATGGAGGATATGCCCTTCCTCGCCGATGGCACGCCGGTCGATTTCGTTCTGAACCCGCTTGGCGTTCCCAGCCGGATGAATGTCGGTCAGATCCTCGAGACCCATATGGGCTGGGCCGCGCGCGGTCTCGGCCTGCGGGTTGACGAGGCGCTGGACGACTATCGCCGCTCGGGCGACATGACGCCGGTGCGCGACGCCATGAAGATCGCCTATGGCGGTGTCTATGACGAGATCATGGCCGATATGGACGAGGATCGTCTGGTCGATATCGCAGGCAACGTGACCCGCGGTGTGCCGATCGCCACGCCGGTTTTCGACGGCGCGAAAGAGGCCGATGTGAACGACGCCCTGACACGGGCCGGGTTCGATACCAGCGGTCAGTCGGATCTTTACGATGGCCGCACCGGTGAGCAATTCAGCCGTCAGGTGACGGTGGGTGTGAAATACCTGCTGAAACTGCACCATCTGGTCGATGACAAGATCCACGCGCGGTCAACCGGGCCCTACAGCCTTGTCACGCAGCAGCCTCTGGGTGGTAAAGCCCAGTTCGGCGGCCAGCGTTTCGGGGAAATGGAGGTCTGGGCGCTGGAAGCCTACGGTGCCGCCTACACCTTGCAGGAAATGCTGACGGTGAAGTCGGATGACGTGGCGGGCCGCACCAAGGTCTATGAATCGATCGTCAAGGGCGAGGATAATTTCGAGGCCGGCGTGCCGGAATCGTTCAACGTTCTCGTCAAGGAAGTGCGGGGCCTCGGCCTCAACATGGAACTCCTGGATGCAGAGGGGGAGGAATGACGGAACCGGAATTTTCTTCCTGAAGAAAATTCTGCCGGAAAATTTTTGAGGAAAAATTTTCCGGTCCCTCACCCCCGACGCCCGAATTCAAGGATTTGAAAATGAACCAGGAACTGACCAACAACCCGTTCAACCCGCTGGCCCCGCAAAAGGTTTTTGATGAGATCAAGGTCTCGCTGGCCTCGCCGGAGCGGATCCTCAGCTGGTCCTACGGCGAGATCAAAAAACCCGAGACCATCAACTACCGCACGTTCAAGCCCGAACGTGACGGTCTTTTCTGTGCCCGTATCTTTGGCCCGGTCAAGGATTACGAATGCCTCTGCGGCAAATACAAACGCATGAAGTATCGCGGCGTCGTCTGCGAGAAATGCGGCGTGGAAGTGACACTGCAAAAGGTCCGCCGCGAACGCATGGGCCATATCGAGCTGGCCGCACCCGTCGCCCATATCTGGTTCCTCAAGTCGCTGCCCTCGCGCATCGGTCTGATGCTGGACATGACGCTGCGCGATCTGGAACGCATCCTCTATTTCGAGAACTACGTGGTGATCGAGCCCGGCCTGACCGATCTGCAATACGGTCAGCTGATGAGCGAAGAGGAGTTCATGGATGCCCAGGACGCCTATGGCATGGACGCATTCCAGGCCAATATCGGTGCCGAAGCGATCCGCGAGATGCTGCAGGCCATCGACCTGGAACAGGAAGCCGCCACGCTGCGCGAGGACCTGAAAGAGGCCACCGGTGAACTGAAGCCCAAGAAGATCATCAAACGGCTGAAGATCGTCGAGAGCTTTCTGGAATCGGGCAACCGCCCGGAATGGATGATCCTGACGGTAATCCCGGTCATCCCGCCGGAACTGCGCCCGCTGGTGCCGCTGGACGGTGGCCGGTTCGCGACCTCGGATCTCAATGATCTCTATCGTCGTGTGATCAACCGCAACAACCGCCTCAAGCGCCTGATCGAGCTGCGCGCGCCCGATATCATCATCCGCAACGAAAAGCGGATGTTGCAGGAATCGGTCGATGCCCTCTTCGACAATGGCCGCCGTGGCCGGGTCATCACCGGGGCCAACAAGAGGCCGCTGAAATCGCTCAGCGACATGCTGAAAGGCAAGCAGGGCCGGTTCCGGCAGAACCTTTTGGGCAAGCGGGTCGATTTTTCAGGCCGGTCGGTCATCGTGACGGGGCCGGAGCTCAGGCTGCATCAATGCGGCTTGCCGAAAAAGATGGCGCTGGAGCTCTTCAAGCCGTTCATCTATTCGCGGCTGGAGGCCAAGGGCCTGTCCAGCACCGTGAAGCAGGCCAAGAAACTGGTCGAAAAAGAGCGCCCCGAAGTCTGGGACATTCTGGATGAGGTGATCCGCGAACATCCCGTGATGCTGAACCGGGCACCGACGCTGCACCGCCTTGGCATTCAGGCGTTCGAGCCTGTCCTGATCGAGGGCAAGGCCATCCAGCTGCACCCGCTGGTCTGTTCCGCCTTCAACGCCGATTTCGACGGCGACCAGATGGCCGTGCACGTGCCCTTGAGCCTTGAGGCCCAGCTGGAAGCGCGCGTTTTGATGATGTCGACCAACAACGTGCTGTCGCCTGCGAACGGTGCGCCGATCATCGTGCCGTCGCAGGATATGGTTCTGGGCCTCTACTATCTGACGCTTGAGCGCCAGGGCATGGCGGGCGAGGGCATGGCCTTTGCCGATATCGACGAGGTGAGCCACGCGCTGGATGCCGGCGAGGTGCATCTGCATGCCAAAATCCAGGCCCGCATCAAGCAGGTTGACGAAGAAGGCAACGAGGTTGTCAAACGCTATGAGACCACGCCGGGCCGCCTGAAGCTGGGTGCGCTTTTGCCGCTGAATGCCAAGGCCCCGTTCGAACTGGTCAACCGGCTGATGAAAAAGGGCCAGGTTCAGGAAGTGATCGACACCGTCTACCGCTATTGCGGCCAGAAGGAGAGCGTCATTTTCTGCGACCAGATCATGGGCATCGGGTTCCGTGAGGCCTGCAAGGCGGGGATCTCGTTTGGCAAGGATGACATGGTCATTCCCGACACCAAATGGGACATCGTCGATGACGTGCGCAATCAGGTCAAAGGCTTTGAACAGCAATATATGGACGGCCTGATCACCCAGGGCGAGAAATACAACAAGGTCATCGATGCCTGGTCGAAATGCAACGATCAGGTCACCGCGGCCATGATGGATACGATCTCGGCCAACAAGGTGGATGAAAACGGCGTCGAGCAGGAGCCGAACTCGGTCTATATGATGGCCGATTCCAAGGCCCGTGGCTCGGTCACCCAGATGAAACAGCTGGGCGGCATGCGCGGGCTGATGGCCAAGCCCTCGGGCGAGATCATCGAGACGCCGATCATCTCGAACTTCAAGGAAGGTCTGACCGTTCTTGAATATTTCAACTCCACCCACGGGGCCCGCAAGGGTCTGTCGGATACGGCGTTGAAAACGGCCAACTCGGGTTATCTGACCCGGCGTCTGGTCGACGTGGCGCAGGATTGCATCGTGCGCATGGTCGATTGCGGCACCTCCAATTCCATCACGGCCGAAGCGGCCACGCGTGATGGCGAAGTGGTGTCGTCGCTGGCCGAGCGCATTCTGGGCCGGACCGCGGCCGAGGATGTGCTGGTTCCCGGCACCGACGAGGTTCTGCTGGCCGAAGGTGAGCTGATCGACGAGCGCAAGGCCGACGCGGTGGATGCCGCCGGTGTGGCATCGATGCGGATCCGTTCGCCTCTGACCTGTGAGGCCGAAGAAGGCGTTTGCGCCACTTGCTACGGGCGCGATCTTGCCCGCGGCACGCGCGTGAACACCGGCGAGGCGGTGGGCATCATCGCGGCGCAATCCATTGGTGAGCCCGGCACGCAGCTGACGATGCGGACCTTCCACATCGGCGGCGTGGCCCAGGGTGGCCAGCAATCGTTCCAGGAGGCGGGCCAAGAGGGCAAGATCGAGTTCCGCAACGCCAACCTGCTGGCCAATGAGGCCGGTGAACAGGTGGTCATGGGGCGCAACATGCAGATGGCCATCGTCGATGACCAGGGCGAGGAGCGCGCGAGCTTCAAGCTTGGCTACGGCTCCAAGGTCCATGTTGCCGACGGTGCAACCGTCGGGCTTGGCGATCGTCTGTTCGAATGGGACCCCTATACCCTGCCGATCATCGCCGAAAAGGCCGGCACGGTGAAGTTCGTCGATCTGATCAGCGGCATCTCGGTGCGTGACGATACCGACGATGCCACCGGCATGACGCAAAAGATCGTGTCCGACTGGCGCTCCGCGCCCAAGGGCAACGAGCTGAAGCCCGAGGTTCTGATCGTCGGCGAAGACGGTGAGCCGATGCGCAACGATCAGGGCAACCCGGTGGTCTACACCATGTCGGTGGATGCGATCCTGTCGGTCGAGGATGGCCAGCAGGTTCCGGCCGGTGAGGTTGTGGCCCGGATCCCGCGCGAAGGGGCCAAGACCAAGGACATCACCGGTGGTCTGCCGCGTGTGGCCGAGCTTTTCGAGGCCCGTCGTCCGAAGGATCACGCAATCATCGCCGAGAAAGATGGCTACGTGAAATTCGGCCGTGACTTCAAGAACAAGCGCCGCATCGCGATTGTTCCGGCAGATGAGGCCGACGAGCCCGTCGAATACATGGTGCCCAAGGGCAAGCACATCCCTGTTGCCGAGGGCGATTTCGTCCAAAAGGGCGACTACATCATGGATGGCAACCCGGCCCCGCATGATATTCTGCGGATCATGGGGATCGAGGCGCTGGCCGATTACCTGATCGACGAGGTGCAGGACGTCTACCGGTTGCAGGGCGTCAAGATCAACGACAAGCATATCGAGGTGATCGTGCGCCAGATGCTGCAGAAATGGGAGATCCTGGATTCAGGGGAAACCACGCTGCTGAAAGGCGAAAACGTCGATAAGGCCGAGTTTGACGAAGCCAATGAAAAGGCGATCTCGAAGGGCGGTCGCCCGGCACAGGGCGAGCCGATCCTGCTTGGCATCACCAAGGCGTCGTTGCAGACGCGGTCGTTCATCTCGGCGGCGTCGTTCCAGGAGACCACCCGCGTGCTGACCGAGGCCTCTGTGCAGGGCAAGCGCGACAAGCTGGTCGGGCTCAAGGAAAACGTCATCGTCGGCCGCCTTATCCCGGCGGGCACCGGTGGCGCGACGCAGCAGGTGCGCAAGATCGCCCAGGACCGCGACAACAAGGTGATCGAGGCTGCCCGCGCCGAGGCCGAAGCCGCCGCGGCACTGGCCGCCCCCGATCCGGTCGAGGCCGATCCCTTCGCCGAGCCGGTTTCCGAAGAGGAATAATCCGGGCGCGACCTGAAAAAGACAAAGCCCCCGCCGGTGAAAATCGGCGGGGGCTTTTCAATTGCCAACTTCGATTCCAGGTAGCGTTTAGGATTTCCGGTTGCCCCGATACTGCGCTAAGGTGCCGTTCCGAAGGCAGGCGCAAGGGCATCTCCGTTGACACCGCTCAGGATTCCAAACCGTCAGGCGCGGTGCCTCTGGCTGGCGTCGCAGGGGTTGGGCGATGCACCGACCGGCCCGCTGGACCTGGCCGCGATCATCCATGACCTCGGGTTCGTGCAGCTCGACAGCATCCAGATCGTGGCCCGCGCGCATCATCATATCCTGTGGAGCCGGAACCAGAATTACCGCGAGCCGATGCTGGATCGGCTGATGGCGCGGGACCGGGGCATATTCGAACATTTCACCCATGATGCGTCGGTCATCCCGATGCAATTCCTGCCGATGTGGAACCGGCAATTTGACCGGATGCGCGCCTATATGGACCGCGCAGGCTGGTTCAAGGGGTTGCCGGATGCGACCGGGCGGGCGGAAATCAAGGCGCGGATCGCGGCTGAGGGCGCACTGTCGACGCAGGCCTTTGACACGAAAATCGAAGGCGACCGCCAGATGTGGTCGCGCCCGCCGCACAAATTGGCGCTGGACTACATGTGGTATGGCGGCGAGCTGGCCACCTGCCACCGGGTCAATTTCACCAAGTTCTATGATCTGTCCGAACGGGTGTTTCCCGAGGAGTTGCGCCAGAAACGGCTGAGCGATGCCGAGCAGATCGATTGGCTGTGCCACGCGGCGCTGGATCGGATGAGCTTTGGCAGCCTGGGCGATGTGCAGCGGTTCTGGGACGCGGTGGCGCGCGATGAAGTTCGGGATTGGGCAGATGCGGCCGGGCTTGTCCCGGTCGAGATCGAGGCCGCGGATGGCACCTGGTCTGGCGCCGTGGCACCTGCCGATATCGAGGCGCGGCTGGCGCGGCTTGGCGCGCCGACCACCCGTTTGCGCATTCTGAACCCGTTTGATCCGGTGATCCGGGATCGCAACCGGCTGGCGCGCCTCTTCGGATTTGAGTACCGGGTCGAGATGTTCGTGCCCGCCGCCAAACGGATCTGGGGGTATTACGTGTTTCCGATCCTCGAAGGCGACCGATTTGTCGGGCGGATCGAGATCAAGGCGGATCGCAGGTCATCGGTTCTGAACGTGCTCAATTTCTGGCCGGAACCGGGTGTGCAATGGTCCGCCGCGCGGCATCGTAAGCTGGAGGCGGAACTGCTGCGGCTGGCGCGTTTTGTCGGGGTCAAACAGATCCATCGCAGGGATTGAGGCCTGCCCGCGTCAGGGGGCTATCCCGGACGCGGACGATGGTCCCCGGTGCCACCTGATAGTAAAAGCCGCCGCCGGATTACCCCGGCGGCGGCTTTTCCCATTTGCGGTGCGCATGAGGCGGGGTGACCCGTCAGGCGACAGCCGGCTCACCGCCGAAATGGGCCCAGAATTCATCACGGGCATGGCTGCGCGGGAAATCGGTGGCCGGGACGGCAACGTCAAGGAAACGGCACAGCGGATCCCAGCCATCCGAGGGCGTGAAGATCAGCAGCCTTTCCGCCGCAACCGTCGCACGCACCTTTTCATTGTTGCGCCGGTAGGCGGCGATCGAGGCTTCGCGGTCCAGGCCACCGAACACACGCCGCACGAGAAGGTCGTCCATGGTCTCGAATATCGCGGCAATGGGTGGCGGCAGGGGGATGTTTTGGCGATGCGCAAAAAACTTGCCGATTGTGGTCGAATAGCTGGCCCACCAGTCCTCTTCGGGGCGCTCGGTGTGGATCACCTTGGCCTCGGGAAACGCGATGGACAGCTCGTGCCAGACGGCGGCCCCGGGGAAATCGACCTGGGCCGTGTAATCGGCGAAAACCTCGGCCCAATCCACGTCCTTTCCCTGCGCCAGAGCGTCCCAATAGGCCGGTTGGGTCGGGTTTCCCATCACCTCGACCATGTGATGACAGGGGCCAAGACCCAACTGTTCGAGCGCCATTTTGGTTGACATCGTGCCTGTCCGGCCAAAGCCGGAGCCAATGATTTTCAATCCCATCGGAACGGGTCCTTTCGAAGCTGAATGAATGTTAAGTTGGGCCGTGAGACAAGGTTGCGCCAACAGGTCACGGCGTTCAAACGAAAGGTTTTCACGGACCATGAAGGAAATTCAGCTACATCGGATCGACCTGAATTTGCTGGTGGTTTTCGAAGCGCTGATGGCGGAAGGCAGCGTTGTCGCGGCGGCAGAAAAGCTGGGAAAACGCCATCGACCATCAGCCATGCACTGGCCCGTTTGCGGGACCAGGTCGGCGATCCGCTGCTGGTCAATGTTGGCGGGCGCATGCAACCAAGCCCGTTTGCCCTGACCCTGATCGACGATGTCGGCCCCATTCTGCGCAGCGTCAAACGCGCCCTTGCCTTGCCAGAGCCGTTTGACCCGGCCACCAGCGATCGCGTGTTCCGCGTGGCCTGTCCTGTTACGGGCCGGGTTCTGTCTGAAATCATGACCAGGGTCCATTGCGCGGCCCCCGGGGTCAGGCTGGAATGGCTCTCGGCACCGCGCCAGGTTTATGCCGCGACAGCCGAAGGACTGGTGGACATCGCGCATCTGGCCGGCGAAACCCGTCTTCCCGATGGGTTGGACGAGGTCGAGGCCCCAGATTTTCAGTGGACCAGTTTCGTGCATGCGGGCCATCCCGCCCTGGCCGATTGGGGGCCTGAAGCGTGGTCTACCTATAGTCATGTGCAGGTGACCATTTCCAATGATGCGCCCAACCCCGTCGACAGGCCCGCCGACCCCCGGTCGCCCGAGCGTCATATCGGTGCGCTGATCTCGGAGTTTTCAAGCCTGGGTCCGCTTTTGGCCAGCACTGATCTGATCGGCACTTTCCCAAGGATCATGATGGCCTGGGACATGGACACCTATGATTTGCGGCCGCTGACGCCCGCGATTTCGCTGCCGCCATTTAGAACACGGTTTTTCTGGTCGTCACGTCTGACCAATGATCCGGCATCGAAATGGATCCGGGACATTGTGTTGCGCAGCTACGCGGAATGCCATCACGAAGCGAATGTCCGGGTAGAGCGTGCGTTGGCCGCAACGGCGCGCGGATAAGGGGGATCATGGCCCGCGCTACATAGGCGCGTGGAATGAAAAGCCCCGCCGATAAAAACCGGCGGGGGGCGGATTTTGTTCAGGCGCTGTTGCGGCGGCCTATTCGCCGAGCGCGCGGCGGCGTTCCTCAAACTCTTCGCGGTCGATCTCGCCGCGGGCAAAGCGTTCGCGCAGTATTTCGAGCGGCGCTCTGCCGGGTGCCTGGGGCCGGCCCATCCCCTCGCCGCCGGCCCAACGCACGGCAAGTACGATCAGGGCCACGATACCGGCCAGAAACAGGATCATCATCAGCGGCCCGAGAAAGAACCAGCCGCCGCCGCTCCACATATGTCCCTCATAGCCATATCCGTAATTCGGCAGGCCATCCTGTTGTGCCCAGGCCGCCGCCGACAGGACGGGCAGGGCGATGGCTGAATAGAAGAAGGATTTCATGATGTGCTCCGTGACTTGTTGCAACGTGGGTTATTACGGGCCGTGACGGTCCGGGCAGGACGTGCAACCGAAACGGCCCGGCAAATCGCGCCACCTTGCTGCCTGCATCCATGTCTCGGCATCTATATCTCGCCCCGGCCAGATCAACCTTGTCCCATATCAACAAAAGCGGTGTGACGTAGCGTTATCAATGCAAAACCATCGCGCCGCCTTGCCGGGGAGCGCGGTGCCGCGTGCCGCCACCTTTGGGATTCCCTAAACCGGCGCTTTGGCTTAGCATCCCGGCAAGGAAAAAGCCGCAAGCGAGCAGAGCCATGGCCACCAGCTTCAATAATGAGATCGTCGGCGTCTGCCGGTTTTCCTATTTGGGCGAAGGCGGGTTCGAGGCCTCGAAACAGGGCATGGAGAAGCTGGCCACCGCGCTTTATGACCAGCAGCGCATGAACCGGCGCTTTGCCTTTTTCGAAAAGCTTTGCCTGCCGTCGCTGGCGGCCCAGACCGATCCTGATTTCCGATTGGTGGTGCTGATCGGCACCTCGATGCCGATGCGGTTCCGCACCCGGCTCAAGGGGCTGGCCGATCTCTATCCGTTTCTCCAGATCTGCGCGTTGGAGCCGCATGGGCCACTGAATTCCACCAAGCGCGCCTATCGCCGCGGCCTGAGCAATGCCGCCGATTTCATCACCGGGTTCCGCATCGACGATGATGACGCGGTGGCGGTGGATTATATCGAGAAAACCCGCGCCGCCGCCGATCACATGATCGCGGCCGGATGGGCCGATGCCGACCACCCGGTGGTGGTGGCGTTTCATCGCGGCATATATTGGGACATGAACGACAAGGAGGCTCCGTTTTACGATTTCCGCGAGATCGGGCCGCTGGGGCTGGCCAGTGCGATGATCACCAGGCCCGACGATCATTCCAACATGTTCCGCTGGAACCATCGCCGGGTCGGGGCCTATGCCCGGATGTGGACCGATCCGACCGACCTGATGTTCGTGCGCACCCTGCATCAGCACAATGACAGCGACCGGTCGATCCCTCCCGGCGCGGTCGCCCTCGAAAAGCCGCGCGCCAAGGCGATCCTGCGCGACCGGTTCGGGCTGGACCCCGATACGGTGATGCCGCTGATGTGGCGCAAATTCGGCGGCGCGGACGGGGCCGAATGACGCTGTCGCCCAACCTGCACGGCGCGCTCTATATGATGGGCAGCATGGCGGCCTTTACCTTCAACGATGCCAGCGTCAAGCTGCTGGCCCCCGAGATGCCGCTTTTCCAGATCATCTTTCTGCGCGGGGTGCTGACCACGGGGCTGATCATCGCGCTGGCCTATGCGATGGGGCTGCGATCCTTACGCATTCCACGCGGCGACCGCTGGCTTGTGGCCGGGCGCACCCTTGCGGAACTGGGCGGCATGGTCGCCTTTCTGACCGCGCTGCTCAACATGCCGCTGGCCAATATCAGCGCCTTTCTGATGTCGCTGCCCCTGGCGGTCTCGCTGGCGGCGGCGGTGTTTCTGGGTGAGCCGGTGGGTTGGAGGCGGCTGGTCGCGATCCTGGTCGGCATGATCGGCGTTTTGATGATCGTGCAGCCGGGGGCCGAGGGCTTCAACGCCTATTCGCTCTTGGTGCTGCTGGCGGTGGCGATGTTCACCGCGCGCGATATCCTGACCCGGCAATTGTCGGACGCCGTGCCGTCGCTGGCGGTGGCGGTGATCACGGCGGCCTCGGTTGCCGGTTTTGGCGGGCTGATGACGATCCCGCAAGACTGGGCATCGGTTTCGCCGCGCGGCGCGATGCTGGTGGCGCTGGCGGCGACGTTCATCGTCGCGGGCTATCTGTTGTCGATCATGGTGATGCGGGTGGGAGAGGTCAGTTTCGTCGCGCCCTTTCGCTATACAATTCTGATCTGGGCGCTGGCTCTGGGCTGGTATCTGTTCGGTGACTGGCCGGATCGTCTGACGCTGGCGGGGGCGGGCGTCGTGGTGGCGACGGGCATTTTCACGATCTACCGCGAAAGCAGGGTGAGGGCGGCGCATGGCTGACGGGGGCAATCTACAGGTGCTGGGCCTTTGCCGGTTTTCCTACCCGGCGGAACTGGAGGGGTTTCAGACCCGCCATGCCACGATGGAGGAACGGCGCGCGGCGCTTTACGCGCCTGAGCGGCTGGAAACGCGGCTGTTCTGGTTCGAACATATCGCCCTGCCGGGGCTGAGGGCGCAGACACGGGATGATTTCACGCTGCTGCTCTTGCTGGGCGAGGATATGCCGCAGCCCTGGCATGACCGGCTGTTGGCGATGATCGCGGATGTACCGCAGATCCGGCCGGTTTACCGCCCCACCGGGCCGCACCGGTTGGTCTATCGCGAGATCCTGCAAGCGGCGCGCGACCCCGGGGCGAAGATGGTGGCCGAGTTCCGGCTGGATGACGATGACGCGGTGGCGGTGAATTACGTCCAGATGATCCGCCGCGCGGTGCCGCAGATCCGGCCCCTCTTTCGGGCTAAGGCGCGTGTCGCGCTGGATCAGGGCAAGGGTGTCGTGGTCGCCGCCGACGGGGCCGACATCACGCTGACCCCGGTGCTGAGCCATTGCTGGGCCGCGGCGCTGACCGTGTTCCTGAAACCCGGCGACGAGGCCTGCGTGATGGATTTTCCGCATCAAAAAGTCTGGCAGCGGATGCCGTTGATCTCCCATACCGATCAGCTGATGTTCCTGCGCGGCGCGCATGCGACCAATGACAGCAAGGTCGGCCTTGCCGGCACCGGCAGCTTCACCGTAGATGCTGGCGCTTACCCCGACCTGCTGACGCGCCGTTTTGGCGTTGATATCGCCGCGTTCCGGGCCGGGTGGGCGGCATTATCGCGCCGCCTGTAAGGCAAGGGCCAAATGCCCCGGGCACGGCTGTTGACAGGCCACCCGATTCCCCCTATTACCCGCGCCATCTGGCCCCGGTTCGTTCGTCGTACCGGGTGCCATACAAACAGATTTAAGTGGTCATGATCCGGGCAACTAGCGCCCCGATCCTCTGAAACTTCCACCGCTGTGTCCTCCAGGTAGGGAAAGGGCACATGCGGTATTGGCGTTTTCGCGTATGCGTCGGCGTCATATGACATGAACGAGCAAGACGGGGAACCGAATGCCAACGATTCAACAGCTGATCCGCAAGCCGCGGCAGCCGAAAGTAAAACGGTCCAAGTCGCAGCACTTGGAATCCTGTCCTCAAAAGCGTGGTGTCTGCACCCGCGTCTATACCACGACCCCGAAAAAGCCGAACTCGGCGATGCGGAAAGTGGCCAAGGTGCGTCTGACCAACGGCTTTGAGGTGATCAGCTATATCGGTGGCGAAAGCCACAACCTTCAGGAGCACTCGGTTGTCCTGATCCGTGGCGGCCGTGTGAAAGACCTTCCCGGCGTCCGTTACCATATTGTTCGCGGTGTTCTCGATACGCAGGGCGTCAAAGACCGCCGTCAGCGTCGTTCGAAATACGGCGCCAAGCGCCCCAAATAAGAGGAAATTGCGATGTCCCGCCGTCACGCCGCCGAGAAGCGCGAAGTCCTGCCCGACGCCAAATTTGGCGATAAGGTTCTGACCAAATTCATGAACAACCTGATGATCGACGGCAAGAAGTCGGTCGCAGAGCGCATCGTTTACAACGCCTTCGACCGCGTTGAGGAAAAGCTGAAGCGCGCGCCCGTGGAAGTGTTCCACGAAGCTCTCGACAACATCAAACCCGCGCTAGAGGTTCGCTCGCGCCGGGTTGGTGGTGCCACCTACCAGGTGCCTGTCGAGGTGCGCCCCGAGCGCCGTGAAGCGCTGGCCATCCGCTGGCTGATCAACGCCAGCCGCGCCCGTAACGAAAACACCATGGAAGAGCGTCTGGCCGGTGAGCTGGTCGATGCCGTCAATTCCCGTGGGTCTGCCGTGAAAAAGCGCGAAGACACCCACAAGATGGCCGACGCCAACAAGGCGTTCTCGCATTACCGCTGGTAAACTGGCCCGGGCCCGTTCGGGGCCCGGCACTAATTGAATTTTCGCCTAAGGACCGACCCAAATGGCACGCGACTATCCGCTCGACCGCTACCGCAACTTCGGGATCATGGCCCATATTGATGCGGGCAAGACCACCTGTTCCGAGCGCATCCTGTTCTACACCGGCAAATCGCACAATATCGGCGAGGTGCATGATGGCGCGGCCACCATGGACTGGATGGAGCAGGAGCAGGAACGCGGCATCACCATCACCTCGGCTGCGACCACCACGTTCTGGGAGCGCACCGAGGATGGCGAAACGCCCGAGACCGAAAAGCACCGGCTGAACATCATCGACACCCCCGGCCACGTCGACTTCACCATCGAGGTTGAGCGTTCGCTGGCGGTTCTGGATGGCGCGGTTGCCGTTCTGGATGCCAATGCCGGTGTCGAGCCGCAGACCGAAACGGTGTGGCGTCAGGCCGACCGCTACAAGGTGCCGCGCATCGTGTTCGTCAACAAGATGGACAAGATCGGCGCGGATTTCTTCAACTGCGTGCGGATGATCGAAGATCGCACCGGGGCCACGCCCGCGCCGATCCAGATCCCGATCGGGGCCGAGACCGAGCTGGAAGGCATCGTTGATCTGGTCACCATGGAAGAATGGGTCTGGGCCGGCGAAGATCTGGGGGCCTCCTGGGAGAAGCGCCCGATCCGCGACAGCCTGAAAGACACCGCCGATGAATGGCGCGCCAAGCTGATCGAGACCGCGGTCGAGATGGATGACGACGTGATGGAGGCCTATCTGGAGGGCGAAGAGCCCGACGTGCCCACCCTGCGCCGCCTGATCCGTGCCGGCACGCTCGAGATCAAGTTCATCCCCGTTCTGGCCGGCTCCGCGTTCAAGAACAAAGGTGTTCAGCCGCTGCTGAACGCCGTGATCGATTATCTTCCCAGCCCGCTGGATGTGGTTGATTACATGGGCTTCAAACCCGGCGACGAAACGGAAACCCGTGACATCGCGCGCCGCGCCGATGATGACATGCCGTTCTCGGGCCTGGCCTTCAAGATCATGAACGACCCCTATATGGGCACCCTGACCTTCACCCGGATCTATTCCGGCAAGGTCAACAAGGGCGACACGTTCCTGAACTCGACCAAGGGCAAGAAAGAGCGCATCGGCCGCATGGTGATGATGCATTCCAACAAGCAGGACGAGATCACCGAGGCCTTTGCCGGTGACATCATCGCGCTGGCCGGGCTGAAAGACACCACCACGGGCGACACGCTCTGCGCGACCAATGATCCGGTGGTTCTGGAGACCATGACCTTCCCGGATCCGGTGATCGAGATCGCGGTTGAGCCCAAGACCAAGGCCGACCAGGAAAAGATGAGCCAGGGTCTGGCGCGTCTGGCGGCCGAAGACCCGTCCTTCCGGGTCGAAACCGATATGGAATCGGGTCAGACCATCATGAAGGGCATGGGCGAATTGCACCTCGACATCCTGATCGACCGCCTGAAGCGGGAATTCAAGGTCGAGGCCAATATCGGCGCGCCGCAGGTGGCCTATCGCGAGACCATCGGCCATGAGGTTGAGCATACCTATACCCACAAGAAACAGTCGGGTGGGTCCGGTCAGTTCGGCGAAGTCAAGATGATCATCAGCCCGACCGAACCCGGTGAAGGCTATTCCTTCGAAAGCCGCATCGTTGGCGGCTCGATCCCCAAGGAATACATCCCCGGTGTCGAAAAAGGCATCAACTCGGTGATGGATAGCGGCCCGCTGGCCGGCTTCCCGGTGATCGATTTCAAGGTGGCCCTGATCGACGGCAAGTTCCACGATGTGGACTCCTCGGTTCTGGCCTTCGAGATCGCGGCACGGATGTGCATGCGCGAAGGCATGCGCAAGGCCGGTGCCAAGCTGCTGGAGCCGATCATGAAGGTCGAAGTTGTAACCCCGGATGAGTATACCGGCGGCATCATCGGCGATCTGACCTCGCGTCGTGGCCAGGTGCAGGGCCAGGACGGGCGCGGCAACGCAATCGCCATCGACTGCTTCGTGCCGCTGGCCAATATGTTCGGCTATATCAACACGTTGCGGTCGATGTCGTCGGGTCGTGCGAACTTCACCATGCAGTTCGATCATTACGAGCCGGTACCGCAGAACATCTCGGAAGAGATCCAGTCGAAATACGCATAAACGGGATGGCGGGGTGAACCCCGCCCTACCCAAACCGTAGGGTGGGTTTTCAACCCACCATCCAAAGGAAAAGCAAGGAGGCCTCTCATGGCAAAGGAAAAGTTTGACCGCAGTAAACCGCATGTGAACATCGGCACGATTGGCCATGTTGACCACGGCAAGACGACACTGACGGCTGCGATCACCAAGTATTTCGGCGATTTCAAGGCCTATGACCAGATCGACGGCGCGCCCGAGGAAAAGGCCCGCGGCATCACGATCTCGACGGCGCATGTCGAATACGAGACCGAAAACCGCCACTATGCGCATGTCGACTGCCCCGGCCACGCCG
>Ga0316209_1001422_pt1 | contig 24977 bp, 21 predicted proteins | sample 6monopyrite_MG_FD_204945 | JGI IMG/M metagenome (GOLD analysis project Ga0316209, IMG submission 204945) | Microbial mat bacterial communities from mineral coupon in-situ incubated in ocean water Damariscotta River, Maine, United States -... | ecosystem: Environmental > Aquatic > Marine >...
TCGGTTAGCTGCTTGTAGCTTTTCATATGTGCCCCTCACTCTTGCCGGAATGAAAAAGGCATATGCTATCGCAGCTAGCCTTTTTATTCCGAACTTCTGAGTTGCACTAGCAACTTGAATCCGCGATAGTTAATAGTAAATAATTTTGTTATTTATTTTAAATAACAAAATGTTTATATCGATCAGGTAGCCAGCCCCATCTTTTCTGAATGGTTCTATTTTTATTTTTATACGCTTCGTAAATACCAGAAAAATTACTTATATCCTTGATTTGCTTATCAAGCATGTCATTCACAAATGAATAAAGCTTCATGTCTAAAGAATTATACTTTTCAATCACAGAAATTTCTTCTTTAGAAATTAAATCACGTGATTTTCTATTTTTTGAAACATTTTCTCTAATATAATACGGAGGTGATTTCCATCCTAATAGCTTAGATAAAACCAAAACAGACTCATCAAAACGTTCTGTTAATCCAAGCCATATAAAGTGCCTTCTAATATTTTCTTTAACCTGTTCTAATAAAACTTCATCACATTGATTGAACTTATATTCGTCTAAATCTCCATTTAGAAATCTACAATGCCCATTATTCATACCTACAGATATACCACTAGATACAAATTCAGATATAGTCATACCATCTTTTTCAACTTGATTGTGGAGAGGATTATAGCTATTTTTTTTAATGTAATAATACTGAGATATTACACGCTCAACAGGATTTCTAAGGACAGATATATATCTGCTTTCCTTTGGTAGATAATTATGCATTCCAAATGGCATATGACCCTTCAATAAACGAATATTTTGTTTTTCTTCTATAGGCTCTTCCATAAAGCTTTTTATTTCTGGCTCGTCATACCTGGATCCAAACAAGTTTCTAATATCATTTGATTTATAACGTTTATTTAAAATCATATGAAAAGTACTACCTGCTGTTTTAGGTATATGTAAAAATATTAACTTTTTATTTAATTCCATTTAAGGTTCCCGTTTATATATTTAATGTAAATGGCTGTTTTTTTTATGTTCTATTATGGAATTTTGAGTCACATTATAAAGCGCAATTATTAAAGATATTTGAATCCAGAAAAATGGATAATAAAGCACTGTAACAAAAGAGCCAGCTACTAAATACCCAATTAATCCCGCATCTAAACCATATGATAGATTGTAATATAATTTATTATTAAGCTTTAATGCATTTTTTCTTGACTTTGAATTAAATGAAAATGCAGAAATAATCATTAGTATAAAAATAATTAAGCCTGTAACTCCTAACTCGGAAGCTGCCTGGATATATATATTATGAGATTCTTGCACAGTATTCATTACACCTAATCCATCAGGATAAAGAAAACGCATATATGACATCCAGTTATTATAGCCTACACCAATTAAAGGATTGTCTTTGATAATCCCAAGCCCTGCCTCCCAGTAAGCGAGTCGCTGCAATGAATTATCATCTTCACCCATTTCAGTGAAGCGTTGTAATTGCTCATCCGGCAATAGATTATACAATAATAGCGAAACAATCGATAAGGCAAGCATGCCTTTTAAACCATTTTTTTGATGGGCTAAAAACCAAAGTGACATGACTGCAAGTGCTACCTGGGATCCGCGAGAACTAGCACCAATAACCGTAATATATCCAGTAGAAGCTGCGGCAAATAATATTAAGTTTTTATAGCGACCTACATAGTCCTTAACTGAAAATACAAACGCTAAAGCTAACGAACCAAAGATAAGCATTTGTATCGCGTATTCACCCGAGTTTTTAAACCATCCTGGTGCGCCTATTAGACCAAAACTTTTAAATGAAAACCCTCTAGATGCCCAGGATAAGGCACCGTGCTGCCCCATTTTTAAATTAAATAAAAGGTATGCAAGAATAAACAGTACTAGTCTTGCTTCACTATTTATAGATTTTGTAATAATAAAATATACTAGTATCCAGCCTAGCATTGTGTTTCTAAAATCCCAGGATGCTTCAGGGTTGAATGCAAATATACTCGATAGCAATACAACAACACCAAATGCACCAAATAACTTATTCATTCTATTACTTGTTTTTACTACTGTTTTATCAAAAAATAACGTCGAAAACGATAGTATTAATAAAAGCTGTGACCAAGGGAGTATGTCAATTGATGGGTAAAGCGATTGAGGCCTAATATATTCAAAGCCAATATACAAGCATATGAATTTAAAAGACATATGTTGATTATTAAATGAAGCTAATAAAGCTTTTATTTTTAATGCATAAATATCTTCAATTTTAATGTCTTTTTTATTATTTTTTTTGAGAGATTTCATTTACAAAATTTTCTATTTGATCAAAGCATTTATTAAAGTATGTAATGGATGTGTTATATGGGTCATGTATATAAGGTATTTTATTTTGTGCCCACAAACCTAATAATGTAATAGTTGGTGACCCTGTAATTATTTTACTTACAGCACTAATTTGTGATGGTTCCATGACAACTAATAAATCTGTACTGTTAAATTTTACATTTAAAATAGGCGTGGTTTTATGTGTTGTTAAGTCATAGCCTTTAATTTTAGCTATGCTTATTGCCTTTTCATTAGCAGGCGCAGATTCTATCGCATTTATACCGCAAGAAATTGCATTTAATCCTACTCTTCGAGCAACTGTTTCAGCATATGCACTTCTGCATATATTGCCTTTACATATAAATACAATCCTCTCAATATGAAGCATATTAACCTGAGTATATTTATTATATACCCCAAAAAATCCTAATATTTTATAATAAGTCGTATAAAGAAGTCCTTTTTTAGAGCCATAATTATTCTTAACATAGGTGCTGATATTTTTTAACAATTTATTGAGTACCCATAATGAGCCAAAAATGTGTTTGGCCTGTACAACTGTATGATTAAATGTATTATAGTTGGTTAATTACATCATTCCTAGATTTTATAGCACTATAAGGCATTAATTTATTACATGAAACGCGTTCTTATTCTTGATTCAAATCAGCGTAGCGCACTAGCAGCAACTCGATCCCTTGGCAAGCGGAATGTGCCTGTATATACAGCCGACGATACTATAAATTCATTATCTGGGAATTCTAAATTTTCAGTTAAATATTCCCAGTATCCTTCACCCATCATTACACCTGAAGAATTCATTCTCTTTCTGAGCGCCCTAACCAAAACACTCCGCATTGATATAATATTACCAATGACTGAGCTAACCACAATACTGTTACTTGAAAATAAATCATCATTCAAAGACATAGATCTGCCCTTTACTGATATAGACACTATCAATTCAATTAGTGACAAAATCTCATTAATGCGATTAGCTGAATCACTAGATATACCAATACCTGGCACCCACTATGTAGACGACCCTAAAAATCTACAAATAGATCTCCATAAACTAGAATACCCAGTTGTTTTAAAGCCAGCTAAATCATGGCTAAAATTGCACAAAACCTGGGTCCACACAACAGTTAAATTCGCTAATACAGCGGCTGAAGCACTGAATATAATTAATACTGACCCTGTGTTTGTTAATACTCCATATATGATTCAGAAATGTGTCTCTGGTAGCGGACAAGGCTTATTTGCACTATATGATAAAGGCCAGTCAATTGCTTTCTTTTGTCATAGGCGTTTACGAGAAAAACCCCCATCTGGAGGAGTTAGTGTTTTATCTGAAAGTGTCGCTGTAGATGAACAGCTTAAGAAAATTTCAAAGCGCCTGCTTGACCATAGTCAGTGGCATGGTATTGCCATGGTAGAATTTAAGGTAGCTAATGATGGCACGCCATATTTAATGGAGATTAATACTCGTTTTTGGGGTTCACTCCAACTCGCTATTGATGCAGAAGTGGATTTTGTCTGGATGCTATACCAAATAACCTGTGGCAATAAAATACAGGTTGAATCACGATATAAAACAGGTATTCGTTTGCGCTGGATATTAGGTGATTTGGATCGCTTATATATATTAATGAAAAGTAATAATTTCTCTATTAAGGAGAAATTATTAGCAATACCAGAGTTTTTATTAGCCTCTCCACTTAAAACTCGACATGAGGTTAACCGGTGGCATGATATGGGCCCATTCATCTGGGAATTAAAACAATATATAAAGTGGATTTTAAAAAAAGAATAAGGTTATTCGAAAAGTAACCATTATAAACATCATCATAATGTTTTCATGCGTGCAATATCGACTCGTATAACTGCTCATAAGAAGCTAACATTTTGCTTATATCAAATTGCTTTAATGCTTTTATCCGACCTGCTTCAGCCATATCATGCTTCAATTTAGTATTTGTATTTACTATTTCAAGCGCTTCAGCAATTGCTGTAGGGTTATTTATATCAACTAAATAACCATCCGTTTGATGAGAAATAATTTCTTCAGGCCCCCCACTTTTTGTAGCTATTACCGGTAAACCGCTTGCCATTGCCTGAATCGTTGCAATTGAGAATCCTTCACTACTAGAAGTGAGTAAAAAGATAGACAGGTTAGATAAAAATTCAGCTGGTTTATCATTAAATCCCAGGAAATGAACGGTATCATCTAAGCCTAAGCTATGCCTTTGTTTAAGCAACTGTGTATGCAGCTCGTTATTACCCTGGCCAGCGATAACAAACCGATATGGTAATGATTTGGATTTTATAATAGCCGCCGCTTCGAGCAATATATTATAAGCTTTAGCCGTTCTAATATTACCCAAACTCCCAACTATAATATCACCATCTTCCCATTCATAAGATTTACGTATCCTGTTATTAGGCTCAATTATGAAATCAGAAGTAGGTATTCCATTATAGATGACACTTAGCTTATTTTTGTTAACAATGGTCCTATTAAGCATATCTAATTTCAAATTGTTAGACACTGCTAACATCTGACTAATTCCAGCATTAAGTATCTTGAATTTAAGCCATTTAAATCTCTCATTTTCACCAATATCTACAGCGCCATGAAAAGTCGCAACTACAGGCACAGCTGTGATCAAACCAGCTAGTGAAGAATATATATTGGACCCTAATAGGTGCGACTGGATTAAATCAACTTTCTCAGCTCTAATAAGACGAGCTACCTTCAACAGATATTTCCAGTTAAAAGAACCTTTGGCTTCTATTATAAAAGGCTTAATACCATGCTGGATAAGTGTATCGTAGACCCAGCCCTTACCTCTAATAAGCACTATAGCCCGATATTTTTCAATATCTAAGCCTCTGATAAGATCTATAAAGACAGTTTCAGCCCCACCTGGTCCTGTTGTATCTATCACATGTAAAATTGTTTTCAATATGCTATCCAATTGTATTTGTACCCTACATAAGGTACTAAAATTAATGTATTATCGATATATAGTATTTATAATTTACCAGTATATAAAAAATAAAGATATTGATGGATATAAAAAAACAATTAAAGACAATCATAAAAAGCAACATACAAAGCCTGGCAAGTTACCTGGGACGTCATAAATGGTGCAATAAATCACCACAGCTATTGATACTGATGTACCACCGTATATTGCCACCAGAAGACATCAGAAACATTTCAGAAGAACCTGGAATGATCGTGACTCCTGACACATTTAGAAAGCATATAAATATATTGTCCGATTATTTTGAATTTATTACTCTATCTGATTGGCTTGAACGAAAAAATAACAATTCACCCTTACCAAATAAAGCATGCGCGATTACCTTCGATGATGGATGGCTAGACAATTATGAATACGCATTTCCCATACTAGAGCAAACAAAAACACCAGCAACAATTTTTCTTGTATCAAAAATAATTAATACCACAAAAGTATTATGGCCAGAAAGGTTAGCACGAATAATCAATTATCTAGCCAAAGAAAAGCCTGACGAATGGGAAAACAATAGCCTGAAATGGCTGCGAAACATTAACACCAGTTATGGATTTTCAACGAATGCGCCTTCAAGAGAGCAACTAACTGAAATTATTGCAGGTACAAAAAAACACACTGAAGATGAAATAAACAAAAAATTAGATTTAATTGAAACCCATATTAAATTAAATGACATTACAAAGCCATCGTTTCTAAATTGGCAACAGGTTAATGAAATGATCGACTCTGGTTTTGTAGACATTGGAAGCCATACTTGTAACCACATACGTCTTAACGATAAAGCTTCTAATCAAATAATCTCAGAAGAAATTATTAACAGTAAAATTGATATTGAAAAAAACACTAACAAATCTATTAAAGTCTTTTGCTATCCTAATGGTGACTATTCTGATGAAGCGATCAAGATTGTAAAGCAACACTACATAGGCGCTGTAACTACCGACAAAGGCTGGAATAATGAATTATCAGATGAGCATACACTTCAACGCGTAGCCATACATGAAGACATATCAAATAGTACTAATTCATTTCTAAGTAGAATTTCTGGATGGACTTAAATAGTCAATAATATAAACATGGCAATGCAAAAAAACATTAAAAAAACAATTTTAAAAAATCCTGTACAAGAGTTCTTAAACAGGAGCAACGAAGCCGATGTAGAGTCAATTGAATTACTAAAGGAACATTCTAAAAAACTAAATGAATTTAAACATTCTTACAAAGAAAACAATAATGAAATACAAAGAATGTCTAGAAAAATTGGAGAGGCAAAAAAAAACAATACATCATATGAAAACCTACTAATAAATATTCAAAAACATAGCAAAACTTCTAAAGAAATTTCATCTAATATAAAATCAGTAGAAGATATTATATTATCTTTTTTTCCAGAGTCATTATTAAACAATAGTAAAAATAACAAAAAAACTCCCAATATAAAATCGCATTCATATGTACTTAATACAATAAACATGAATGATATTAGTATTTCCACATTAAAGAATGAACATGAAAAATGGAACAATTATGTTTATTCGAACCCAAATGCATCAATTTATTACAAACATGAATGGAATGAACTAATAAAAAATATATTTGGTCATACAGGTATATATTTGTATGCTGAAGGTAAAAATAATAATATTTTAGGTATTTTACCTCTTATTCACTTAAAAAGTCGCCTGTTTGGCAGCTATCTTGTCTCTATGCCATATTTTAATCATGGTGGGGCAATAGCTGATCACCCGGATATTGAAAAAGCTTTAATGACAAAGGCTGATAGTTATTTAAAAAAATTAAATTGCACACATATTGAATATCGAGATGACATTATACGTGAAGGCTATCCTGTTAAAACTGAGAAAGTAAACATGATATTGTCTCTACCTAACTCAACAGAAGAGTTATGGGGTAATTTCTCATCTAAATTACGCGCGCAAGTAAAACGATCCGAAAGAGAAAATATTGACGTATCATTTGGTGGCTTAGAATATATTGATGATTTTTATAACGTTTTTTCTCACAATATGAGAGATTTAGGAACACCTGTATATAGTAAGTCTTTTTTTATCCGAATTTTAGAAACTTTTCCTGAGCAGTCTAAATTAATCATTATTAAACACAATAAAGAAGCCGTTTCCGCAGCATTTCTCATTGGATACAATGATACATTAGAAATACCATGGGCCTCTACAATAAAAAAGGTAAATAACTTAAGCATTAATATGCTTTTATATTGGAACGTATTAAAATTTTCTGTAAAAAATAAGTATAGTTATTTTGATTTTGGAAGATCCAGCAAGAACACTGGCACTTATAATTTTAAAAAACAATGGGGAGCAAAGCCTAAGCAATTATATTGGCATTATACCCTGGCTGAAAAAGAAGAAATGCCTGCTTTAAATCCTTCCAATCCAAAATACGCACTGATAATTAAAATATGGAAAAAACTACCTATTTTAGTAACCAGGTTAATTGGTCCATTTATAGTTAAAAACTTGCCATAAAACATGGTCCATAGAATTTAGCAACAATCGAATTAAAACTAAATTTTATATAATCCGATCTGCCTAATTTTCTCATCCATAGTCATAAAATCAAAATCATTCAATAAGCTTTCCAGGCGATTAAGGCAAACATCCAAATTGTTGTAATGTCTGAACTTAGATAGCCAGCTAGCGTCTACACGAGGTTGATCAGGATCAACTTCCCATGGATGTAAATAGAATGCGAATGGTTTGTTTTTCTTATTAATTTGTTTAAAAAAATAACGACTCAACCAATATGGATATAACCTGAAGTATCCCCCACCAGAAACTGGTAATGAGTAATCTAAAATCTTATAAGTAGATAGTGGAAACTCAATTATTTTATGCTCAGATGGTGTTGTTAATATATATGGATCCCTCGGGGAATTTGAAATCCCATATCTATCGTGTTTAACTGGAAATATACTTGAATCATATTTAAAGCCAGTCTCTACTAAAATATCAAGCGCCCAAAGTGACTTATTAGTGATTGAGTAGCTTGCTGCCCTGTAGCCTAATACTTCTTTACCTGTGATATCTTCAAGTATAGATTTAGATTTAATGGTTTCATTTTTAAATAATTCAGGTGATTGATTATATATCAACTGATGGCTATATCCATGACTTGCCACTTCATGTCCTCGGCTATCTATTTCCTTTACCAATTCAGGAAATCTTTCTGCAACCCAGCCAAGCACAAAGTGTGTTGCTTTAATTTCATATCTATCAAACAGATCTAATAATCTATAAGTGTTATCTACAACCCGTGGAGCAATAGTATCCCACTCTGAAACTGATATAGATTCTGCTAGTGAAGCAACTTGGAAATAGTCTTCCACATCAATTGACATTACATTATGCATAATAAATTTAAACCATATTTATTGTTAATTATAAATGTTATTATTTAATTAGTTAAAATCATCACTAAAATATAACATGAATTTTACTCACAGAAAATTGCGCCCAACAGGCAATCCTATAGCACTGAATGAATTTCAACTTGAAATTAGTGAATTCCAGGATTTTGATATCAATTTTTATCAATCTGGAACTGCTGCTCTCGCAGCAGCAATAATCGCTAGCATAAAACTAAAAAATAACACTATAGCCACACCAGAAATTATCATACCAGCTTATTGCTGCCCAGACATTATTAGCGCCATTATATTTGCAAATGCAAAGCCAATACTGGTTGATTTCATACCCGATAAGCCATTTATGTCACTCGATGGAATTGAAAAAAGCATTACAAAAAACACTGTTGGAATAGTTGCTATAAATTTTTTAGGCATTCCTGAACGTACGAATCTTATTAAGAACATATGTTCAAAGCATAAACTATCACTAATAGAAGACAGTGCTCAGGGGTTCCCTGTTTATAAAAAAAACAGCTATTGGCATGGTGACTTTATTGTTCTCAGTTTTGGTCGCGGGAAACCTGTTAACTTATTAAGTGGTGGCGCGTTACTATCCAAAAGTAATAGCGACTATATACCTGAAATAAACTCACAAACTCTAAAAAAGATAGAGTATTTTAAATACTATTTAAAAATCCGTATATACAACCTAATTATAAAACCGACAATATACAACTTAATTACGAAACTACCCAATATTCAAGTAGGTAAAACGGTATTCAAAAAGCTTAATACACTTCAAAACATACCTGAAACAACTAAAAAATATTTACCTGCAAATATTTATGCTTACAAACATAATAAAACAACATGTAAAACAGCTAAAATCATATCAACTTTATTAAATAATCTGAAAGTAATAGATCTGCCCAGTAGTACCCAGCATGATTTTAATAACCCATTGCTTCGTTACCCTATTTTATTCCACGACAATAAAAGTAGAAATATTGCCCTACAAAAACTTGAAGCATTCGGAGCTACTGCAATGTACAATAATTTACTCCCCAGCATTACAGGTGCTTCTAATTATATTAGTAGCACCTCAGATAATTACCCTAATGCAGTTAAATTCTCCAAGTCACTACTTACATTGCCAACACATAAAGATGTCACTATTAGAGATATAAATATAATAATGGACATTATTAAAAATATATTAAAACAGCATTCAATCACTTAATATTATTTTTTTTCCATAACATCTGCAATACGTTTTAATTGACGAGATATTTCTACTAGAGCCCTGGACGCAATTGAGCCATACGCATCACGCATCGCCGCATCGGATTCATTGTTTACATTATCCGAATCATCTTCATACAGATAGTCAGTATCAATAACATTATTAGATTTATGCGTGTCCTCATAAGGCTGCCATTGCAATTCGCTAATAGCGCTCTTCAACTCTTCCTTATTAACAAAATTAAGGTTATCTGCAAACACACATGTTAAGGCTGTGTCACAGAGTGTATTAATTAGCCGGGGAATGCCCCCTGTATATTTATATATTTCAGGGAACAGATTATCTTCAAAAATCTGTTTAGTTAAACCTGCCACCTTAAGTCTATAATTCACATACTCTTTCGTTTCTTTTAAAGTTAGCGCTCTTACATGATAGCGAAGACTAATTCGTTGAAGTAGCTGCTCCATATCATTTGCTTCTAATTTTTGATTCAATTCAGGTTGCCCGACAATTATCACATGTAGGATTTTTTCTTTTTGAGTTTCCACACCCGATAGCATCGTGATTTCCTGCAAAACACGTTTACTAAGATTCTGAGCATCATCAATTATAAGCAAAACTTGTTTGTTATCTAAATAACTATTTATTAGAAACTGATTGAGCATATTAAGCAATTCAACTTTCTTTGCACTAAATGGGTTCAAACCAAATTCAACAAGAACTGACTGCAAAAACTCAACTTCATTTAGTTGAGTTTGAAATATTTTTGCCACTATAATAGATTCATCAATTTCAGAAAGTAATTTCTTAATAAGTGTGGTTTTACCAGAGCCTATTTCACCAGTAATTACAACAAACCCTTCTCTATTGAAAATAGCATACTCCATATATGCTTTTGCACGTGAATGTGCTGGACTCATGTATAAATATTCGGTATCAGGTGTTATACGAAATGGATAATCTGTTAAATTAAAATGATCTATATACATTAATTTTCGTCCTTAATTTGAAAAATACTCAACACTAATTAAAAACCTATTGTCTTTAAAATCAAAATTATCATCATTACTTTGCCGCTTAACTGATCTCAATCTATAGTTTAAATTAATGTTTCGTCTTGCTCTATATGTGTAAGATAAGGTGTAATTTCTATCTTGATCTTTTCTTACTACTGGTTGATTAATAAAATTAACATTTCTTGCATTAATATTTAATTCAACCAAGTCACCTCTTGTAGCAGGCCATGATGTACGAATGTTTACACCATTTGCATTATTATCAAACTCTTGAATCAGAACACCTTTATTACTTTGTTTAAAAACGTTAATATTCATACTTACATTATCACTATTCACTTCATACCCTAGTGTGCTAATTGTTGTTATAGAAAGGTCATTTGCAAATGAATCTATCAAAGATGCACCAGGAATTCCTTGGTTGTTATTAATTATTAAATTACCTCTATCGACAATATTTTTAGTATGCTGCAGCCTAAAATCTGAAGCATTAGACCTTGAACTTTCAAGAAGAACGCTATATCTAGACTCACTAGTATCATCATTTACACTGCTATTCACATTAACAGAGCCTAATTCCACTAAAATCTGGCTAGCCCCTCTAGAATAATTAGTCCTGAGAAACAGGTCATATCTATTAAAGTCTGAGTCGCTTGCAGGGCTATCAAATTTTACAATCTCACTTTCCAAATTCATACTCAAATTAAAAAAAGGAGTGACACCATGAAGATACCTAACCGCTGAAGTTATACGATTATTATTGACATTATTTTCGAATGATTGCCCAACCAATCTGCCTTCAAAGTTCAATGTATTATTAGAATTTAACCGAATGAAGTAATTAGGGCCTAGACGCAGAATGTTAGCATCTCCTATATTTGAAGGAGCGTCTCGTTCGAGCGTATTGATGGACACTTGGGTGTATATATCAGATAAAAACCATTCTAAACGGCCAGGATATGCAAGCCACAGAATATTTGCATTAAGTTCCGCTCGATCTCTATCTTCCTGTATATCATTCCGATAATCTCGAACACTGTAACTTGACGTTAAATCGGTCTGTATGAAAGAAGAGGATTCACTAATGGAAACCCCAGCCGTCAACGACCTTAATTGTTCATTTGATTCGGCATCAGCTAGAAGACTAACATTAGTAAAAGACTCATTTCCTAAAATCAATGAATAATTTAGATCAGTCGCGTGTAAATTTTTTATAAAAATAAACAGCAAAAAAATGATAGTTGATTTGAACATGAATATTTAATATCGATTATTTTAATTATTCTTATTAAAAATAAAAATTAAAAATTAAAGTTTGGAATACAATCAAAGACAACCCCAGCGAATTTTTTCGGATTAATATCATCTACAGCTTCTTTTATTTTATCCGTAGTAGAAGTACCATATGGTACTTCCAGTATTATTAAATCACATAATTCAGAAAGAATACGCGCATCTGCCGATTCAGTAATAGGCGCAGCATGAATAAATATATACCTGTCGGAATACCTGAATAATAGATTTTTCATCAGGTCACACATTCTTGCTGATGTGAAATATTCTGCAGCGGGTTCATGAGTGAAACCTGCTGGAATCAATCTAAGTCTGTCTATTCCTGTGCTGTATATAATCGACTCAACATCAATATTTTCATTTTCTAAATAATCTATCAGTCCTACGTCTGTTTGTTTATTCAATTTTTCATCCAGTGTTGGATGCGTTAAATCACAATCGATAACTAATGACGTTTTGGTATCAACAAATGAAAATGCAGAAGCTAAATTTATCAACGTCGAACCATTATTTTTATGACTGACTGACGATGTAATCATCACAATAAAATTCTCACCCTGGCTTTTCTGCAATAGTTTAGTTCTTAAGTCTCTAAATGAGTTTGCAACTTTATCATCACGTATCAGTGGTGAAACTATCCTTAATTCAGATAGTTCATCTGGGCTGAAAGAAGTCTCATTATCCATCAATTTAATATCAGTAGATGGCGAAGACTTTCTGACTACTGAGAGCTTATTAAAGTCTGTTACTTGTGCAGATGGAGTGGTAACAATATTATTTGTGCTATGTTGGTTATTATTACTTGAAAGAGATTTTTTAGCTTTATTTAACGCATCTTCGATTTTGCTCATGGTTATTGCCCTATTAATTTAAGCCAAATGGCATAGCCGTAAATAGAAAACACGGAAAAGAAAACAATTGAGATTAATATTAAGCTTTTTCTAATTTCAGCAATATCACTTGAATTGACAATATCGTCAATTTCAGCCAGTACAGGAATTTCCATTTCATCTTCTATGGTCCTAGCAAAACGTACTCTTGCATCTAATTCAATAAATAGGTATATCAAACCTATCGGTACTAAAATCCCCAAGCCAATACCCATTATTAGGAAATGAATAAACCTCATACCAGTTGGTAACACAGCCTCTTTTGCTGGTTCTAATAGTTTATAAGTTAATCCTTTCTGATCTAGATCTAAATTTCGTGAAACCCGCGCATTCTCCAGCCGCCTCAAAAGATCCTGATATATCTCCTGATTAACACTATAATTTCTTGTGAGATTTGATCGCATGACTACACCACTCTGTATTTTTTTAGCTTTTTCATACTCCAGGCCAAGCAAGTAATCGAGCTCTTTTATACGTGTTGTCAAGGTTACTATTTCTGTTTCAATCGTTGAGAGGTTACTTCGCAATTGCTGAAAAAGCGGATTATTAAGCGTCAAATCATCCAGGTAGATTGTGCCAGTTTTTTCAAACTCTTCTTTAAATCTCTTTCTGCTATCAATCTCTTCTGTCATTATCCGTTTAGTTTCACTTATTTGTTGCTTTAAACTAACTACATCTGGATAAGTTTCTTTATATTCAAGAAGTAATGCGTCAAGCGAAGCTGTTAAGTCTGTGATTTTCTGTCTATGTTGACCTTCTCGTGACTGACTAATTAAAATTGCAGCTTCGCCCGACAGCTGCTTAGTCAATGAATCTTTTCTTGTATTTGCCTCACTTAATAGTAATCTTGCTTGTTCAGCTTCTTCCTGTAAACGGGTAATACGTGTAGCAACCTGCTGTTCAAGTTCAGGGCGCATTTCTGGGAATTTTAATCTAAAATTTTTCAAGCCTTCTTCTATATCAGTGAGTTTTTGCAAGTAATCATTAACTTGTTTTTCGATGAAGGAAAATGCCGATTGACTCTCGTTAACTTTTGCCTTTTCTCCTTCCGTAATAAATAGCTCAGCTAAATTCTTTGTAATTATATATGATTTTTCTGAGTCACTACTCCAGTACGCGATTTTAAGTAAGTTATCCCCTATCCCTGATACTGTAACATTTTGTTTAATACTTTGTTTAAGCCGTTCCACTTCTACTTCATTTGTAACATCTTCTATTAAACCAGTTGTTTGTAAAAGCTGATCCATTATTTTTTCACCAAAAATAATTTCTCTTGCATTAGCGACTTTATCTATTGTGTCAGTAGTTTCAGCAGCGCCTCTCATTAAAGGTTTTAAGATATTTGTATTATCGATTTGTATAATCGAAGATGAAGTGTATTTTTTAGGCCATATCGTACCAAGATATAAACAAGCCAGGCTTATTATCACAAAAAGAATTAGGACGAAATTTCTTTTTGCAAATATTTCAGCCAATATCATCCTGAAAATATGTTCATGTAACATTTAAATCGTACTCCATGCAATCACTAAAATATTCTCTCTGGCACAGTAATAATATCGCCCGGTCGAATTTCAATATTTGTTTTAAGTTCACCTTCATACAAAATATCACCCAGGTAAATTGGTATGACCGCGGTTTTTTTAGAAATCGATCTATATAGTTTGGTTCTATTAGGAGCGGCGAAATCATTAACACTACCTGCAAGTAGTATCGCATCAAGAACTGTCATGCCTTGTTGGTAAAATATTGACATTTGTGTATTAACTGCACCTGTTACTCGGACCCGGGTCAAGTATTCATGACTATTTAACCCTGTTACCATAACAGTTACATTTGGGTTTCTTACGTAATTATCTAGCCTTGACTTAATTAAATCAGATACACTTTCTGGCGTTTTGCCTGCAGCAACTACATCACCCACTAATGGCATTGATATTTTACCATCAGGTCTAACCGGAACAGATACAGACAACTCAGCATTATTCCAGACATTTATTGATACAACATCACCCACACCAATTCTGTATGTCACTAAATTCCCTTTTAGTTCGTTTTGTTTTAACATCTCAGAACTAACTGGTATATAAGCATCTGAAGCACAACCAGTTGCAAGTAATGTAACAAAACAAATCATAACTATGGTTTTCATAATTCCTCTCATCCTCAAACTATCATGAACTTCAACCACAATTGGCAAGAATAACATGTATATTTTTAACACATTATCATACTATATCCCCATGATATCAATGACTTAATGTTGCCTTTTTATCCAAAAAGCTGGCTAGTTAGGTGAAATATATTATATTATGTGGTTAATCTGCTCCTTTTGCTGCACTAATCCAGTTTCACAGGATTAATTAAATTTTTTATATCAATAATTTATTAAATGACAATGAATCAATTATCTCTTAATAGCTATTACAAGACACTTAATGCCAAACCCTACTGTGATATAAAAGAACTTAGAAAAGCATATAAAATTCAGATACAAAAATGGCATCCTGATAAGTATATTAACGACCCAGCTAAAATTGATATTGCCGAGCAAAAAACAATAAAAGTAAACCAGGCTTACAAGCATCTCCTACATCAGTATCGTAACTTTGGTCAACCAGTAAAGCCGGTAGAGCATGCTGAAAAAAAAACCAGACCAACTATAATTATCCCTCCTATAAGTACAGCTAATTCCAACAGATCAAGCAAAGCAAATAACTCAGCAGACAAAGGTTATCTGCCAATTCTTTTACCCATATTTATTACTACTTTAATGATTATCCTGTATTTATATGAAACTGAAGAGAAAACAGAAATTAGCTCTACCAATGAACTGGTAACTGCTCAATTTGGAACAGCTACCACAGGCGCACACTCGGAAAATATACCTGTAACTTCTAACAGCGCGCATTCAGACTTAAGCCCCACATCGGAATTAGAGGAAGAGGTTAGCTTTTATACAGAAGGTTCAAGCATTAAAGATGTGTTAAGTATTCAGGGCGTACCAAATGAAGTCAAAAATAGCATATGGTATTATGGTAAATCCGAGGTCCACTTTAGAAATGGTAAAGTTACAAACTGGATTAGAAAACCAGGCTCCCCACTAAAAGCAAGAATCAATGTAACTAAATAATCAATTTAACGTGCGCCCTGACCAAAAAGTACTACCTGAATTGTTTGAAGCATAATAGTCAAATCCAGAAACAAGCTATAGTTTTTTATGTAGTATAAATCATACTGTAGCTTGTTCCGCGTATCCTCTTCTGTTTCACCATATGGATAACAAATTTGAGCCCAACCAGTAATCCCCGGTTTTACCGTATGACGAAGTGAATAGTGAGGAATCGTTTGTTCAAAACCTAAAACAAATTGCGGCCTTTCTGGTCGGGGGCCTATAAAACTCATATCACCTTTTAATACATTGAAAAGCTGAGGCAACTCATCAATGCGTGTTTTGCGAATAAAAGATCCAATACGAGTGACTCTAGCATCATTTTTTTGGGCAAATTGAGCACCGTTTTTTTCTGCGTCTATAGCCATACTGCGGAACTTAAGAACATTAAATGGTGCATCACATAAACCCAGGCGTACTTGTCGATATAAAACAGGGCTACGACCAAAGCTACTAAGCCAGATAAATAACGAAGTCAGGAGCATAACTGGGCTTGCAATTATTATGATAAAAGTACTAGCTAAAATGTCAAATATACGTTTTACATAACTGATAGAAACGGCATTGGTGAAACCCTCAGAAAAAATGACAGTACTGGGATGCAGTGCATCTAGTTCTATATGGCCTGTTAATCGCTCAAGGGAATCAATCGCATCACGTACTACAATCCCTTTCATTTTACATTCAAGCAAACTGGATAACGGGAACCCTTTTCTGCGGTCATCCATAGCTAAAACAATTTCATCAATATCATTATCGAGACATAAGTCATATAGCGTAGATTGAATATGTAGTAAATGAGCTTCATCCACTTTATTATCATTCTCATCTACATCAACGAAACCGACTATTTCATAACCCTGTCTGGTTGCAGTAGAAATTCTATCCTCAAGTAGCTTGCCTATAGTTCCTGCACCAACAACCAGCAGTTTTCGTTTAAAAATACTATGATTATCTATGTTATGGTGAATAGTTCTTGTAAGCAAAATACCCAGGTACGCTATTAAAAATGTAAAGCCCACAACGCCCCTACCTAGAAACATCTTAGGGTATATATAATAAATTATTGCGATTATAAAAAAACCAACAGCAAAACTCAGAAAAATCCTTATCATCATTCCTGAGAGACCATCTACCACATTTCGAGTATGCAGCCCCATAGCTGTCATGGAGAGAATCATAATTAAAGAAAAGATGATTGCCTTGATACTGATTGGCTCTATTACACTAACCAAACTATTTTTATCTGCAATACTATAATTATAAAAACGTATTTCAATTCCAAGATATACAGAAAAGTACAAGACTAGCGCTTCAAACATGATAAGAAGCACAAGAGATGCAGGAATATAGTGACTAAAGAGCCTTAACATTTAAAAAAGACCATCATAATTTTAAGTTATCCGTAACAACACGCAAAAATGCCATGCATATACTCACCAATTGAATCTAAGCTCAATATTTTACAGCATTATAAACAAATTCTTATATTTAAGCTAAATAATCATCGGTATATTTACCTTATCTCAACCTATAAAGTTGATGCCCAGGAAGCCCTCATCAGTTATTATAGATTGATATAAACTAATAATTAGGTGTAATGCAGGTAATGTATAATTTAGAAAGTGCACGGATAGGCGTAGTTGGACTCGGGTATGTTGGTTTACCTCTGGCAGTAGAGTTTGGCAAAAAATACACAACCATTGGTTATGACATCAACCAACCTCGTATTGATGAACTTTTATCTGGGCGAGATAGCACATTAGAGGTATCTGAAGAAGAACTCAAGATACCAAAAAACCTTAGTTACACTGCAAATTTAAAAAATATTGCTGACTGTAATATATATATAGTGACTGTTCCGACACCTGTAGATAAAAACAAAAAACCTGATTTAACACCTTTGATACAGTCTAGTCTTGCGTTAGGAAAAGTCCTTAAACCCAATAACATAGTTATATACGAATCGACAGTTTACCCCGGGGCAACTGAAGAAGTCTGTGTTCCTGCTCTTGAAAAAAATTCAGGACTACAGTTCAACAAGGATTTTTACGTTGGATATAGCCCGGAACGTATTAACCCAGGAGACAAAGAACACCATGTCACTAAAATTTTAAAAATAACTTCTGGCTCAACACCTGAAATTGCTGATTTTATCGATTCTCTTTATCTTTCAGTAATCACAGCGGGTACCTATAAAGCCAGTACTCTTAAGGTAGCTGAAGCTGCAAAAGTAATTGAGAATGTACAACGTGACGTAAATATCGCGCTAATAAACGAGCTATCGTTAATTTTCTCCAGACTAGAAATAGACACCCTAAACGTACTAGAAGCAGCAGGCACTAAATGGAACTTCCTTCCATTTAGACCAGGCCTGGTTGGTGGCCACTGTATCGGTGTTGACCCCTACTACCTTGTACATAAAGCCCAGGAAACGGGTTTTGAACCTAAAATAATACCCGCCAGCAGAAACACCAATGAGCATATGGCGAGCCATGTTATTGAGCGTGTTACTAAGTTGATGGCTAAAAAGCGAATCAATATAGTCGATTCAAATATTTTAGTTATGGGCTTAACCTTTAAAGAAAACTGCCCTGATTTACGTAATACAAAGGTTGTTGATGTTCTTGCAGAGTTAGAGCCATATAATGCCAATGTTGATATTTTTGACCCCTGGATAAACCATACTGACGCGAAGCAAGAATACGGCCTTAACTTAGTTAATAAACTCAACAAAGATTACTATGATGCCGTTATCTTAACAGTATCTCACAAAGAGTTTATTGACATGGGCATCAAAGGAATTAAAGATATCTGCAAGAAGCAGCATGTAATTTTTGATGTGAAACATATTTTGCCCGTCGAAGAAATTGACGGGAGATTATAATATACGCTTGTAAATCACTTTGCTTTTCATGCATTATTTATTTTTAATAAAAATATAAATAAATCATTGATTTTCATTGACAAAACATCTGCATTTCCACATAATTCACGCCCTCGAAAGAGCAAGCGCCTGTAGCTCAGCTGGATAGAGTACTCGGCTACGAACCGAGCGGTCGGAGGTTCGAATCCTTCCAGGCGCACCATACAAACAAAAAAGCCCCACTGTTTACAGTGGGGCTTTTTTGTTTGTATGGTGCAATTAAATTATTAAGCTTAGCGTGGAGCCCATGAATTATTCAATCATACGGTTAATAGTGATATATGACGAAAGCAATGGTTTTATCCGCACTGTGTACGATCAAACAGTCGTTACATTTGAATAGATAAAACCCATAAAAAAAGCCCCGCCTATAATTTATAGGCGGGGCTTTTTAGGATGTGGCGGAGAGCGAGGGATTCGAACCCTCGATACGATTTCTCATATACACCCTTAGCAGGGGTGCGCCTTCAGCCACTCGGCCAGCTCTCCAAAATTTCAAACAAAGCCGCCCCAACAATCAATAAGTGGCGGCTTTTTTGAGCGGGCTAAGAATACCTTCGATCGAAGCGGAGGTAAAGCCAAATTTACTTTTATTAACGATTACCATCAGTTACAGACTGATCTTCATCACCATCTGTAGTTTGAGACTCTTGTTCTTTCTGAATACGCTCATAAATTTCTTCACGGTGCACAGAAACTTCTTTTGGAGCATTGATACCAATACGAACCTGATTACCTTTAACACCTAAGACAGTAACAGACACTTCATCACCAATCATCAGGGTTTCGCCAACGCGACGAGTCAAAATTAACATTATTATTTCTCCTTAATTCAATCACCAGTGGCCATAAGTTTTAGTCCTCTTATAACCGACCGGTATTCTAACACAACACCAGGAGAGCTACTATTACTTAACCCGCTTGCTCTAAACCAAATTCACTGTGTAGAGTTCTAACGCCGAGCTCTAAATATTTTTCATCAACCACAACCGAAATTTTAATCTCTGAGGTTGATATCATGAGTATATTGATACCTTCTCTGGCCAAAGCAGCAAACATGTTTGAAGCTATACCGGCATGTGAACGCATACCTACACCAACAATGGATATTTTAACAATCGAATCGTTTCCTTTAACTTTTTTGGCACCGAGCTTATCGCCCGTTTTTTGCAACAGATCAAGCACAACATCATAATCGTTTCTATGCACAGTAAAGGTAAAGTCAGTAGTTCCGTCATCACCCACGTTCTGCACGATCATATCGATTTCAATGTTAGCTTCTGCCACAGAACCCAGTATTTCAGATGCAACACCCGGTGTATCGGGTACACCGGAAATAGTTAGCTGGGCTTCATCCCGATTAAATGCTATACCGGAAATTACGGCCTGTTCCATCTCACTATCCTCAGTTGTAATTAGTGTACCAGCACCCTCACCCTCTTCAAAAGAAGATAATACGCGTAAAGGAACGTTATATTTGCCTGCAAACTCGACGGAGCGAATCTGCAATACCTTTGAACCTAAGCTGGCCATTTCCAGCATTTCTTCAAAGGTGATTCTATCTAGCTTTCGAGCTTTTGGCTCAACACGTGGGTCAGTTGTGTATACACCATCTACATCGGTATAGATCTGGCATTCATCCGCTTTTAGTGCGGCTGCTAGCGCAACTGCTGTGGTATCAGAGCCACCACGTCCCAGCGTTGTGATATTGCCCTTTTCATCAACACCCTGAAAACCAGCGACGACAATAATGTAGCCATCATCTAAATCAGCTTGCAGATTGTCGCATTGAATATCCAAAATACGCGCTTTACTGTGCGAGTCATCCGTTAACATTTTTATCTGCGAGCCGGTATATGACTTGGCTTTAGTGCCCTTAGCCTGCAACGCCATGGTAAGTAAAGCGATAGTAACTTGCTCACCCGTTGAGACCAGCACATCCATTTCACGCTTAGATGGTTGCTTATCAATTTCACTGGAAAGACCAATCAGACGATTGGTTTCGCCACTCATTGCAGATACCGCAACGACGATCTGATTACCTTTATCGCGCGAAGCGATAATCCGATCAGCAACTGCCTGAATGCGTTCTATGGTACCGACTGATGTACCGCCATATTTTTGAACTATTAACGCCATACTGTTTAATTTTCAGATATTAAAGAAAAGAGATTTACCTAAAAGCCCGTTACATATGAACGTCACGGGCTTTAGCAAGGCGCGATTATGTCATAACACAAAAAGATTTGCGACTAGCCCAGCTGTTGCTTAACCCAGTCATTAACTGAAGCCAAAGCGACATCGAGGTTTTCCGGCTGTGTACCACCCGCCATCGCCATATCAGGTCGACCACCACCTTTACCACCAACCTGTGAAGCAACCATATTCACCAGGTCGCCGGCTTTAAGTCGCTTGATCTGGTCTTTAGTTACACCGGCACATAGGCTTACTTTATTATCATCTGTTGTCGCCAAAACAATAATAGCTGAACCCAGTTTGTTTTTAAGTTGATCCATCGTGTCGCGTAACGATTTACTATCAACGCCATCCAGTTTAACCGCAAGTACTTTGATGCCATCAATCTCAACCGCATCAGCCGTTAGATCACCACCGGTTTGCGTCGCCATCTTTGACTTAAGTTGAGAAATTTCTTTTTCCTGCGTCTTAAGCTTATTTAGCAGTTGCTCAAGCTTACCTTCAACTTCATCAGTACTTGCTTTAAGTAATGATGATAACTTATTGATTTTACATGATTGTTGATTTGAATAATCAACAGCAGCTATACCTGTTATCGCCTCAATGCGACGCACACCAGAGGCTATTCCTGTCTCTGCGACAATTTTAAATGTTCCGATATCACCGGTACGTTTTACATGAACACCACCGCATAACTCGATGGAAAAATCACCCATACTGATCACGCGTACTTCATCACCGTATTTTTCACCAAACAATGCCATTGCACCTTTTGCTTTAGCATCAGCAATCGCCATCACTTCTGCATCGGTCGGCAAGTTATTACGAATCTGCTGATTAACAACTCGCTCTATTTCAAATAACTGCTCTGCGTTCACCGCTTCATTGTGAGAGAAATCGAAGCGTAGTTTTTCATTGTCTACCAATGAACCTTTCTGCTGAACATGAGCGCCCAACACATTGCGTAGTGCCGCCTGCATTAGATGCGTGGCAGAGTGATTACGGATAGTTGCATCACGACGCTCTGCATCAATCACCGCACTTAACTTATCACCAACAGACAATGAACCTTCTGCCAGCGAACCAATATGAATAAAAGCCTTGGCTTGTTTTTGTGTATCCATTACATCAAAGCGGCAATTCTCATTACTTAATAAACCAGTATCACCAGCTTGTCCGCCTGATTCCGCATAGAAAGGCGTCTTTTTAAGAATCACCACAGCCTCATCACCAGCCGTGATTGAATCTACCGGCTGCCCTGCTTTAAACAGTGCTTCAACTTCTGATTGGTCTTTAAGATGATCGTAGCCAGTGAAATCCGTTTCCGCATCAGTACTTATTGCATCGTTATAATCCAAACCAAACTTACTCGATGAGCGCGCCTGTTCACGTTGAGCTTCCATCGCTTTTTCATAACCATGCATATCTAAACTTAAGTTACGTTCTCGTGCGATATCAGCGGTTAAATCAACGGGGAAACCATATGTATCATAAAGTTTGAAAACCATCTCACCAGGTATCTGCTTGTCCTTTATATCAGCTATACCCTCTTCTAAAATTTTCATACCTTTATCGAGTGTTTCGGCAAAGCGCTGCTCTTCCAGCTTTAAAGCTTTCTCTATTTCAGACTGTGCCTTAGCAAGCTCTGGATAGGCTTCGCCCATCTGCTCAACCAGCGTGGCAACCAGCTTATAAAAGAACAAGTCATTTTGCCCTAGCTTGTGCCCATGACGTAGGGCACGGCGAATAATACGCCGTAACACATAGCCGCGCCCTTCATTAGAAGGCAAAACACCATCAACAATTAAAAACGCACATGAACGTATATGGTCTGCAATCACTTTTAATGAGCTATGCGTTAAATCGTCATTGCCTGTTTCTTTTGCTGCGGCTTTGATTAAAGCCTGAAATAAATCTATGTCGTAGTTGCTATGACCATTTTGTAAAATTGCAGCTAAACGCTCAAGCCCCATACCGGTATCAACCGAAGGTTTAGGTAAAGGCTCCATCTTGCCACTCTTATCACGGTTATATTGCATGAAAACTAAATTCCATATTTCAATATAACGGTCGCCATCTTCCTCCGGCGTACCTGGAGGACCACCTGGAATATCCTCACCATGATCATAGAATATTTCCGTACAAGGACCACAAGGTCCTGTATCACCCATTGACCAAAAGTTATCACTCTCGTTTGGCTTACCGCCGGGCTTATCACCAATTCTCGAAAAACGATCTGCTGACACACCCATTTCTTCTAACCAGATAGATGCTGCTTCATTGTCATCTGCGTAAACTGTAATCCACAACTTCTCAGCTGGAAGCTCTAACACTTCAGTCAAAAACTCCCACGCGTATTTAATTGCCTCTCGCTTGAAATAATCGCCAAAACTGAAATTACCGAGCATTTCGAAAAAGGTATGATGACGTGCTGTATAACCTACGTTCTCTAAATCATTATGCTTACCACCAGCTCGCACACAACGCTGACTAGATGTTGCCGTTGTATAGTTGCGTTTATCCTGACCTAAAAAAACATCTTTGAATTGCACCATACCGGCATTGGTAAAGAGTAAGGTCGGATCATTACCTGGCACCAAAGAGCTAGAAGCCACAATCTCATGCCCTTTAGCATTAAAGTAGTCGAGGAATTTATTTCGAATTTCAGCTGTCTTCATCATAATAATTTACATTAACACTAATAATTATCTTATTGTTTTATATGAACTTAATATTCAAGTTCATCCATAGAATCTAGTTTAAACACCCAATCTAAAGGAAAACCTCGTGACTGTAGATATTTAGCTCGTTTGGCTTTTTCAGCATATTCAACAGCTAACTGTCGACCATACTTTTTAGCGTACTGCTCTTTCATAAGCAATCGCCACTCAGGATTATTGCGATCAAGAAAATCAGTAAAATCCTCTTCCGCCACGCCTCTCTGAGACAACTCCTGAGCAATACGCAATGGCCCATAACCACGTCGCTTGCGCATATTAATATAACTTTCAGTAAAACGCTCTTCTGATAATAAATTATTCTCAATTAAGCGAGTTATCGAAGCTGATATTTCGTCATCTTCAAAGCCTTTGTTTTTAAGTTTTCGGCGTATCTCCAAAACCGAATGCTCACGTCGCGACAAGGCAGCAATAGCAACTTCATTTATTGAGCGTGCCATAATTTCTTTCCGACCTTTATAAATTGAGCCTTTATCATTTCAATTTTCTAATAAAAAAATCCAGCGACTTACCACTAAGCCACTGGATTAACCACATTATGCATATGAAACAACAAATAGCTTGTAATGACTACTCTTCAGCTTCAGCCACTGCCTCACCTAACTCTTCTTCTTTAGGCAAGCTCTTGGGGTCTGGCATCATTATTTTACGAATTTGCGCCTCTATCTCATCTGCAACCGCAGGATTTTCCTTCATAAAGGTACGCACCTTATCTTTACCCTGGCCA